>Ga0208270_100138_pt1 | contig 39666 bp, 39 predicted proteins | sample LakWasM109_LOW13_2_FD_183925 | JGI IMG/M metagenome (GOLD analysis project Ga0208270, IMG submission 183925) | Freshwater sediment methanotrophic microbial communities from Lake Washington under simulated oxygen tension - Sediment Metagenome... | ecosystem: Environmental > Aquatic > Freshwater >...
AAGTCAAAGCCAACACCTTGAAGAAGTCTCTCTATCAAGTCCGGGCCGACTTATTTTCCGATTATTTGCGAGCTGAACTGCGTGACCCTAGAATTAAGGCTTATTCAGGAGGATAGCGAAAGTCCTATACATATTCAAAAAGTCATTTTGATGAGAAATTAGTTACCGTTGCCCTTGTATCTGAAGCGAAACTACATAGACTGGCCGCCTCATATCATAAAAATAATCTATATTAAATACAATGATGAGAGACGACCAGAAAGGCACAATGCTATTAGAAATAACTTACTATTCGACTTAAACTCACAGCCGCCCGTAAATTATTTGGTTAACTTTGCACTCAACTGTCCTGACCACAAACCAAAGTATGTGCCGACCACGATAGAAATAGATATCACAATTAAAGGATTATCCAAAGACACACTCAACAGAATATCTTTAGTCAATTTACCGGGAGTTTGTAACAAATAGGCAAACGTAGATGAATAACCAAGTACGCTGGCAGGTATAGTCGCAAGGGCTGGAATATTCGCAGCAAGACACATAACCAAGACTGAGCAAGTTACAGTAACAGCAGCCCACAACGGAAAGCCCAGAATTGCTGTAGAGGGAATATTAGTAATTTGAATAGCCGCTAACCAAGCCATAAATACGCCGAAAATTCCACATACAATAGTATTTTTTAATGCTTCTTGAGTGGCGCCCAGAAAAAAGAAAGCTGCCCATGCAATAGTTGCGGCCCATATAAAAAAGATACCACCAAGAGGTCCTACCGCTAGAAACGTTGCCAAGCCAGCCAAACAAGCAATACTTATAGAAAGCGCTGTAAGATTGTTCATAATATATTTCCAAAATTCACCTCACTTATTATTTAGTTAGATTTCGCATTGAGGTGGTTCTACGAAACATAACGCATTGAGTTAGCCAGTAACGAAACTATTAATCAGTTACATTTGAATATTAGCAGATATTATTTTCACAATAAACACCTACACCAAAAACTCTTAATCCGTATAACTTAATCTGTCCCGTTTAAATACCTGCCGCAATTCATTGCAAATTTCCCTATTTAAATCAATAATTATGCCGGTAACACTAAATTATAAGCAGTTTGCAAGAATCTTTGACTATCCAAAGATAAGTAGGTAAGCACATTAAAGTAATCTTTCGTGAATTCAAGTAATAAGTGCATAACCCACCAACTTTTCAGCGTCCATGCCGGATAATTCACGGAACACCTCGTAAGGCGTCTTGAATCCCAGACATTTCCTGGTCTGTTGTTTAGCTTGTGTAGCGTCTCTAATACCTGCTGGGTTGTCACGTCCAACAGGCTCATTGCCTTGGGGAAGTATTGGCGTAACAATCCGTTGGCGTTCTCATTTTGCCCGCGTTCCCACGAATGGTAGGGCTTGGCGAAATAGGTCTTGCAGCCAATGGTTTGGGCCACTTGCTCATGCTTGGCAAACTCTTTGCCGTTGTCGAAGGTGACCGTGTGCACCCCATCTTTGAAGCCATCCAGGAGGGCGATGATGCCGCCTGTTACGGCCTCCGCGGTCTTGTTTGTCACCGGGAAAGCGAGGCGTAGCTTGGATTTGCGTTCGTCCAATGTCACCAATGCGCCAATTCATAATTTATTGTTACAAATCCTAACATCTGTAGCACGGCAAAGACACTGTCGCAATGTTAAGGCTATCGATGAAAGCTCACCACCCAGCGGCTATAAGTCCGCCGGATGGCTTTAAATGCCCTTATCCTTCTAAACTCGCCAATCGGGCCGCGAGGAATTCTTCTAACGACTCTAACGCTTTGGTAAAGCCATCGATACCTTCCGCGAGCTTTTCAGAAGCCATACGGTTCTCGGCATGCATACTATCAAAGGTCGCCTTATCAATAGTTAACTTTTCAATTGACGAGCTGGCAGCATTTTTAGGATCGAGTTTACGTTCCAACTCACCCTCAGTAGACTGAAGTTCAGCTAACAGAGACGGTGCAATAGTCAACAAATCACACCCGGCCAATTCAACGATCTCGCCAACATTACGGAAACTAGCCCCCATAACTTCGGTTTTATAACCAAATTTTTTGTAGTAATTATAGATTTCGGTAACCGACAACACTCCTGGATCCTCTGCTGGCGCATAGGAATCACGACCGGTATCCTTTTTGTACCAATCCAAAATCCGTCCAACGAAAGGTGAAATCAAAGTAATTCCGTTCTCAGCACAGGCGATTGCCTGATGCAGACCAAACAATAAAGTCAAATTACAATGAATACCTTCTTTTTCAAGAATAGCTGCCGCCTGTATACCTTCCCAAGTTGCAGCAATTTTGATCAGAATGCGTTCACGCGAAACGCCTAACGCTTCATACATAGCAATTAATTCGCGACCAACACGAACACTAGCATCAGTGTCGTATGAAAGACGAGCATCTACTTCAGTAGAAACCCGCCCAGGAATAACTTCAAGTATCTTCTGTCCGAAAGAAACAGCCAATCGTTCAAAAGCGAGAGTAGCTACTTGAGCTGCTGATGCATCTTTACCTAAAGTATCTCGGGCACCCTTCAAAGTATCATCGACGATTCCTTGATATTGTGGCATTTGAGCAGCAGCAGTAATCAACGAAGGATTAGTCGTCGCATCACGGGGCTTGAAAGTTTCAATAGCCTGAATATCACCAGTATCGGCTACAACCACGGTCATTTCTCTCAGTTGTTCAAGTAAAGTCTTGGCCATTAGAGGCTCCTTTTATTTTAAAATTTAAAAATAACAAGATATACATTCGTCATTTCTAAATACACTCAGAATATAGACGAATGACATCCAATATAATAACGAGGGGAAAGGATTGGAATTATACCGTGAACAATGGTGGTTAACCATCAAAAAGCAACCTAAATACAGCCTCTACCAATCTAAGGTTGAGGCGAGCCATTATTTTTAATGGGGGCTGCTCGAAGGAATCAGAAATAAAATTCATTTAATACCATGGATGCTAATTAAATAATGCTATTTGATCTGATCACACATAACCTTAACTGGTTATACTAACGATTTGCGTCGCCTCTTAATTACAACGATGATCACTATCTCGTGGAAAGACAGCTCCCCCGTCTCACTCTAACCCAAGGCCTTTACCTGTATCAACACTATTCAATCATATTTTTTCTGGATTTTCTCTGGCAGAAATAATCTGTCTTGTCACATACTTAGAAACGCCACTTACCTTTGGCAAGGCAGATTGCTTTTCCATATACTTGGCAACTCCGCTTATTCTGGGTGTTTTTCTTGCTTCCTTCGCCCCTCTTTCCAAGTATTTAGCGACCCCACTCACAATAGGAGCCTCTTTTACATTTATTGTTTGGTTCGCTATATACTTTGTAACTCCACTTAAAACAGGAGCTTCTTTTCTAAATAAAATTTGTTTTGCCATATACTTGGCAACACCGCTTACCGGCGGCTTTTCTTTTGCCAAAATTGCTTGCTCTTCCAAATATCGAGCCACTCCAGTTACTGCTGCAGCTGCCTCGGCCTTTTCCTTTGCCCTTGCCATCTCCTTTTCTATTGCCAACTGCTCTTCTTTTTCTTTTTCTTTTTCTTGCTCTTTTGCGAACATACGTTGTTCTTCCAGATATCTGGCAACTATGGCGGCGGCGGCGGCTTTTCTCTCGGCAATAGATTCATCTTCAAGATATTTAGCAACTCCAGTTGTTGCCGCACTATTCTTTGCAGATATAGACTGTTTTATTAAATACTTAGAAACACTGCTTATAACGGGTAACTTCGCTTGTTTTTCGACATACTTAGCAACGCTACTGGCTACGGGCACTTTTTTTGTAATGCCAACCTGCTTCGCGACATACTTAGCCACACTACTTATTTTCGGCGCTTTTTTTGCTAATATAGCTTGTCTCGCCATATATTTGGCGACACTACTTACAGGAAACTGATCGAGTTTCTCCAAGTATTTAGCAACACTGCTCACTAATACTATTTTTTCGTGCTCTGCTTCTTCGTATTTTTCTAATCGCTCAGCAACTTCATCAGCTACAGATACCTCTTCCTGACTTTCCAAAAAATCAGCAATTTCATTGCTTGCCGATAGTTTTTCAAGATTTTTCAGATACCGCTCAACTCCGCTTAAAACCGGCTCAACTTCTTGGCTTTTCAAATACCTAGCAACACCAGTAAGTCCATCAGGACCACTAATATAGACGCGAGGAGTGGCAATGGCTCCTGCTTCAACTACTCTTTTGGAGCCAAAAAACCCAGACACTAAATCGATCAAGTAATTTTGATCCACTTATCACCCCCGGTTGCGCATATACTTTTCAACTCCAGTTCCTGCCTGAGCTGCTGTTTCTTTTGCAGATCTAGCCTGTTTTTCAAGGTACTTTTCAACTCCACTCGCCGTCGCTTTTTCTTTTTCAGACACAACCCGGCTTTCCAAATATCTTGCAACACCCGTTGCAGCAGTCATATTATGCTTTCTTAGATATCTAGCAACTCCAGAAAGCCCACTAACATGTCCTGAATAAACTGGAGATTGGCTAACTTTAGCTTTCGACTGGCGCTTACCTAAAAAGACATATCCAGCCACAGCAAAAGCAACTAACCCCAACAAGTAACTTATCATTGATTCTTCTTCGACTTTTGCAGGTGCACTTACTGTTGCACCATCCGTTGTAGCTCGTTCGGAGACTGGTGATGTCCCTGTAAACTTGCTTGGTTTATAGTCAGCATCCTTGTATAACACTTTCGGTTCAAAATCTGCTGCTGGATACTTTGAATCAACCTCCACAAGCTTTTCCTGCTTGCTAGGTACTGCCACTGCTGTAGATTTGCCTTGACTGCTATATTCAGCATCTTGATAAATTACTTTTGGTTTGAAATCTGATGCCGGATATTCTGTTTCCGCCCCTACTATGGGACTGGCTAATAATAGCGCAGCAACTAAACCATTCGTCAAATTATTTATTTTCACGTTTGAATCCCCCTCTATGCGTTGTTTTTAGAGTAGCCATATCTGCGCTGCGCCTTTCGACCTGATAACGTTAACTATCAATGAGAGCATATTCAATCAATATGCCCAATCGCTTCACTAACGCAAATATGACCTTTAAAATTAAAGTACCGCTTCTACGTTTTTGACAACGTTTTCAACAGTAAAGCCGAAGTGTTTCATCAATACGCCGCCCGGTGCAGATTCACCGAAAGTATCAATACCAACAACTGCGCCTTCTAAGCCAACATATTTACGCCAAAAATCTGTAATACCTGCCTCAATCGCAACGCGTTTTACACCTGGAGTTAATACGCTGTCCTTGTAAGCTTGTTCTTGACGATCAAATACATTTGTTGATGGCATTGAAACAACACGCGCTTGGATACCTTTTTCTGCTAAGGCTGCTTGTGATTTTATTGCTAAATCAACTTCTGAACCGGTCGCAATAAGGATAACTTGGACATTGCCTGTTCCTTCAGAAATAACGTACGCTCCTTTACGAATAGCTGCGATTTGTTCATCAGTACGCGTAATAAAAGGCAAACCTTGACGGCTTAACACTAAGCTTGTAGGTCCTGTCTTACGTTCAATTGCCATTACCCAAGAAACTGCTGTTTCTGTTGTATCGGCTGGACGCCAAACATCCATATTTGGAATGTAACGCATAGCAGAAGTATTCTCGATCGGCTGATGCGTTGGACCGTCTTCCCCTTGACCAATAGAGTCATGAGTTAAAACAGCAACAGTGCGAATTTTCATTAACGCTGACATACGCAAAGCGCTTTTCGCATAATCAGAGAACATATGGAATGTTCCGCCGAAAGGCAATAAGCCACCATGTAACGCCATTCCGTTCATGATAGTGTACATACCAAACTCACGCACACCGTAGGAGATGTAATTACCCGGCTCTTTACCGCTGACGTGTTTAAAGCTGCTGCAACTGGTTAAGTTAGAGCCTGTTAAGTCCGCAGAACCACCTAAAAATTCAGGCAATGTAAGAGCTAACCCGCCAATGACTTTTTGTGAAGACTGACGTGTAGCAAGATTTTCTGCTTTTGCGTTGGTTTCAGCGATCAATGCATCAGCCGCTGCTTGCCAATCAGCCGGTAATTCACCAGCCATACGACGCTTGAATTCTGCTGCCAATTCTGGATGCGCTGCTTCGTAGGCTGAGAATTTAGTATCCCATACTGCTTCAGCTCTCGCGCCTTTTGCTTTAGCATCCCAACCCGCATAAACTTCGTCCGGAATGATAAATGCATCATGATCCCAACCTAAAGCTGCTTTAGTTAAATTAATTTCAGGTTGACCTAAAGCCGCGCCATGACATTCATGAGTACCTGCTTTGTTTGGAGATCCAAAACCAATAGTTGTTTTGCAGCAAATCAATGAAGGCATATCAGTCATCGCTTTAGCCATAACAATTGCTTTATTAATCTCTTCAGGATTATGTCCGTCTACTGATAGAACATGCCAACCGTAAGCTTCAAAACGTTTTGCGGTATCATCCGTATACCAGCCTTCAATATGACCATCAATGGAAATACCATTATCATCCCAGAAAGCGATTAAGTTGCCTAAACCCCAAGTACCCGCTAATGCACAGGCTTCATGAGAAATACCTTCCATTAAACAACCATCACCCATGAATACATAAGTATGGTGATCAACGATTTTATGACCTGGACGGTTGAATTGGTCTGCAAGCAGCTTTTCAGCCATCGCGAAACCCACACCATTGGCAATACCTTGTCCTAACGGCCCAGTCGTTGTTTCAACACCTGGTGCATAACCATATTCAGGATGCCCCGCGCATTTTGAATGTAGTTGACGGAAAGAGGCTAATTCACTCAGGGGCAAGTCGTAGCCACTCAAATGCAATAGTGAATAAATCAGCATTGATCCGTGACCATTGGAAAGAACAAAACGGTCACGATCTGACCATTTTGGATTGGATGGATTGTGGCGCAAGTGATCATTCCACAAAACCTCGGCGATATCCGCCATACCCATAGGTGCGCCTGGATGTCCAGAGTTTGCCTTCTGCACGGCATCCATGCTCAAAGCCCGTATGGCGTTCGCTAATTCTCGACGCGAAGTCATATTTTTCTCCTTACTAATTAATAGATTACTAAATGGTGACTTTTCAGCCTGAACGGCCCTGTCACAAATGTTCTTTTGGCGGTTTTATCCTACAAGGATTGAACGAGTGGTCATAGCCACTCGTTCCCGTATCGTTATTCTAGATTAGCGTGCCTTTCTCTCATCACTTCTTCGGGAATTCCTTTTTCATGGATGATATGAGAAATAGTTGCTTCCAAAAATAGCAAGGTAGATAGTTCAAACACTGTTCCCATGGGCATTCCTAGAACCTTACCATACTGCTCAGGATTACCGATTTGGAATACTGCATCTGCTAGATCACCAATGGTTGAACTGCTTTTCGCAGAGATCAAGACAATGTTAGCACCTATTTTTTTTGCATTTTTAGTGAATGCTATTAATTGCTCAGTCTCTCCTGATCCGGAAATAATGATTAATAAGTCACCGTTTTTAATGCTCGGCGTCACAATTTCGCCTACGACACTCACATCGTAACCGCCGTGAACCAGTCTCATAGCAAAAAAATTGCCAACAAGCTTAGAACGCCCTGCGCCAGCTATAAATATACGCTTGGCGTTATCAAGCAATTGGGTTAACTTTACATCATACGTATCATCTGTAGCTTCAAGAACACCTGAAATCTTTTCTATGATAAGTTGCTGATGCATAATTATACCGCATCAACCAATTCGCGAATTTCACGTGCTGCATCAGCAGGTGAAGCCGCGCCATAGATTGCTGCACCAACCACAATGATGTTTGCACCTGCACGAACCACATCTTGTACAGTTGACGGCTTAATACCACCGGCAACAGAAATTCTGACGTTCAAGCCCAATCTTGCGATATCATTCAAATCAGCAAAAGGAGTGTGACCCGCTGCTTGTGCATCCAGACCTGTATGAATACCGACAATTTGCGCGCCAGCTTCAACGGTTGCACGCGCACAAGCCACTTTATCTTCAACGTTAATCAGGTCGATTTGCGCTTCTGCACCGTGTGCATTCGCTGCTTTGATAACGCCTGCACAAGTTGCTAAACCGGATACGCCAAGAACTGTAACAATATCAGCACCTGCCGCATAGAAAGGTGTTGCTTCGTACTCACCTGCGTCCATTGTTTTAAGATCAACTAAAAGCAGTTTCTCTGGAAATCTTGCTCTTAATTCTTTAACCAAGTTAAGTCCATTATATTTGATGCATGGGGTTCCGATTTCAAATATATCAACATAAGGAGCTACTAAGGTAGCAAGGCCTACTGTTTGGTCGAAATCCAATGAATCTAATGCCATTTGTATTAATGGTTTTGCCATGATGCGTGCTCCGATGGGTTTATAGTATTAGTTATAATTTTAGTTACTTACTCTTTATGCGAATGTAACTTTAAAGTAGAAAGGGGACAGATGTCAATGCCCAATGCTTAATGTTCTGCGTTGATACCTCGATAACAGCTGAATGCAAGAATTATATAAGGAAAATGTCATAGACTTAATTTTATTCATCTCAACAATCCGACCTCCTTTATACCGTTATCCTCACCGTCTCTTTCGTTGGATAAAATCACTATCAAAGCAACGTGATCGACCTTTTATTCAACCAATCGCCGCAGCATCAAGATAGTGTGTCCATGCAGTAACTCTACCTTAATTCCTTTTGCAATAGACTATCCGCGCGACGGGCTTTTAGCTGATAAAATGATTTTAGCAGCGAAAAATTGCATAATTAACACTTTCGACGCCCCACCCCGCGCTAGCCCTTCCTGCACGACGCATAACTTCTGCCAAGCTGGGCGCCATGCTCCTCCCATAATGACTTGCCATCGTCTTAAATGGTCTTCCATTCTGGCTAATTCTCTATTGCTACAACTTCGTCACAAGTCATTGTGCCTCTAACATTTCATTTGAATACAGCCATCCACATGCTGCCGAATAGAACCATAAATCGTTATGACACAATCTGGACAAAATAAAGCTTTTTGTGTCAAGCTTCAAATGAAATCCAATTATCGATCCTTACTACAACCCGTTAATTAAATAACCTAATCACCAAGGTTTTTATATCAATAACTTTAAACCATTTAGAAAAAACAATGCAGAATCAATAAAAACGCAACAATAATGGTTCAGTTCGCATCATTGTTGCTTGCCCCCAAATCCGACAACTATGTTCAACTGAGACCAATGGAATTGGCATCTTGTAATTCGATGTAAATTATAATAACAAACCTGATTAAGAGAGAAACAACCCGATGGAACCCTTTATTAATATACGCGCACTCATCATCGACATGGATGGCGTTTTATGGCACGGCGATCAACCAATGCCCGGTTTGACCGACTTTTTTCAAACCTTGCGCGAGCAACAAATTCGCTTTATTCTGGCAACCAACAATGCCAGCCTGACTCAGGAGCAGTATGTCAGCAAACTGGCCCAAATGGGCGTACAGGTAACTCGCGATGAAATCTTGACCTCCAGCATGGCAACTGCATTGTACCTGAGCAAGCATAACAATCCTGCAGAATGCCGAGTATTCGTCATCGGCGAAGATGGCGCTAGACAACCGCTGCTTGATCACGGATTTACCTTGACCGAACTGTATGAATTAAATGATGACAAAGACAACCCCAATATGGGCGCTAACATTGTTGTCTGCGGTAAAGATATCACCTTATCATGGGACAAACTGGCAACCGCTACACTCAATATTCGCGCAGGCGCCCAATTCATTGGTACTAACGCCGACACCACATTACCGACAGAACGCGGACTCACTCACGGCAACGGTGCAATTCTGGCGGCATTACACGCAGCTACCGGCGTAACGCCAACCATCATCGGCAAGCCGGAACCGATCATATACCAGCAAGCCCTAGCGCTGCTAGGCGTTGACCCGGCTCATACTGTGGCTATCGGCGATCGACTGGAGACTGATATTCTTGGCGCAGTTCGCACCGGCATACGCAGCCTTATGGTGTTATCGGGTGTATCCACAGAAGACGATTTCAAAACGACCGACTATCGACCAACCTGGGTTATGCCGGATATCCGTGCCGTGACGGAAGCATTGAAAAACTAGCCGCTACACACTAAAGCCAATAGATCAAACTTACTGCCCGCGCTATCATTAAAAGACTAACCTACCGGAGCCGCTGTAATGAAAAAATTCATCAATAGCATTGATAATCTTCTTAACGAAAGTCTAAGTGGTTTTGCCAAAGCCCATGCCGATATAGTTCAGCTCAATGTCCAACCTCATTTCGTCAAGCGCATAAAGCCTACCACACCCGGCAAAGTTGCATTAATTTCAGGCGGCGGCTCAGGACACGAGCCCTTGCATACGGGCTTTGTCGGCACAGGCATGCTGGATGCTGCCTGTCCGGGCCAAGTATTCACTTCCCCCACTCCCGATCAAATGTTGGCTGCCGCACAAGCCGTAGATAACGGCGGAGGCGTGTTATTCATTGTCAAAAACTATGCAGGCGATGTGATGAATTTCGAAATTGCCGCTGAAATGCTCGATTGTCCGCACGAAACCCTATTAGTGAGCGACGATGTTTCTTTTCCCAAAACTCACAGCACCGGAAGACGCGGCGTTGCCGGCACTCTGATTATAGAAAAAATTATCGGCGCTGCGGCAGAATCGGGCGCAGATTTAGCGACTTGCAAAGCTTTGGGCGACAAGATAAACCTTGTCACTGCATCCATGGGCGTGGCCTTGACCAGTTGCATAGTACCCGCCTTGGGCAAGCCCACTTTCGACATTGGCGAAAATGAAATCGAAATGGGTGTTGGCATTCATGGCGAACGTGGACGCGAACGCATAGCCATGAGCAGCGCCACCGAAATTGTCGACTACCTGACCGGTATTATTGATGACGATCTGAAGCCGCAAAAAGGCCAATCGGCTTTATTGCATATAAACGGCTTCGGAGCGACACCTTTAATGGAACTACACCTAATTTATGAACTGGCGTCCAGGTTTTGGGAAAAGCGTGGCATTAACATCTGCCGCTCACTGGTCGGCAACTACACCACCTCACTCGATATGGCAGGATGCTCGATTACCCTGAGCCTGCTTGATGAAGAGCTACTCCGCTTGTGGGACGCTCCCGTCCACACTGCGGCCTTACGATGGGGCTGCTAAGTTCTCCGTCAACACACCGACCAATGCACAAATCATTAACTGACTGGTTTTAGCACCGGCATCAATATGCCCACGGCTGCGCTCCTCCAGAAAAGAAGCGCGCCCTTTGGTAGCCAACATGTCCCGGGTAGACTCCATACCTGCTATAGCTGCGCGTGCGACATTTTCAAGAGCTTCAGATAACGCAACAGAATCCGTTGCCGCCTGCCGTAAACTTGTCGCCACCGGAATTAGTACATCCAGCATGGTTTTTTCACCAGCATCCGCCTTTCCCCGTTGTTTTACCGCATCCACACCGCAGGTGAATATCTCGGCAAAAGCTTGCAAATTCAAAGGCCGATCGCGAGCCGCTTTGCTCATTGCAACAAACAACGTACCGTATAGAGAACCTGACGCACCACCTACTGCCGTCATCAAGGTCATACCAATCTTCTGCCAGACCGCCACCCAATCAAGCTGGGCCAACTCGTCGCTTTGAACCATCAGCGCTTTAATGCCGCGCTGCAGATTTGTCACATGATCGCCGTCGCCGATAGCCTGATCCAGAGCCGTCACTTCCTCGGCATTTGTTTCGATTGTGTGCTCTATTGCCTGAATCAAACTGGGCAATAATGCAGGAACTAGTTGCATAACATCCTCCTATTCAAAAAGTAAGTCGAGTGATCTTATTACTCACCCGTTTGGCGATCATACCTCAAGCAGCACTCGATAAGATAAGCTAAAAAATCTTTAACTTTTTACTTGTTCTTTATTTGTTCTGCTGTTATATTTTTAAAAAACAAATTGAGAACAAACTATGACCAAATCACTTACCCGAAAGCAGCAGGAAATTTTCGATTTTTTATTGCAGAATCAGGACAACTTTCTCCATCCACCCACACTGGAAGAGCTTTGTGCGGGCATGGGCTTAAAATCTCGCGGCTCTTTGCATAACCATATTAAAGCCTTGATTAACGAAAATCTGGTCGAAGCGCCGGAGCGTAAGCAACGCGGCATTCGCCTGACAGCATACGCAAAAGCAATGATCGACCACTCCACTGATCAAAGTTCTCTGCCTTTTGTCGGATTCATTGCCGCCGGTAAACCGATCGAAGCCGTCGAAAACATCACTTATATGGCGATTCCGGAACAGCTGAAAACGCAAAAGCCCTGTTACGTTCTTAAAGTAAAAGGCGATTCCATGCTTGAACAAGGCATTTATGACGGTGACTGGGTAATTATCGAACAACGCAGTCATGCCCGTAATGGCGAAATTGTGGTGGCATTGGTCAATAAAGCTGAAGCCACCTTGAAATTTATCGAGCAGTACCCGCACGAAACATTACTTATCCCCGCTAATTCAATGATGGAAGCGATGCGCTATACCCCGGAGCAAGTAGAAATCCAGGGCGTATTAGTGGGCCAAATGCGTAGTTATACTAAAAATCATTAGGAGAAATCTCATGTTACAACATCGGATACACATGCGTGACCAAGTGACCAATCGAGTTGAAATAATTATGGGGAATGGAAAACCCCCATTCGCTGAACGACTGGAGGAATTTGCAACCTCCCTATTATTTGTAGTCATCATTATTTTTCTTATTCGTATATAAAATCGTATTCCCCTGCTAATTAATATATCTCCTGATTAGCAAAAAACCTCGATCAATCCTCATACCAGCAGTGATGCTGAGCCAGACACATGGACGTGACTATGGCCTGATATTGCGGTTAAAGACAACAGACTTTCTAACTTCAATAATAACCGACTTTGAAGCCTTCCCAGCCGATATAAAATTTCTCGGAAGACTTGCATAAAACGTTTCCTGTAAAAATACCTAACTTTTATCACTGCTTGGAATATCTTGCTTTCAAGATATATATTGAAAAAGTCATCGACAAAAGATATGGTTCGCGCGAAATATTAGTGCAGTAGATTTAAGTCCCTCATATCCTAAAAGGATTGATTTTTTGGCATGCAAAACCGCTGAGGCTTTGCATTGAAATCCGACTACGCACCTGTCTCTATCAAACGTTCCCTCACCCTCATGCCCATAAGGTTGCCATACATGCCCATTTCGCTTACCGTTCTTGAAAATGTGATCCGTGAAGCCGGATCGATTGCCTTGACTCATTTTAGAGACCTGAAGAACTTAGAGGTCACTAAAAAAAGTCCCCGCGATCTGGTGACTGACGCCGACGTGGCGGTTGAGGCTTTTTTACAAGAATCCCTTGCCAAGCATTATCCCCAATTCGGTTTCTGGGGGGAGGAAAGCGGACAAAGCTTAAATCAATCCAGCCGATGGATCGTCGATCCCATTGATGGAACCCACTCATTTTCCAGAGGCCAGTATTTTTGGGGCGTCAGCGTCGCGCTGGAGATTAACCAAGAGCTGATATTCGGAGCGGTCTATGCACCCGCACTGAATGATTACTATGCCGCCGCAAAAGACAAGGGAGCATGGAAAAACGGCCAGCCCATTACCGTCTCCAACGAAAGCAATCTTGCTGACGCAATGGTCTCGACTGGATTCGCCTGCTTGCGCTCTTACTTAAAAGATAACAACCTGCAACGATTCTGCCGAATCGCCGAGGTAACAACAGGACAGCGCCGTTTTGGATCTGCAGCATTAGATCTATGCCTGGTTGCAGATGGTCAAGTTGATGCTTTTTGGGAGCAGGAGTTGAACCTATATGATGTTGCCGCGGGAGCCTTAATTGCCAGCGAAGCGGGCGCTACGGTTACCGACTTTCAAGGAAATAAAGGACTCTTCCCAAAGAATATCCTGGTGACCAACGGGAAGATTCTTAACCAGATACTCTTGCTGATGTAAGAACTTTATTTATAGCTCTGCAAAAGCAGCCCATTCTCTCCCACACCGGAAAATAAACCGCCCTTTTGCTCTGTCGATATGAACTTGAAAGGCATTCGGTCATCGGTCCGAAGAGTCACGGATGACTCTGTTACCTGACAGGCCGCTGGATATCCTCGCAAACAAGCTTGTTTATAGGCCATCCATGCACCTGTAGAATTCTTAAGCTTCTCCAGGACATGCGCCTTGCCCACGTAAAACTGCGGCATTTCGGGAGTCAACTCAATGGCCTTGTTGCTATCGTTTAGAGCCAGAAGGTATTGCCGGCTTTGTATGTAGACAAAGCGACGATTAAAATAGGCTACGCCAGCATGATAACCTTTTAGCTCAATAGCCTTGGTTAAATCTGTTAATGCTTCGGCATAATGTTTCACATTCATTAACTCCGTGCCCCGGTTATAAAATATCCTATCTACATTCAGATATTTTTCTTCTGTATTTTCGACGAGTTGTGCCGCATCATCCCAAAGCAGCAGCGGATGAGAAAAAGTCGTCAGGCGCAGCCAGGATAAAGGCATCATCAATAACGCAACAAGAGTCAGCGTCATAATCGCCTGCTTTGCACTTAGTTTCTGGCATAAAAACGGCAAAGCCGCAAAAGCACCCGCCATCCACAGATAACTGCGATAAAGTACAAAGGGCTCCTGAATCCGAACAGTTACCAGCTCAGTGGCAAATAACAGCCATGGGCACAATAAGGCAAAGCCCAGCAAGCCTTTCACTCCTCTTTTCAGTAACAGGCGAACTGCAATAATCAGGTAAACTACAAAACCGATCAAACCGGCAATTTGAGGCCAAGACCACAAACGCAACGCAAAAGCTTGCGGCATATCAATGGACATCCACGCAGGGCTTGGAACAACCCATACCCATAGATATTTAAAAAACAAGAAAGATTGGGTCAGCACCGACAAGGGATAAGCAAGATGAACATCAATATCAGCCCCCAACAAAGACATTAATTTTGCGGCTTTTGGCTCATAAATTCCCCCCAATCGATAGTTCGAATGGACCTGGATAACCAAGAATACGCCAACCAAACTATAGAGCACAAAAGTTGGCCAAACCAGCTTGATTCGTCGAAGAATGGGCTGGTTATCAACCAGTAAAAGCAGGACAACTGTTACTGCCGGAATCATAATGGCATGCTCTTTTGAAAACACAGCAAAAAAATAAGTGACTCCCGAAGCTAACAAGTAACGGTAATTTTCTCTAATCAGGCCGTTAAGAAACAACCACCAGGTCAACAAGGCAAACAACGTTGCCATTAGCATCGAACGCTGGATCAAATAAGCGACGGCATAAACGGATACCGGATGCAAAGCAAAGATCAAAGCCCCGAAAAAAGCCAGCCAATGCGCCGACAAGGTTTCGTTATTTCCGTATCTAGAGGGAAGAATTTGTTCAAACAGCTTCCTTAAAAACAAAAACAGAGTGACGGCCGTAGCAAGATGCAACGCCAAGTTACCCAGACGAAACCAGACTACTTTCTTACCGAAAACCCCATGAGTCCACTCAAAAGTAGCATAAGCTACCCAGCGCAAACTATAGACATATCCCTTATCCTCAAATTGACCGTGTTCGAGGCCATTAAAAAAATTGAAGTCATCGAATACTGGAGGATTATCGACAAATTGCCCGTAAAGAAGTGAGACCGGCAGACATAAAGCAAGTATGAAAAAGATGGTTCTCATGGTGGTACCTTGTTTTCGTCCGGTAAGTCACCGCATACACCGGAAGATAGTAGACATCTCGCACTTAAAGTAGGCATTAAGGATGAAAGCGGACTTTATGCTGGACACATCCAACAGGGGGCAATAAAAAACCACCCAACCTAAGAAAGATTGAGTGGCTTGATTGGACACTATTATATATAAGTCATACAGTTAACAGCGGCAACAACATGAATCATCCGGTTATTAACAGAAGCCCAGCGTCTTACAACTGGCGGCCGAGGCTCCACCACCTAAAACCCAAGTCAACTGATCAGAAAGCGCAGTCGGGGTCAAAACGACAACCGCACTATTAAGAGCGGTCGAGGCTGTGGCTGTAATAATACCGTTTGCCACACCCACTGAAGTTACGTAGCCAGATGCAGTTGTTGCAGCAGGAACACCATTTGTTGCATCGTCACAAACAGTAAGATCAGTACCGGCACCTGCGTCCCTAAAGCAGAGTTCCACTGACGCTTTTTTTGCCTCAGCAGCAAGCACGACTTCGGAAAACTTAGCTTTTTTAGTATAAGTCGAATAGGCAGGAATAGCCACCGCCGCCAAAATACCGATAATCGCCACAACGATCATCAATTCAATTAAGGTAAAACCTTGTTGTGATTTTTTCATAGGTAATGTGATCACGAGTAAATCCTCTTTTAAGTTAAAAGTAAACTACAACACATCACAAGCAGAAGTCATGCCAAATTACACCCCACCTTTATTCAGCTTTCTTAATCACTTGTAAACTCCATTTAAACAAAGACTTGAGCGTATAAAACAAAATAGCCACACTAATAAATCCCTTGCTTTGTTAATTGAAAAAACCACCTCGATAGAAATGCCTGACAAAAATCTCTGTCATGATAAGATGCCACTCAAAAAACCCTGCCATGACAAACTGCCGCTTAAAAAACTGTCAGACACATTACACTCATTTGAAACTAGGGATGTAACATGCAGCACATCAGCCTTCAAGCAGCGATTACATTAACCGAATGGAGCGAACGCACTATAAGACGCCGTCTTGCCGACGGCAGCTTAAAGTGCGCCACCGATAATGACGCTTATTACAAAACAATGCTCTGTTTCGATTCGATCAAACACGATATCTGCATTCCTCTTGATCCGGATGATATAGAGCTTATTAAAAGCGCCGACGCAGGCGATGCAAAAGCACAAAATGATTTGGCATTGCTTTTTTTGGAAAACAATAAAGTGAAAAGCGCTGTTTATTGGCTGGAATTGGCCGCCAAGCAAAGCCTTGCTGATGCGATGCATTTGCTGGGATGTTGTTATTTGGAGGGCAACGGCTTACCTAAAGACGACAACCTTGGTCTTATGTGGATTGCGAAAGCGGCTTCACTGGGTCATCCGATAGCGCTTGCGCAAATTCAGTCGATACGCCTGACTTAATTTAGGTAACCGAACAACCACCAACTAAAACGGGCGATTGTTCGATAAAGACTATTAATGTGCTTACTTTAACTTGGCTTTAAGCATTTTATTTACTTCGCCAGGGTTTGCTTTACCCTGCATTTCCTTCATCACCTGCCCGACAAAAAAACCGAAAACTTTATCCTTACCGCTGCGATATTGTTCAACCTGATCCTGATTGTCGGCAATGATTTTATCGATAATAGCTTCAATCGCGCCGGTATCGGTGATCTGTTTCAAGCCTTTGGCTTCGATTACTTCATCGGCTGTCGCTGTACCTTGCCAAAGTTCCTCAAACACCTGTTTGGCGATTTTTCCGGAAATGGTTTCGTCACTGATACGCTTTAACAACCCTGCGAGTCGTTCGTGGCTGACTGGCGAATCGGTAATGTCCAGATCGGCTTTGTTGAGAGCAGCTAAAACATCGCCGGTCACCCAGTTTGCGCAGATTTTTGCTTCACAACCCGATTCTTTAACCACGGATTCAAAATAATCGGCCAGCGAACGGGAAGATGTCAGGATCGTAGCGCTCTCTTCATCCAGAACATAATCATCCTTAAAGCGCTGTTTTTTCGCTTGCGGCAACTCAGGTAATTGGGCTTTTATTTGTGTTTTAAAGCCCTCATCAATCAGTACCGGCAACAGGTCGGGATCAGGGAAATACCTGTAATCATTGGCCTCTTCCTTACTGCGCATCGAGCGGGTTTCATCCTTGTCGGAATCGTACAATCGGGTTTCCTGAACTACGGTACCGCCGCTTTCTATCACCTCGATTTGCCGCTCGATTTCGTAATTAATGGCTTTTTCGACAAACTTGAACGAGTTGATATTTTTGATTTCAGCCCGTGTGCCGAATTCTTTTTGGCCTTTGGGACGCACCGATACGTTCGCATCGCAGCGAAACGAACCTTCCTGCATATTGCCGTCGCAAATACCTAGATAGCGAACCAGTTCGTGCATTTTCCTCATGTAGGCCACGGCCTCTTTAGCCGAACTCATTTCCGGCTCGGATACGATTTCCAATAACGGCGTACCGGCGCGGTTTAAATCGATTCCGGTCAAACCGTGGAAATTTGCATGCAGCGATTTGCCCGCATCTTCCTCCAAATGTGCACGAGTAATGCCAATGCGCTTACCGACACCATCAACGTCAATATCCAAATGTCCGTTGCCGACGATAGGCAGATCCATTTGGCTGATTTGATAGCCTTTGGGTAAATCCGGATAAAAATAATTCTTTCTGGCGAACACAGAATACGGCGCGATATGCGCTTCTATCGCCATGCCGAAGATGACAGCCATACGCACGGCTTCTTCGTTCAATACCGGCAATACGCCGGGCAAACCTAAATCGACCGCGCAGGCCTGGGTATTAGGTTCCGCACCGTAAGCGGTGGAAGCCCCGGAAAAGATTTTTGATTTTGTAGCGAGTTGGGCATGGATTTCCAAGCCGATTACTGTTTCCCATTGTTGGCTCATCTGTTTGCTCCTTACTCGAAACCTTTAGGGGTATATGTGTGCCAATCGGTGACTTGTTGATATTGATGAGCAATATTTAACAACTTGTCCTCCGCAAAATAATTACCGATGATCTGCAAGCCTACAGGCTTGCCCTCGGCGAAACCTGCTGGAACCGACATCGCAGGAACGCCGGCAAGATTGATCGCAATCGTGTAAATGTCGGATAAATACATTTCAATCGGGTTGCCGATCTTCTCTCCGATGCCGAACGCGGTTGACGGTGTTACCGGTCCCATAATCACGTCAACTTCCGACAGCGCTCTTTTGAAGTCTTCGCTGATCAGGCGGCGGATTTTTTGCGCCTTTATATAATAAGCGTCGTAATAACCTGCCGACAGCGCATACGTCCCCATCAAAATGCGGCGTTTGACTTCTTTACCGAAGCCTTCGCCGCGCGAGCGGGTATAAAGATCGGTTAAATCCACCGGATTCTCACAACGGTAACCGAAACGTACGCCGTCAAAACGCGACAGGTTCGCGGAGCACTCGGCAGGCGCAATGACATAATAAGCCGGAATGGCCAGCTTAAGCGTGGGCATGGAAATTTCCGTTACTTGAGCGCCTAATTTTCGGTATTCATTGATAGCCGCTTCAAGCGCTGCCGCCACATCGCTATTCAGCCCTTCGCCGAAAAACTCTTTGGGCAGGCCGATTTTTAAACCTTCAAGACTGTTGTTTAACCCGGCCATATAATCTGGAACAGGCAAATCGACGCTGGTTGAATCCTTGTCGTCAAAGCCGGCCATGGTCTGCAACATGATAGCCGCATCTTCGGCACTACGGGTCATCGGCCCGCCTTGATCCAAGCTGGAAGCATAAGCGATCATGCCGTAACGGGATACGCGGCCATAGGTCGGTTTTAATCCGGTAATGCCGCAAAGAGCGGCAGGCTGACGTATCGAGCCGCCGGTATCGGTGCCTGTCGCACAAACCGCAAGCCGTGCTGCGACAGCCGCTGCCGTACCGCCTGAAGAGCCGCCGGGAACGGTATTGGTATCCCAGGGATTTTTGACTACGCCGTAATAACTGGTTTCGTTGGATGAACCCATGGCAAACTCGTCCATGTTCAATTTGCCCAGCATCACCGCACCGGCCGTATTAAATTTCTCCACCACTGTTGCATTGTAGGGAGCAATAAAATTATCCAGCATTTTTGAACCGCAGGTGGTTTTAACGCCCTCGGCACAAAAAATATCTTTTTGCGCAATCGGGATGCCGGTTAACAGTTCCGCATCGCCTTTTGCCAGCCTGGCGTCGGCAGCTTTAGCTTCCTGCAAGGCCAAGTCTTCAGTGACAGTAATATAAGAATTAAGTGAGCTGTGCTGCTTGATTCTGTCCAGAAAGACCGACGTCAATTCCACGCTTGAAAATTCACCGGAACGCAGGCTCTTGGCTAATTCTGCAATTGTTTTGTTATGCATAGTTGTTACTTTTCCTTTTACTCAATTACTTTGGGCACTAGATAAAGTCCCGCTTCCACCTGTGGCGCGATAGCCTGGAATTTTTCGCGCTTGTCCTGCTCGATTACCACATCGGGTCTCAATCTTTGCACCTGATCCATCGGGTGGGCCATAGGTTCGACGCCGTCGGTGTTAAGATCGCCCATCTGCGTCATTAAATCCAGCATCCCTGACAAATCCTTTGCATAAGAAACTACATCTTGCTCCTCAATTCCCAGACGCGCTAAATGCGCTATTTTCTTCACATCATCCGCCGTTAAAGACACTATTAACTCCCATTAAAAATTTCAGAGATTCTAAATATTATTGTGTTTATAATACTTTATATCTTGCTCAAACACTCGCTTGATTGATAAAGTAATACAATTTTTATTCCCCCAAAGGATACAGCTAAAAATGTTCAAAAGAATTCGCGGTCTTTTCTCCAACGATCTCGCTATTGACTTAGGAACCGCCAATACATTGATTTACATTCCCGGACAAGGAATCGTACTTAATGAACCATCGGTCGTTGCTATCAAAGAAGACAGAATCCGCGGGGCAAAAACCATTGCCGCTGTCGGTCTTGATGCAAAACTCATGTTAGGACGCACACCGGGCAATATTACGGCAATCCGCCCGCTAAAAGACGGGGTCATTGCCGACTTTGCCGTCACTGAACGAATGCTGAGATTTTTTATCGAAAAAGTCCATCAAAGCAAGTTGCTGCGCCCCAGTCCACGCATTTTAATCTGCGTGCCTTGCGGCTCAACTCAAGTTGAACGTCGAGCCATTCGCGAGTCTGCGGCAATGGCCGGTGCGCGCGAAGTTTACTTGATTGAAGAGCCGATGTCTGCAGCTATCGGCGCGGGATTGCCGGTCGAGGAAGCATGCGGTTCGATGGTCTTGGATATTGGCGGCGGCACCTCTGAAGTGGCCGTCATCTCAATAAACGGTATCGTCTATTCTTCGTCTGTCCGTATCGGCGGAGATCGCTTTGACGAAGCCATTATCAATTATGTGCGCAGAAATTACGGTACCTTAATTGGCGAAGCTACCGCGGAAAGAATAAAACACGAAATCGGCACGGCCTATCCCGGCAGCGAAGTCAGGGAAATAGAAGTTAAAGGCCGCAATCTGGCCGAAGGCGTACCGCGCAGTTTTTCTTTGAACAGCAATGAAATTCTGGAAGCGCTGCAAGAGCCGCTATCCGGCATTGTCGGCGCGGTAAAATTGGCCTTGGAGCAAACTCCACCCGAACTTGGTTCGGATGTGGCGACTCGCGGCATATTCTTAACCGGCGGCGGCGCATTATTGAAAGATATAGACCGACTGATAGCCGAAGAAACAGGTCTGCCGGTTTACATTGCCGATGACCCGCTAACCTGTGTTGCCAGAGGCGGCGGCATGGTTCTGGAAATGCTGGATAAAAAAGGAGTCTCAACTTTTTCCTTAGAATAACGATGTTTATTCTTTAAAATAATTTATTTTGGCAGCATCAAGGTCCGGCGGTTGAATTGCAACCGCACAGGCAGATATTTTGCTCCATGCAAAATCTGTATTACCCACATCCTTGTGGGGAATACAGGAGTAGCGTAACGACTTCCCGAGTCGCATCTTTTGTGCCGTAACTCAGCAGGTGTGACAATAGTCTATCGGGTTACATACACTACGCTAACCCGACCTACACGCTCCCACTATTTTTAACTGGATAAAGAGGCATCCCGCTATAAAACTTTTATTTGCTACCGGTCCTTCTATCAACACCCGTCTGCTTGTGGCGATAGTTGCTTCAGTTGCTTTATTAATAACTGAACACAGAAGCCATCGACTGGACGCACTTCGAGCCACATTATCAGTTATTGTCGACCCGCTAAAATACCTGGTCGATTTACCGACAGTACTGATCGAGCAAACCGCCGACTCGGTAAGCTCATATTCGACCTTAAAAAAAGAAAACACCCGATTACGCGAAGAACAATTCATCGACAAAACCCGATTGCTTAAATTCGATTCTTTGGAAAAAGAAAATATTCGTTTGCGAGCCTTGCTGGAAAACTCCTTTAAATTGGGTGAGCAACTACTGATTGCAGAATTATTGTCAATTAATACGGCGCCTTACGAGAATATCGTAGTGGTCAATAAAGGCACCCGCTTCGGCGTCCACCCGCAACAACCGGTACTGGATGCGAACGGAGTTGTCGGACAGGTTTTTCGTGCCTTGCCGTTCAGTTCCGAAATCATGTTAATTACCGACCCGAATCATGCCATCCCTGTCCAGGTCAATCGCAACGGCCTGTTGACTATTGCTGTGGGCAGTGGCCAACTGAACAGGCTTAACTTGCCTTTTTTACCTAATAATGCGGATATTCGCCCCGGCGATTTGCTGATAACATCGGGTTTAGGCGGTACTTTTCCATCGGGTTACCCGGTTGCCATTGTCGATGATTTCACCCCAATGTCTAACAAACCTTTCGTCAACATTACCGCTACCCCCAAAGCAATGCTGGACCGAAACAGAGAACTGCTGATCGTCTGGAGCGATTCATCCCCCGTTTCACTCAGCTCACCACCCGCATCACACGAAAAAACACCAGAAACAGTCCCCAATGACCCATCCACCAAGAGCAGTTTAGTACACGTAGTTCCCGACCAGACCCGGCCGGATACAGCGCGTGATGCCCAGCCCGCTGCAAAGGGATTGACTCCGCAACCGTCCGAAGGGAGGCCGACGGGAACAAATCGTAATAACCAACCCGCCGCAAGCGGATTGGCACATAAAACGCCCGCAGGGACACGAGCAGGAGCAAACCGCGGCGACAATCAACCCGCCGGAAGCGGAACGACACGCAAAACACCCGAAGGGGCACGGGCAGGAACAGACCGTGATGAATAGTTATTCCGGCTTTGGCCGCATTACTTTGACCATTATCATCGCGATGTGCTTAAGAATTGTGCCTTGGCCCGGTTTTTTGTCCAGCATAAATCCGGACTGGGTACTTCTGGTGCTTATCTATTGGACAGTTGCCGTACCTGAACGTATCGGTATCTTTCATGCGTGGACAGTCGGACTGCTAACCGATGTATTGACCGGGAGAGTATTCGGTCAATACGCACTGGCCTATACATTAATTGTCTATTTTTGCCTGATACTGCATAAACGTTTGCGCCAGTTTCCATTGCCTCAACAGGGCTTGTTTATTTTCTTTTGCCTGCTATTTTCCCAAATGCTGCTTTTCTGGTTAAAAAATATCCAGCACCCCGCTCAACTGCATACCTCTTTCTGGCTGCCTGTTTTTATCGGTACGCTATGCTGGCCCCTGATTTATACAGCACTGCGCCGCGTCCGTTTGTCGCGTCGCACTAAATAAAACATTCCGTAGCTGTTATGTCCCGTATCTATACTATTAAAAATAAGTTAGTAGAGAGCCGTCTATTTCTTAACCGTATTATTGCCGCCTTTGTCCTCATACTGTTGTTAACTTCCGGATTGATTGTGCGCCTGGTTTATTTGCAAATCGTCGGGCACGAACATTACGCAACATTGGCAAAAGACAACAGCATTAAAATCGAACCGCTTGTCCCCACCCGAGGCATCATTTATGACAGGCACGGTAAAGTCCTTGCCGACAACACGCAGTCCTTCAGTCTCGAGCTGATTCCCGAACAAATCAGCGATCTTGACGACACGCTGTTGCGCTTACAAAAACTACTCAATATCTCCGACGAAAAAATCGACCAATACCAGAAACAGCGCAAACGGCAAAAACGCTTTGTCAGCACCCCGCTGTTGATCAGCATGACCGACGAAGAAATCGCCAAATTTGCTGTGGTCAGACCTTATTTTCCGGGTGTCGATATTCAGGCTCGGCTGGTTCGGCATTATCCTTACACCGAGTTAGCCTCTCATGTCGTCGGTTATGTAGGCCGCATCAACGAAGCGGAAATGAAGACGCTGCCTATCGCCGAATACCGGGGCTCTACTCATGTCGGCAAAATAGGCATAGAAAACACTTATGAAACCGAACTGCACGGCAAAACCGGCTATGCGGAAATAGAAACCAATGTACAGGCACGCGCGATCAATACAGTGAATTCAGTTCCTCCGGTACCGGGTGAAAATCTTTACCTAACCCTGGATATCGATTTACAAAAGACCGCCTATGATGCATTAGACGGTTTCAATGGCGCAGTAGTCGCCATTGATATTAAAACCGGCGGCGTACTGGTCTTCGCCAGCCGTCCCGGCTTTGATCCCAACCCTTTTGTTATCGGCATCGCCAATGACGCCTATCAAGCGCTGCAATCTTCCGAGAACCAACCGCTCTATAATCGCGCGCTGCGTGGTTTATATCCGCCGGGATCAACCATTAAACCGTTTATCGGACTGGCCGGGCTTGAATACAATGCGATAAACGCGGAACACAAGCTGTTCTGCCCCGGCTATTACCAACTACCGAATGTCAGTCATCACTATCGGGATTGGAAGAAAGGCGGCCATGGCTCGGTTAATATGACCGAAGCGATTACACAGTCCTGCGACGTGTACTTTTATAGTCTCGCATCAATGCTGGGCATAGACCGTATGCATAATTTTTTACAACACTTTGGCTTTGGTGAAAAATCCGGCATTGATCTGGCAGGGGAAAAGCAAGGATTATTGCCTTCGCGTGAGTGGAAACGCAGTCAGCGCAATCAATCCTGGTATCCGGGAGAAACGCTGATCACCGGAATAGGCCAAGGATATCTCCAAGTTACGCCAATACAGCTGGCGAAAGCCACCGCTACCTTAGCCAACAAAGGCAAAGTGGTGACGCCTTTTCTGGTAAAAAACACCGCCAACCCGGATTCCACCGAACCCGATACCGGAAATCCCCCGAGCGATATTTCAATTAAGCCGGAAAATATTAATAGCATCATCGCAGCCATGGTCAATGTTATTCACGATCCGCACGGCACCGCCAAGGGCATCAACAAAAACATTACCTATCAAATTGCCGGCAAAACCGGGACAGCCCAGGTTTTTAACATCAAGCAGGATGCAAAATACAATGAAAACGACATTGACTTTAAACTTCGCGATCACGCCTTATTTATTTCTTTCGCCCCCGCCGATGATCCCAAAATTGCAGTTGCCGTCATCGTTGAAAACGGTGGTCACGGCGGCTCAGTCGCAGCACCTATCGCGGGGCAAGTTATCAAGCAATATTTGGAAGGGCAACAATGAAAGCCGAAACCCGTAGCGAACAATTCCATCCGCCGTCAGTTATCGGCAATATCCTCAGAAAACTGCATATCGACATCCCATTATTTATCGGTTTGTTCCTTATCTCCCTATTGAGCTTTGTTATTCTTTACAGCGCAGGCAGTCAGGATATGGATGTACTGATGCGGCAAGCGGCGCGTGTCGGATTAGCCTTTCTGTTGATGACGGCACTGGCTCATGTTGATCCTTACCAATTTAAGCGTTATTCAGCGCTGCTGTTCAGCTTCGGAATCTTGTTGCTCATTGCGGTGCTGGTTCTGGGGCAATTCGGCAAAGGTGCGCAACGCTGGCTGGATCTTGGTGTTTTTCGCTTCCAGCCCTCGGAAATGATCAAGATCACCACGCCGATGATGGTCGCCTGGTATTTAGCGGAACACGCATTGCCGCCAAAAACAAAACAATTGCTGATAGCCAGCATACTGATCGTTATTCCAACCTTATTAATAGCAAAGCAACCCGACCTGGGCACCGCATTACTGGTTGCCAGCTCCGGCGCTGCGGTACTGTTCTTTGCCGGCCTCTCCTGGCGCTTCATATTGGCAATCTGCGCCGCACTGGCGGGACTGACGCCGATACTCTGGCACTTTATGCGTCCCTATCAACGCGACCGGGTGCTCACCTTCCTGAACCCGGAAGCCGACCCACTGGGCAGAGGCTACCATATTATTCAATCAAAAATCGCTATCGGTTCCGGCGGCATCTACGGCAAAGGCTGGCTGGGCAGCACCCAGTCGGAACTGGACTTTTTACCGGAAAGCTCCACCGACTTTATTTTTGCGGTCTTTGCCGAAGAATTCGGGCTGTTCGGTTGCGTAGGCCTGCTGGCTTTATACCTGCTTATCATCAGCCGCTGCCTGTATATTGCCTCTCAGGCTCAAGGCACTTACAGCCGTTTATTAGCCAGCAGCCTGGCTTTTACCTTTTTTGTTTATGTTTTTGTCAACATCGGCATGGTCATCGGCGTGCTCCCTGTAGTCGGCGTGCCATTGCCGCTGATCAGTTACGGCGGCACCTCGATAGTCACGTTGCTGGCCGGTTTCGGCATTCTTATGTCAATTCATACCCATAAAAAATTTCTACCGCACTCATGAAATTAAAAAACACATTAACCCGCATCATACTGGGTTGCGCTTGTTTATCTGTCATCTCCTGCGTCCCTGCAATAAAAGAAAAAGAGTCGATGAACGCATTTATCGAGCAAATGGTAGCCAAACACCAGTTCGACGAATCTGAACTTGATGACTTATTCGATAAAGTCGAGATCAAGCAGGACATACTTAAAAGAGTTGCCTCTCCATCGGAAGGCTTGCCTTGGTATAAATATCGCAAAATATTCCTGACCGAAGCGCGTATCGACGCCGGCGTGCAATTCTGGCGGGACAATGCAACGGCGCTCGCCGCTGCAGAAAAACAATACGGCGTTCCGGCCGAAATCATTGTCGCCATTATCGGCGTTGAAACACAGTTCGGAAAAAACACCGGCAACCACCGCGTCATCGACGCCTTATCTACACTGGCTTTTGCCTATCCGCCGCGCAGTAAATTTTTTACCGATGAACTTGAAAACTTCCTGCTGCTCTGCCGCGACGAACACATGAACCCGGCCGATCCGCTAGGTTCTTACGCCGGCGCAATGGGGCTGCCGCAATTCATGCCCAGCAGCTTCAGGGCTTATGCCGTTGATTTCGATAACGATAACCGCCGCGACATCTGGCACGACAACAGCGACGTCATTGCCAGCGTCGCCAATTATTTCGCCCAACACCATTGGCAACCCGGCCAAATGATTGCTGTTCCCGTTACCGCTAAAGTTAAAAACTATGAACCAGCTCTCAATAATAACCTTAAGCCTGATTTAAGGGTTGCCGAGTTAGAATCACTCAACTTAATTACATCGAGGCAATTACCTTTAGAAAGTAAAGTGAAACTGCTTAGCTTTGAACAGCAAGAAGGCAAAGAACTCTGGGCGGCATTAGACAATTTTTATGTCATTACCCGATACAACCACAGTCCTTTATACGCCATGGCCGTTTATCAGTTAAGCCTATCTATTTTAAATAAAAAAGGCTCATTCCCATGAATAAGATTATACCGATACTCCTAATTTTTGTTTTATGCAGTTGTACCACCGAACAAGTAAGAACCAGCGACATCTCAACCCCAGCATCGGTTACAACTGCCTCCTCCAGAATTCATTCAATACTGAACATGGGTGGTTCTGATACGCAGAACACCACCGAACAAGAAGAAAACCTCTTACCCCGCATTGCCCGTTACCTGAAACAAGGCGTAGCCTCATGGTACGGTCCCGAATTTCACGGCAAGAAAACCGCATCCGGCGAAATATACGACATGTATGCGATGACCGCCGCTCACAAAACATTACCTATTTCATCTTACGCTCGCGTCACCAATTTGGAAAACCAACGTAGCGTTATTGTCCGCATCAATGACAGAGGACCTTTTCACGGCAACCGGGTTATGGACCTGTCTTACGCAGCCGCAAAAAAACTGGACCTTCATGAAGCAGGAACGGGAGCCGTTGAAATCAAGGCGATAGCGCCCGAACAAGCGTTAGCGCAGCTACAGAATACTGCGGAAAAACAAGATAAAAATGTCTATTTGCAAGTGGGTACTTTCGGCAATAAAAATAAGGCGCTGAAATTGCAAAACAAAATCGCCTCGCATCAATTACCTCAGCCAGAAATATTACCCTCAACACACAAAGGCTCTACTCTCTATAAGGTTCAAATGGGACCTATCAAATCGCCCGAGAGTGTCCACAAACTGAATATTCAGTTGGCAAAAATGGGTATAACAGCGACTCAATTTGTTACGGAATCCGATCAAGAACAAATCTCCATGATACAATAAGCACCTGTTTTTACTGAGTCCCCCCCATTAGAGAGCAATGATCCTTAAACATTTTTCCGTTTTATTATTATTTTTTAGTTTGTTGATTGTCACAACCACGGCAAACGCAGAAGACACCGAAATCGCAACCCCGGCAGCACCGACCATTGCCGCCAGCGGTTACATATTAATGAACTATAACACCGGCAAAGTGCTCGCAGAGAACAATGCCGATGTTAAGCTCGCTCCCGCCAGCCTCACCAAGATTATGTCTGTTTATGTGGTGTTTAGGGAGATCGCTAACGGCCATTTACATTTGGACGACTTGGTCACTATCAGCCAAAAAGCCTGGGAAACGCCCGGCTCGCGGATGTTTATCGAAGTCGGCAACCAGGTTAAAGTTGAAGACCTGTTAAAAGGCGTCATTATCCAGTCCGGCAACGACGCCAGCGTTGCTCTGGCTGAACATATCGCCGGTGATGAAAGCACTTTTGCCAACATGATGAATCAACATGCCGAACGTCTGGGCATGAAAAACAGCCATTTTGAAGACAGCAACGGGCTGCCCGTCGATAATCATTACACCACCGCCCGCGATCTGGCCATACTCACCCAGGCTTTAATCAAAGAATTCCCCGATTACTATCGCTGGTTTTCACAAAAAGAATTCACTTTCAACAATATCGTCCAACATAATCGCAATCAGCTGCTTTCCCGCGATGAGACGGTGGATGGCGTTAAAACCGGATTTACCGATGCAGCCGGCTATTGCTTGGTCGCATCTGCATTAAGAAACGACATGCGCCTGATTTCGGTCGTGATGGGCGCTAGCAGCCCTAATGCCAGAGCCAACGAAAATCAAAACCTGCTCAACTACGGCTTTCGTTTTTTTGAAGCGCACAAACTGTATCAAGGCAAAACATCGCTGGCCGAAGCAAGAATTTGGAAAGGCGACACTAAAAACATTCCACTTGGCTTGGCCGAAGACCTTTATGCCACCATTCCCCGCGGCCATTACAACGATCTAAAAGCCGTTATCAACATTGATAAAAAAATTACCGCACCTGTTAAAGAAGGCGCCAAAGTGGGCACTGTCAACGTCACGCTTAAAAATGAAGTTATCGCCGATAAAGACCTGATCGCCCTGAAAACGGTAGAACAAGGCAACATTTTTCAACGTATCTACGATAGCGCAATGATGATGTTGGAGAAGCCGGATGGACAATAAAACCGTCTATTTAAATGGCCAGTATCTTCCGCTTTGCGATGCAAAAATATCGGTCATGGATCGCGGTTTTTTGTTCGGTGACGGGATTTATGAAGTAATCCCGTCGTACTCGGGCAAATTGTTTCACTTCCAAGACCACATGGAGCGGCTGGAAAACAGCCTCTCTTCCATTCGCTTGACTAACCCGCATGACCGGGCGCAATGGCTGGAAATTCTGACACCATTGCTCGATGCCAGTCTGGATCAGTCTATTTACCTGCAAATTACCCGTGGCGTCGCCCCCAAAAGAGATCATGCTTTTCCGGAAAATGTTACGCCGACCGTGTTCGTGATGTGCTCAAACATCGTGCCACTTGAAAATCTGGATGCCGGAGTAAAAGCTCTCAGCGTTGACGACAGCCGTTGGGAACTGTGCAATGTTAAAGCCACCACACTGCTGGCCAACATTTTGCTCAGGCAACAAGCTATAGAAAAAGGCTGTGCCGAAGCCATCCTGGTTAAAGACGGCTATGTAACCGAAGGCGCCGCCAGTAACATATTTGCCGTCATTGACGGCATCCTGATTACACCGCCGATAGGTCACGAAATATTGCCGGGCATAACCCGTAACGTCATTCTGGAAATCGCCAGGGAAAATCTCATTCCTTACAGTGAAGACATCATTTCACTGGATGCCTTAAAAACAGCCGACGAAATCTGGTTAACCAGCTCTACCAGGGAAATCGTACCGATTGTCCAACTCGACAATGAAGCCATTGCAAACGGCAAACCCGGCCCCATATGGAGAACAATGAATCAATTGTTCCAGGCTTACAAGCAATCGCATTATGAGTGAAGAAACCCTATTAGAATTTCCCTGCCAATTCCCGATCAAGGCAATGGGCAAAACCAATGTTGAACTCGACCTGCTGGTTATAGAGATCGTGCGCAGACATGTTGCCGACATCAGCGAAGGCGCGGTCACAACACGCCCCAGCAAAGACGGCAACTACATCGCCGTCACCATCATTATAGAAGCCTCCAGCAAACAACAACTGGATGCTATTTACCAGGATTTAACCGACCATCCGCATGTTTTAATGGCTTTGTAGGAGCGGGGCCATGCCCGCGATGAAAACGCACAACATTGTAATCACTGCACTCATATCGCGGGCATGGCCCGCTCCTACAGCAACTTAATGGTAGCGATACGTAACTTAGGCTTACAGAACTATGAATCAACCTGGCAAGCCATGCAGCGATTCACCCAAAATCGCGATGCAGACACCGCTGACGAAATCTGGATCACCGAACACCCGCCCGTTTACACGCTAGGCTTAAACGGCAAGCGCGAGCATCTGCTGAATACCGGCGTAATTCCCGTTATCAATTCCGACCGCGGCGGCCAGGTAACTTATCACGGCCCCGGCCAGCTGGTAATTTATATCCTGATCGACATTAAAAGGCTGAATCTCGGCGTCCGCCAACTGGTCACAACACTGGAACAAGCGATGATCTTTGCGTTGGCTCAATACGGCATTACCGCCGTCGCCAGAGCCGATGCCCCCGGCGTTTATGTCGATAACAAAAAAATCGGTTCCATTGGCCTACGCATTAAAAGAAATTCCAGCTATCATGGCCTCAGTATCAACAACCATATGGATTTGCGCCCTTTCGACCATATCAATACCTGCGGTTACTCAGGACTTGAAGTAACCCAACTGGCCGACCTGGGCGTAACTATCAGCAATGCTGAACTCGCCATCCCTGTTACCCAAGCTATCATGACGGCATTACAACAATGACTTATCAAGCGCCTTCCCGCTCCACACCCGAATCCCACCAGCGCAACACCGAAAAGCTGGCAAGAATCCCGATCAAAGTGGAGCCTGCCGAAACCACTTTGCGCAAGCCGGAATGGATACGCATAAAAATATCGGCCAGCGACGAAGTCAGCCGCATCAAACAACTACTGCGCGAAAACAACCTGCATACCGTCTGCGAAGAAGCCGCCTGCCCTAACCTCGGCGAATGCTTCCAACACGGCACCGCGACCTTCATGATCATGGGTGATTTGTGCACCCGCCGTTGCCCATTTTGCGATGTCGCGCACGGCAAACCGCTGGCGCTAGACAAAGACGAACCTCAACACCTAGCCGATGCAATCCAGACCATGGCCTTGAAGTACGTGGTTATCACCTCGGTAGACCGCGATGATTTAAGAGACGGAGGCGCCGGACATTTCGCCGACTGCATCGAAAAGATCCGCCTGCAAACACCCGCCACCAAAATAGAAATCCTGGTGCCCGACTTTCGCGGACGCATCGAAAAAGCCGTGGCCATATTAGCCGAACAACCCTGCGACGTATTCAACCACAACCTCGAAACCGTGCCCCGACTATACAAACAAGTCCGCCCCGGCTCCGACTACCAGGGCTCGCTGAATTTACTGCAACAATTCCACCAAGCCCAACCGCAAGTGCCCACAAAATCCGGCCTGATGCTCGGCGTCGGCGAACAGCCGGATGAAGTTCATCAAGTCATGAAAGACTTATTAGCCCACGGCTGCTCAATGCTGACCATAGGCCAATACCTGCAACCCAGCAAAGCCCATCTGCCGGTGCAAAGCTATATCACGCCCGAACAATTCGATGAATACGGCGCAGTTGCTAAAGCCTTGGGGTTTAAACAAGTTGCCAGTGCGCCGATGGTTCGGTCTTCATACCATGCTGATCTTCAGGCTAAATCCGTAATTTAAAAAGTTGACAATTCCAATGCTAAATTGTACTGAACATTGCTAATTTGTACTCTACATCGCTAAACGCTACTGAGTGACAATCATGCGAAAGGCAATCCCAAGAATCAAGGAATTTCCAGATGATGGACGCATCTGGCGAGTAGATTGGTTTGGCGGCGTGGAGCGAAATCACATGGTTCCCACCGAACCTAAAATTCAGCTCATCATCAGCCCGCTACTGGACGGCGCAACAGATTACGCTGCCTCAAGTGCGGTCAATCACGAAGAGCGCCGTACAATCAGCATCGGTGTTGGACAACTACCGCTTGTCACCATCGGATCGCTCTGGCTCAACCGCCGCTGCCTCATTGAAACAGCGGGCAAAGATAAAATCTTCCATAACCTCACAATTTCACCTGATACGGTTCGCTTAGTTAAGTCCGATGCCAAGGTAGACGGGCATCCTCTCATCCTCAAGCGCTTCCATCAAATCGGTGCCGGGCTCGCAGCAAATTGTCTAGCCATTAAATGGCGTGACGATCCCTACGGCATCATTGTACCTGTTGCCGAAATTATCCGATTTTACTATGCCACCTCTACCGACTTGGCTAAGGTCATCTTTGCCGGCGACTTCCGTCACGACCTTGGCTCGATCGTAAATCCGGCTGAGTGTGGTTTTAACGAACAGGAAAAACGCTGTTTGCTCAAACTGCGCAAAGAGTTCGCAGATGCAGACGCTTGGATTATTGGCCGTATTCTGAACAACCAGGAAGCCTTTGCAGGAGCCACTCTCGTACATGATTCCATGATCAAGGAGGCTGTGCAAAACAAACCACGCCTATATCCGAAAGCCGCATTCCCTTTCATAGGTTCAACCAATCTGCGAGTACGGGTGAAGCCAATTCGAACGCCAGATGATAGCGGCTGGCGTTATATCGTTTTCGCCTTGGAACATTGCACAGGACCGTTTCCTTTTAATGCAATCACTTGCGACCGCGATAATAGCAACCTTCGCCCGGAAAAAGGCGAAGATCTTCCTGACGATCAGAAAAAACCGGCATTTCCGGCTAAACCGGCTTCTGGTAAAAACATAACCGATGGGGAATTGCAGAGCGACAACGAGCCTTCCAACAACGTGCAATCGGCAGTTATTACGCTACCCGAGGATCGTTTTGGTGCATTGTCCAGCATGGAGCTGGAAAAACCAGAAAAGGAGATGTGTCATTACATTAGCGCCGATACTGTTCGCCCCCTCGCTTTGCCAACAGATGTACTCGGTACTGGTGATGGCACCTATTCGGACAACGGAGTGACTCCAACAGAGGTAGAAACTGAACGTGTGCGTCAGGCGCCTCTACCGGTCAGCTTCGAAAATTTCGAGGCAATGATACGGCATTTGAATGAGTTACCGGGATACCAGGCTAGAATTCGGCCGATAAAAGACTCCATAGCACATATTCCGCTAACAAAACCTCGATGGACTAGACAATGGAGTTATCTGGATTCTGAACGAAAACTCAGACGTGCAGTAGCAATCGCCGATGTAACTCATAAGCTGCAAACCTACAGTTTGATCGAATTTCAGTGGCGTGATGGAGAAGCGTTCAAACTTGCCTTAATCTCTTTGCCTAGTGGAGTGAGGCTGAGTGATGAACTGATAAATAAGTTACTCTATATCCTGGCAAAGAAAAATGGACGCTGGGAAAATGCAAAGCCACTGCCTGCAGATACGCGGCTCGCAACGTTAAAACATACGTGGCCATGTGTAGAAGCATACGCTGAAGCAGTGACGTCAAAAATAAAAAATGGAAATAATATTTAAATGGTTGCCAAGTTGTTATATCCAACTTTGACGCAGAATCAATTTCTGTAGCAACCGCACAAAACTTAGACCTGGGCTGATCGCGTGCCATAGTTCCTTTGATAACCGCTTGACTTCGCCCTTGCGCGACCGTAAACAGGACATATCCTTACTGCTGGGCGCTTTTTGAACAATGTGGTTGCACTGTCTCATGGCTCATCCAGCTTATGCGCTTGGCAACCCTAACACGTCTTCATTAAATAAGCGCAAAGCCTCTTGTTCTTTTGTAAAGGCGGTGTAACGTAGTTGATTAGCCCGGAGTACGAGGCTATTGATTTCTTGCATGAGAGCCATATCAGTAAGTAAGGGTACGGACACTCCCGCAAGTTGGTATTGGTCAATTTCAAACACAACCGCGCCGTAAGTCTGGCGACGTATCAACGGTAACGCCCATTCAGAACTTAACCATGCATATAAATAACCTGCCCACTCCGCACTGGCGGGTATGGCTCTGAGTATATGCTGACTACCTGCCCAGCCTTGCCAATGTTTAGGTACAATATTAACTTTTCCTATCGTGCCACTGCATGTAATCAAAATCATATTTTCGTCTAGCGTCAATTGATCAGCAATGCGTTCGCCATGATGCTTGAGTGAAAGATATTTTTCACCGCGTGGGTCAAGCTCTAAAATTTCTTTACCCCCTAGAAATGGTACGCCTTGTTTTTCATCGACATAAACTCGTTTGAAACGGCCAGCTAAAATAATTTTTTGAGTAATTTTCTTATCGCCTAATGCTAAAACTTGCGCGGCGTGTTTGTGTAAGTGTTGGGTGATTGCCTGTGCCAACGGGTTATGATAATTGGCTTCGAGGCGGTGATTTAAATCTGCGACATTCATACTAAACCAGCGCAGCCCATTGTCGCCGTTTGCTGGCGGATTCAACTCTTCAACCGCTGGCAGTTTTAGCGCGGCTTGTAACTTGGCCTGGGCTTGTGCAATCAGGGAGTTTGATTCATCACGCAAGCTAAAGGATTCTGTAACGGTGTGGTGGATGTGGGTTTTAAGTATGGCTGGTGCGTCTGGAATCGGTAGCTTTAACAAATGCGCTGGTTCGACGTGTTGAATGACTGCACCGTAATTATTCGATTGTATAAGCGTTCGCCCCTGTGCGCTTTTGAAATAAGCGTACAAATAACCTGCATGATGTTCGTCATGACTACGAATTCTTAACAAGTCATGGCTAAAAATATTTCCTGCAAGTGTTTTGCTTACAAAAGTTACGTTGCCCACTGTGCCTGAGCAAGTCATTAATATCTGACCTTCTGAAACTCGAAGTGTATTCAAATCTACTAGCGTTTTGTCGGAAATATAAGCGACGGGGCTTGGGTTCAATTCACCGATTTGAGACGGCTGATAAATTGGAAATTTTGATTTTTGTACAAAGACACGCTTGAACCGAGGGCAATGGTGAATACTCGCCAGTTCGTGAATGGGAACGCATCCATATTGATTTGATTGGATTGCTGTTTCAGCTTGTTTTGCCTCTGTCGCATAAACACTCGCCTCCAGCCGCAAGCCACTTTCAAATATGCTTTGAATAGGCAAGCTTACCCAACTAAAGCTTTGTGGTTTGCTAGGCGCATCCCAAGTGATGGGAGCTTGATAGGCTGTCGTGGCTACCATGCGATACCTTCATTGCGTTTCCATTCGGTAAACACGGCAGGAACGGCACGGGTCTGGTCATCGGGGACTTTTTCAAGACGTTTAGCCGATTTCACTGTCGTTTGTCCGTCAGCGGTTTTGTCCAGTTCAGTCACGGTTTCATTGACTTCAATCAGTATTTCTTCGCCGTGCTCATCACGCTGGTAAAGATTATTACCACGTTTGTCGTGACCGACTTTATCAATAACCGCCATGAAAATATTGTAAGGGCGAAGCACACGAGTACGTTGCTCTTCGGCTTTTTCTTCCAGGGTTTTCTTTTGCAAAATTAAAATGGACGTTTGTACGCCTGTGTGCGGCTGAAAGGTGTCGGAGTCTAAATCGAGACTGGCAATAATTTTTGCTTCTTCCAATAACCATTGGCGAATATGCCCCAAACCAGGTGAGCCAAGAATGGAGTCTGGCAAGACAATTGCCATGCGTCCGCCGGGCTTAAGCAGCTGTAAGCAGCGTTCAATAAAAAGCTGTTCAGGGGGTGAAGCGGATAAAACGGTTTTCTTTCTCCATTCACCGTTTTTCGTTTTTTTAGGGCTTTCCCAGCCATGCCCGATAGCGTACTGGTCAAGCATGTACTCCTCTTTGATGAGGATTTTGCTGCCAAACGGCGGATTAGTAACGATAACATCAAAAAAACCGATGCTGTCTTTATTACTGAGTTCACCGGGTTTAATTTTCAGTGACTTAGCCAGCGCGTTTTTAAAATCGGCATCCCATAAATGCGGTGGCAATAACGAATCGGTGCGGAGAATGTTGCCGCTGCCATCGTTATTCATCACCATGTTCATTTTGGTGGATTTAACCAATTCGGGCGCAATGTCGAAGCCAAAAAATGAGCTTTCGGCCATTTCACTAATACGATTTTGCAGTGCTTTTTTTGCGTCATCATCCCATTCGCTTTCCGGTTTACCCAAGTCTTTCGCCCAATCCTGCTTGAGTCTTGCAATAACTACGTTCATAGCCGTTACTAAAAAACCACCTGTGCCACAGGCCGGATCCAATATTTTTTCGTCCAGTTTGGGGTTAAGCATGGCAACTGCCATGTGCATGACATTACGCGGTGTGAAAAACTGTCCTCTATCACCTTTAAGATTTGAGCCGACAATTTCTTCATACGCATGACCCTTGAGATCAATGTCAGTGTTTAAAAAACTGTAGCCTTGTAATTCGGCCACTATTTGCGCAAGGCTGCGCGGCGATAATTTAATTTCTTCGTTGCTGTCAAAAATCTGATTGAATTTGCTTTTTACGCGCTTGAAAATAGCTTCAATGCGCTGTTTGCACGCAATTTGCCCATCAATCGAAATACGCTCGTTGGAAGCGACATAAAATTCAAGCGGTTTGGGAATGTTGCGTTCATCTTCGATTTTGCAAAAAATGATTTTTAGAAACTCGAAAAAAGCGTTTTCTTTGTTGAAACCGTCAGTAACATGAATGGCATCATGGCTGCGGCGAAAGGCTAGAAATAAATTATCACCATCGGCTCGCACTAATTTAGGCCGTTTCGGTCGATCAATGTCTTCGGTGGATCCAGATACATCCGGAATGTCATTGAATTCTATAAATTCAGCTTGCCCCGCGAGGTTTTTTATTCTGCGCCATACTTGTCTTTGCCTACCGTTTGTCCATAAACCCCATTCACAATTAAGGCAAGCAGACATATAGCTTTTGAGTTGTTCAATGCCATCTTTTTTATCAGTAGGAGATACATTTTCTTTTTTGCATTCCACAATAATATGAATGTTTTCTTGTGTTTGCGGAAATTTTTCCAGATAAATGACGACATCTGCGCGAGGTTTATTACTGCCCATTTGTAAAGTTACTTCAACGCCAATTCTTTCACGCGGATACTTCAATTCATTGACTAATCGTTTTTCTAAATTTTGACGTACATATTCTTCGGGCGTGTCGTTTCTAAAATTGCCGCTAATAAAGTCACAAATTTTGCCTTCTGGAATAGTTAGGTAGTGGGGCGTACTCATTTTTGTTCCATTTTCTTATTACTTATTGTTTTTATTAGGTTATTATTCGCTTTCCGTAAACTAATAGCCCATGACATGACGCACAAAGTACACCATATTGGTAGTTCAAAACACGTAACTCGGGATCAACTAACCTCGTGTTTACCCTCCTACCACATCATCTTCGGTAAAATGTTAAGTAGATCAGTTATCACTAAATAGTCGTTTAACTTCGGAGAGATACCACTCTGGCGCTGCATTAAAATCTTTCCCGAGCACATTGTAACGTACAACCCTATATTTCCAGGCCGCTCGAAGACGAGAAGGCCAGCGGCTGATCAGCCACCAGGAGAGTCCCAATACATGATGGCGCTCGACAAGTGGCCGCAGTTCGAAAGCTATACGTCTTTTGACAAGAGGAATTGGCAATTGGTTGGTTTTCTCCTGAACATACGCTATCAATTTAGGAGCACACCTCATTGAAACCATCAAAGCACAAAATTGATGTAATACAGCAAGCTTGGAATAATCGAAATCCCGTGAATCAGCGGCTCCCCTATCAATCAAACGCAGGACTCTGCTCCAGGATAAAAACGTACGATCATTCCATTTGTTTACCGGCACTGTTGGCGCACTGCACAGATCGAATCCACAAAACCAGCAACACTGTAACGACGAACCATCAATTAAATCAGGCTTGCCCAGTTCAAGCCGATGAAAAACAACACCATTCCCACAGCTTGGGCAACGATCCCACAGCATCACATCATGCTTTGGACAAAAAGTGTAAAACGCCACACGCCACGACCTGCGATAGTAAGGCTCGCATCCCTCTGCCAAGCACTTTGAGCAAAACTGGAGACCATATCCTCGCCGTTTCCGGTGGTATATCTGTAACGGCAGTATCCAACGCAACTGCCCGGCCGGATGATACTTATCGTATAGTTTCCCCTCGTAACCTAGCAATGTTGTTTCCCAGACCCGCTTAAGTGACGTGCCTGTTTTCGCGCTCATGCTTTCAATTAACCACGCAGGAGCCATTCGATCGATGTCGCGGTTCCAAAGCTGGTGGTCGTTGCCGAACTCCTGGGCACAAAAAGTTTGAACCTTGAGTCCATTCGCATGCGCCACTCGCACCAACCACGACGACAGCAGCTCATCACGGTAAGGATGCGGATGCGCCGGCCACAACTCACCATTAAGCATACTCAACCGCCTCGATCGATTTGCCGCTTGCGGTCGGAGGGTGATACCCAATCAATGGCATTGAGAACCTTCTCATCGATGCGCTCCTTTCCTGACTCGACTGCGTATACGCCAGCCATATTAAGCAAGCGCGACAGCTCGCCGATATAACCTTCGCACATCGAGAACAATTTGGTAGATAAGGTCAGATCGTGCAATAAGGATGCCTCGCGCAGAGGCAACATGCGCTCAAAGCTCGCGAGCAAGCGCAGAAAATCGGTATCGAACTCCCAGCGAGGCAATAACACTGGCTCGAAACGGTTGGCCAGTTGCGAATCGGTCTGGAGCGCACGAAAAGCATCCCGCGTCCCCACTGTCACGATTGGCACCTGCAATTCGTTGCCCAAATACTTAAGCACATTTAAAAACGTACGCTGCTTGTTCAGGTTGCCCGCCATGATATGGTGAATTTCGTCGATCACCAGCATACGCAGCCCAACATATTTCAACAACTTGATAACCTGAAATTGCTTTCTGTCCACACGGTCGTTCGGTTTGTAAGGTGCAAACAACAGCTCAAGAATAGCATTTAGGACTTACGCAAAATTAGACTTTAAGTGTCGTCAATTCAACCCAAAGTTGGTAAATTTGTCGGCATGAAAACCACTACTGAAAACACCGATGACACATGACACGCCTAGCCTACTGCCAATATCT
>Ga0208270_100142_pt1 | contig 38670 bp, 37 predicted proteins | sample LakWasM109_LOW13_2_FD_183925 | JGI IMG/M metagenome (GOLD analysis project Ga0208270, IMG submission 183925) | Freshwater sediment methanotrophic microbial communities from Lake Washington under simulated oxygen tension - Sediment Metagenome... | ecosystem: Environmental > Aquatic > Freshwater >...
AAAGAGGCAATTGAAGCTTTTATTACGCGACACAACCAAATGGCTCAACCATTTAAATGGCGACGCCGCGAAGTAAAAGGTAGCCAAATAAGAAATACGGTAACTAATTTACGTAATTAAACACTAGTACTCAGTCAAATTTATAATGTCGAGTGAAGAAGGCTATGTGGGAGCGGCTTTAGCCGCGACAATCGCGGCTAAAGCCGCTCCCACAATTAAATTACCACCCGACAAAACAAGATTGACTGAGTACTAGTGCCATGCCACCTCTCCTGCACATATTTAGGTCCATGTCTCTTTCCAACATCAATTCCGGCATCTGTGATTTGGAACCCAAAGCCTGCTTTGGTCATTTATCCAGCATTTTTGTTGCTAAAAAGATAATCAGTAACATATTGGTTTTTTTATTATAAATAACAGCAATGGATTCAGATTTTGTAGATTCGCAACGATAGGCCGATTTGTTGCCACGTAACAAAACTGTAACAATGCTGTCATTAAGCTGTCATTTAATTTCCATATTCTTGCTCAAACTTTTTGATAACAACCAAGAGCAATATATGAAAATTTCTAAACTTACATTGGCAATTGCTACCGTTTTAGGGGCGGGCGCAACTTCCGGCGCTTTTGCCATGGATCTTTATGTTGATACCAAAACCAAACAGATTTATGCGGAACCCGGCCCACATAGACAACTGATGGGCTCTTTCGAGCAAGTTCAGAGTACTCCTGCAAAGCCGGCTGCTAAACAGGCAGACACGGCAGAAATTAAGGCCATTCGTGAAGATTTGGTGTTAAAAGACAATGCAATTAAAGCGTTACAAGAACATGCCGAAGCCGAGGCAGATCCAAAATTAGCTCATGTCAAACTTGATGACGGTATACATTTTGCGACTAAGGACGGCAACTTCACCGCCGGCATTAACGGACGTTTGCAGGTGGATTCGCAGGTCAATGTTAATAATAAAGTTACCACGCTTACCGGTGCCAATTTACCCGATCAATTGGATGATGGTGTAGCGCTTCGTCGTGGCCGTCTGGGTATTGAAGGTACCTTCTTCAAAAGCTCAATCTATAAATTCGAATATGATTTCACTCGCGGCAACGGTACAACCGGCGCCGGCGTGACCGATGCCTACATCGGCTACAACTTTTCTAAGCCGTTTCAAGTTAAAGTCGGTGCGTTTAAAGAACCGTTCAGTTTGGAAGAAGCGACCAGTAACCGTTATATCACGTTCATTGAACGTAACATGGCAACTAACGCTTTCGTTGACGACCTCAATACTTACAAAATGGGTATAGGGGCGAGTTACTCGGAAGACCAGTGGCAGGCAGCCGCATCGTTGCAAACGGAACCTGTTGGCGCCAATGGAGCAAGCAACAGTTCCACCAACTCTAACGGCGGTAGCAACCGTAACGGCGGTAGTGGCGATACTAACTGGGAAGTTAACGCTCGTGTTACCGGCATGCCTTGGATGGAAAGCAAAACCAAATTCCTGCATGTGGGTACTTCGGGATCATATATCAACGTTAATAACCAATATCAGTCCGGTGGCGCGTTTAATAACGGCGGTATTTCATTTGCCCGCGGCCTTGATAACAACGTAGATCGCACCAACATTTTGAATACAGGCAATTTAACTTCAGGCGCTAGAGGCGCAGCTGGATCCAGAGTGGCAAACCACCTGACCCGTTTCGGTGCTGAATCCGCGCTGGTTTATGGACCATTTTCAGCCCAAGGCGAATATATCCAAACGGACATTTCAGGTACCGGTTATAACGGCGAATCTCTGAGCGGTTACTACGGCTATATGACCTATTTCTTAACCGGCGAATCTCGCGCTTACAAATCTAAAACCGGCGCTTGGGATCGGTTAAAGCCAAACCGCAACTTTGATATGAAAGGCGGCTGGGGAGCATGGGAACTTGCAGCAGGTTATGATTCAATCAACTTGAATGATGGCGTGATTAGAGGCGGACGGGCTTCAACGGCTAAGCTGGGCATCAACTGGTATCCTAATTCACATGTCCGTGTAATGGCTGATTATGTCCATGCGTTGGATATTAACACCGGCGGAGTTGCGGATATACGTAGTGCCGGATTTAATAATGCCGACCTGGATGTGATTGAAACACGCGTTCAGTTGGATTGGTAAGGATTGGTTAAGGCTCTTTAGATTGGTTTCCACTCTCAAGGCAGCTTAACGAAATCGACCTTGGCGAAAGCCAGTACACAGCCGCATTGATTTTTCAATGCGGCTTTTTTTATGGCCTATGTTTTTCAGTCGCGTTTCATTATTTTTAATTGAGTGCGCATATTTTCAAGCTCGTCCATCAAGTCCAGAGCCAGCGCGATACCGGCCAGATTTACACCCAGATCATGGTGTAGCCTTAGCGCGGAACGTACTCGTATCAAGCACCCTCCTGAAAAACGCCACACCTGTATTTCATCTCCTTGCGGTTCGATAATGCTTTCTTCAACCAGACTGATAACCCATTCTGCATGGACGCCGCAAGCATCGCACAATTGATCCAGGGTCAGGCTGTCATCTTCAATGACTGTTCCGGTATGCACCGGTAATAAGTGATGCGAAGTCATTAGCGTTATACCCCCATGGATATGCGTGGGTTAAAATCAAACTCGTGCTGCATTTTTTGGTAGGCCGCTTTAGCCTCTTCGCTATGTGCGGGTGGCAGGGCGATTTGTAGTATCACATAGAAATTACCCGGTGTTTTGGCCGGTAGTCCAAGGCCTTTTAATCGCAGTTTGGTGCCTTGTTCCGAGTGGGGCGGTATTTTCAGGTCGACGATTCCTCCCGGTGTCGGCACTTTGATTTTAGCGCCTAACCTCGCCTCCCAAGGCGTAACGGGCAGATCCAGATAAATATCCGTGTCGGAAACCCGATACTGCGGGTGATTGTTAAAGGCTATTTCAAGCAGCAGGTCGCCGGCTTTACCGCCGCCTAAGCCGGGGTCGCCCTGGCCTGCAAGCCGGATATGCTGTCCGGGTTTAATACCTTGGGGTATTTTGATGTTCAGATTTCTGTGCTTAAGCTGTACATGGCCTTGCGCATCCATTTCCGGCGCACTCAGAGAAATATTGCGCGTCGTACCTTTAATACTGTCTTCCAGGTCAATATAAATTTTTGCATGGGTATCCTGTCCCCGCGCATGGAATTGGTGCGGTTCGTGACCGGGTGAATGGAATCCGGCACGTCCGAATAATTGCTCAAAAAAATCGCTAAAGACGCCGGCATCGCTACCGGTAAAATTGCCGCCTTTGAATTCGAAGCCTTCATCCCAATTAGGTGGCGGCCTGAAATCTTCACCGGCTTTCCAGTTAGTGCCCAGCTTATCGTAAGCGGCTCTCTTTTCGGTGTCCTTAAGCACTTCATAGGCCTCTCCCAGCTCCTTGAATTTTGCTTCGGCATCCTTTTCCTTACTGACATCGGGATGATATTTGCGCGCCAATTTACGATAGGCGCGTTTGACCTCGTCCTGAGTGGCTGTCCGGGATAGCCCCATGATCTTGTAGTAATCTTTATACTCCATGCTGTGCCCACCCGATTACAATTAAATTAATTTGCGAATTTTGCTTGATCCAATAGCTGTGATAGCCGAAATGGTTTGAGGATAGTAATACTTACCGGCGTTTCCGGGAAGTATCGTTTGGATTCTACGCCGGTGACGGCATAGAGTCTATTTAGACAAGGCAACGGACTTGTCAGTCCTGAGATAGTAATCCTTCATATCTAAAAATCCTCAAACCATTTCGGCTTAAAAAAATAATATAAAGTAAAAAACTTTGATATGGATACGAATACAAAAAGGCAATGGACAACCAAAATCACTAAACACTACAGCAAGCGCTTTAAAAATGTAAAAGTAATATTTGGCACCCTACCGCTTCTTTTCGATTGTCTTTCGGGTTTAATCCGCCACATACCGCCGGTCGGGGCATAGCGCCCCGACCGGCTTTGGTTTGCCTGTTCTTACGAAATCAGGACGAATGGTTAATAGACGCCTGAAATTATTCCTCAGACGTCACATTGATGCGTTTTGGTTTAATAGCCTCCCGTTTGGGAATGATGATTTCCAGTACGCCGAGTTTGCATTTTGCATTAATGGCATCGCCATCGGCAGAATCGGGCAGACTAAAACGCCGATAAAAAGAACCTGATGTTCTTTCGACTCGTTTATAACCTTCTTTTTCAGTTTTGACTTCGGTTTCTTTTTCGCCTTTTACCGTCAAAACACCGGCTTCCATGCTGACTTCGATATTTTCCGGCTTAACCCCCGGAATATCGGCATGGATAACAAATTTATCGGTTTCTTCTTTGATGTCGACCGCGGGTGCCCATTCGGCGGTTGCAATCGAACCTTCGCCGGATTTGTCATCCTTGGACAGCGCCAGTTCTCTTTGCAGCTGATTCAATAAACCCCATGGTTCATAACGTACGATAGCCATTTCTTGTCTCCTAAAAATTAATGTATTAATTAAATAACAAACTTAAAAACGATTATTTGTGTTCATCAAATATGTGGGGACAATGGGATTTTTATCAAGTGGCTACAGGTGATTTACTACTAACAAACGGTGTCTTGGAACAACTATTAAGATGATCTCTTGGTTAAAATCGGGAGAATAAAAGTACTGGCACGATATTCAGCCAGTCAAGATATTCGAGTGTTAGCGGTCGTTCGAGGACAAAGAGTGTAATCCTGAGCAGCTGTGAGTCGGCCTTGGAGAATTCCGCTGCAAAGTACAGACAGATTTTAAGTCGCAACATGGATTTGAAAGAAATTCGCCAAGCTACCGCATGTTTATGGCAATATGTTTGAGGGCTTTAACGATGGGAGAAAACAATGACAACCGACCAGCGGGATAAATCCAAAATTAAAGAAAAGAAAAAACCGATTCCACGTGACGTGAATAAGGATGCTATAACCGCACGCAGTCAAAAATCCAAACCAAGTCCGGAAATTTTACTTAAATCGCCAACCGGGATAAAGGGAATGGACGAGATTACCGGCGGCGGCCTTCCCGCCGGGCGTCCGACCCTGATCTGTGGCGGTACCGGCTGCGGCAAGACCCTGCTTGCGATGGAATTCCTGGTGCGCGGGGCAACCCAATTCAATGAACCGGGTGTGTTCATGTCCTTTGAGGAAAATTTGGAAGAGCTGACCAAAAATTTCGCCTCCCTGGGCTTCGACCTGAATGCCCTGGGAGCCAGCAAGCAGCTGACGCTCGACTACGTCCATATCGACAAGAGCGAGATCGAGGAGACCGGCGAATACGATCTGGAGGGACTGTTCATACGTCTCGGTTATGCCATTGATACGATCGGCGCGAAACGCGTGGTGCTCGATACCATCGAAGCGCTTTTTTCCGGGCTGGACAATGAAAGCATTTTGCGGGCGGAACTAGGGCGCCTGTTCCGCTTTTTGAAACACAAAGGGGTCACTGCGATTATTACCGGCGAGCAGGGAGAACGAAGCCTCACCCGTTACGGTCTGGAAGAATACGTCGCCGATTGCGTGATCTTCCTCAACCACAACGTCAATCAGCAGATAGCGACACGCCGACTCAGGATCGTCAAATATCGCGGAACTGCCCACGGCACCAACGAGTATCCATTCCTGATTGATGAACAGGGCTTTTCGGTCATGCCGATTTCCTCGCTCGGCCTCGATCACCCGGCTGCCAGTGAGCGGGTTTCCAGCGGCATCCCCCGTCTGGACGCAATGCTGGGAAGCAAAGGCTACTACAGGGGCAGCAGTATTCTGGTAAGCGGTACCGCCGGTACCGGGAAATCGAGTATGTCCGCCTACTTTGTCGATGCCGCCTGCCGGCGCGGCGAGCGCTGCCTTTATTTTGCTTTCGAGGAATCCCAAAACCAGATTATCCGCAACATGCGCTCCATCGGCATTGACTTGGGACAGTGGGTCGACAAGGGGCTGCTCCGATTCCAGAACAGCCGTCCCACCCTGTACGGCCTTGAGATGCACTTGGTCGCCATGCACAAAGCGATAGAGAGTTTCAAACCGGCCATTGTGGTCATTGACCCGATCTCCAACCTGGTGACAGCGGCCAGCGAAGCGGAGGTCAAATCGATGCTTTCCCGCCTGATCGATTACCTGAAGACGGAACAGATAACCGCCTTCTGCACCGATTTGACCACGACCGGCAGCAGCGTGGAACGGACCGAAGTCGGTATTTCTTCATTGATGGACACTTGGCTCCTGTTACAGACCCTGGAAGGGAGCGGCGAAAGGAACCGCGGACTTTACATCCTAAAGTCCCGCGGTATGGAGCATTCCAACCAGGTCCGGGAATTCCTCCTGAGCGACAAAGGCATCCATCTCCGGGATGTGTACACCGGTTCCGGCGGAGTCTTGACCGGTTCGGCCCGTATCGCGCAAGAAGCGCGGGATATGACCGAAGCTCTCGAACACAAGCAGGAAACCGAACGTAAACAGCGCGAGATCGAGCGTAAGAAAACGCTGATCGAAGCGCAGATTGCCGCCTTGTACGCCCAGCTTGAGGCTGAAAAGGATGACCTGGAATTGATCAACGCCAAGGAAACACAACGGGATGAGGCTCTGGTTCAGAGAAGTAGGGACATAGCCAGGAACCGCAAGGCGGACGCTTATCTTTCCAAACAGGACAGCAACGAAAAAATAGGCAAAAGGAGTCGCAAATGACAAATTCCGCGAACAATAATCCGGCAAAAACAGCGAAACCGGAAACGGTTGATGAACGATATTTGCTGAGGCTTTACGTGGCGGGGCAGACGCCGAAGTCCATCGAGGCTTTCGCCAATCTGAAACGGATCTGCGAACAGCATCTGGAGGGACAATACCATATTGAAGTCATTGACCTGATGGTTAACCCCACACTGGCCAAAGATGACCAGATCCTGGCCTTGCCGACTCTGGTGCGGCGAATTCCGGAGCCGATGACGAAGATTATCGGAGACCTTTCCGATACCGAAAGTGTATTGGTAGGACTGGATATACGACCTATGACCTGACACCAGCAGGTTTTGGAGGTAAATATGACCAAGAAAAAAGCCGATCAAACGCAGGCGATGCAGAATGCGACCGATGCTTTCGAATTGGCGCTCACGGAAACTAACGAAGGGCACTACGTTCTCCGGTTATATGTGACTGGTATGACGCCCAATTCCCGTAGAGCGATCGAGAACACCAAAAAAATCTGTGAGGAACACCTGAAAGGGCGTTATGAGCTGGAAATAATCGATATCTATCAGCAGCCCATCTTTGCCAAAGAGGGGCAAATCATAGCCGCTCCCACGCTGGTCAAAGAACTCCCGCCGCCACTGCGTAAATTCATCGGCGACATGTCTCACACCGAGCGTATCCTGTTAGGCCTCGACCTGAGGAAGAAGAATTAGAGATAGTTTGGTGAAAGGGGGCAGCATGACAAGCGATAACAGATCCCGTGAAGAACTCTTGGCCGAGATAGAAGCACTTCGTTTTCGTCTCGAAGAGGCTGAAGAGACCCTGCACGCTCTCGGAAGCGGCGCGGTGGACGCCCTTGTGGTCACCATGCCGGAAGGAGAGCGGGTTTTCACTCTCCAGGGGGCCGAGCATCCTTACCGTATCCTCGTCGAGACCATGCACGAAGGGGCTGCCACTCTCGCTACGGACGGTACCATTCTCTATTGCAACACCAGCCTGGCAGCCATGTTGCAAGTTCCTCTGGAACAGCTTATCGGGGCTTCGCTGGGTTCTTATCTGACGTCCTCGGATTATCTCTCTATTGTCTCCCATCTGAAAAATGGTGCTCAAAAGCACGATAATGAGGAAATGACCCTGATTACCGGGGCGGGCAATCTTATTCCTGTGCTGTTTTCCTGCTGTGCCGCCGGGCATTCGGGCAACCAGGGGTTGAGCATTGTGCTCACCGACATTAGCGCCAGAAAACAGACTGAAAAGACAATACTACGCCTGAACCGGCTCTACGCCGTATTGAGTGCGATCAACAATGTCATTGTTCATGCCAATGACCGCGACACTATTTTCCGGGAATTTTGCCGTGTCGCCGTCGACTTGGGTGGCTTCCGCCTTTCCACAGTGGGGCTGGTGGATAAGGAAACCGGGTTGGTGAACATTACTGCCGCCAGTGGAGAGACCGGATATCTCGAAGGCATGGGGTCTGTCGGGATTGTAATTCGTGAAGATCCCTATTGTATCTGCAATGATTTCTTCAACAGCGACATGCCCCGCTCCTGGCGCGACCGGGTCCAAGCATACGGTATGCGGGCCTATGCGAGCATTGCTATCAAACAAGAGCGGGAGGTTATCGGCTTACTGACCCTCTATGCCGGTGAGCAGGACTATTTTGACGCCCAGCAGGTAGAACTGTTGCAACAGATGGGGGCGGACATTTCATTTGCACTTGATAACCTGTTGCTGGGGGCTCGGGTGCGGGAAGCTGAGATACAGGCCTTGGTAATCGCTGAACGCGAACGGGCTGCCGAGGCGATCCGTGACAGTGCCGAGCGGAAGCGGTTTGCCTTGGAAACTATCCATACCGGCGTGTGGGACCTCAATCTAGCTGATCATACAGCCTACCGCTCCCAGGAGCACGACCGTATCTTCGGTTATTCTGATACGAATCACGAGTGGACCTACGAAATGTTCCTAGAACACGTGCTGCCGGAAGATCGTGCGACGGTGGAGGCGAGTTTCCATGAAGCAGTAGCCACCCAAGGTGATTGGCATTTTGAATGTCGTATCCAACGCGCCGATGGCGAAATCCGCTATATTTTGGCCGCCGGCCGCCATCGCATTAACAGCAGGTATGGCAATCTTCGGATGGGAGGTATTGTTCAGGACATTACAGACCGAAAACTGGCGGAAAAGTCACTGCGAGAAAGTGAAGAGCGTTTAAGGTTGGTGCTTCGGGCAAGTTCTATGGGAACCTTTGAAGTTAATCTCAAAACCGGCGAAGGGCGGTGGAATGACGTCCAGTATGAGTTGCTGGGACTGAAGCCCGGCGATATTCCCGGTACTCCTGAAAATTTTTTCCGTTACGTTCATCCCGACGACGTTGACACTGTAAAAGAGCATTGGCAGAGAGCGTTGCAGACCGGAGTACTGGACGTTGAGTTTCGGGTAGTCCGTGCAGACAAGCAGGAACGCTGGCTGGCCGGAAAAGGCCGATTTATATTTGAGGCCGGGAGCAGTGGACGCGCAGAACGGTTTCAGGGTGTGAACTTCGATATCACCAAGCGCAAGCGGGCCGAGGAGAAGCTGCGGGAGAGCGAAGAGCGCTACCGTAATATGATGGAATCTGCACATGATTGGGTCTGGGAGATTGATGCAGCGGATGTGTATACTTTTTCAAACTATCAGGTGCAAGAGATACTAGGGTATGGGCCGGAAGAAATCATTGGCAAGCGTCCTTTCGACTTGATGCCTGATGATGAAGCTGATCGGGTCGAGAACATATTTTCCAAAATCAAGCAACAGCGGGTGTCATTCCATAACTTGATCAATATTAATCGGCATAAAGACGGCAGCACGGTAATACTGGAAACGAACGGTGTCCCGTTTTACGATTCGCACGGTGGTTTTCTGGGCTATCGCGGTAGGGACCGCGATATTACCGAACAGAAACAGTTAGAAGCATCATTACAACAGTACAGCGAAATATTGGAATCCAGAGTCGAACAACGAACCGCGGAGCTTCGCGAAAAAGATAGGCTGCTATTTCAGCAGAGCCGCCTCGCAGCCATGGGCGAGATGATCAACAACATCGCTCATCAGTGGCGTCAGCCCTTGAATGTCTTGGGGTTAAACATCCAGCGCTTACCCTTGTTTTACGATATGGGCAAACTGACGAAGGAGTTTCTGGACACGAGCACCAAGGATGCGATGACCCTGATCCGACACATGTCGCAAACTATCGATGATTTTAGAAACTTCTTTCAACCCGACAAGGAAAAGACGGACTTTAGTGTTAACCAGCTCATTCAGCAAACTATCAACCTGGTTGGTGATAGCTTTAAACATCATCAAATTAAACTGGTGGCAGAGGCCGATGGTGAGGTGTGGATTAATGGTTATCCCAACGAGTTCTCCCAAGTCATTCTGAATATCTTGCAGAATGCCCGTGATGTACTGGTAGAACGCAAAATCACCGACGGGCTCGTAACCATTACCTCATCAACTGAAAACGGCAAGGCAGTCATTATCATTGCCGATAACGCCGGCGGTATTGCCGAAAATATCATCGACAAGGTATTTGATCCCTACTTCAGCACCAAAGGCTTACAGGGTACGGGCATTGGTCTGTATATGTCTAAAAATATTATCGAAAACAATATGAACGGCAAGATAACTGTCCGCAACGTCTCCGATGGTGCGGAATTTAGAATCGAGGTCTAGCATGAACGAACACAATCCGCTTTCAATACTGTTGGTAGAGGACGACGAAGGGGCTCGCGAGATTTTGGCCAGTGTGCTTGCTTTGAGGTTTCCGGCATTTGCTATCCATATTGCCGATAACGGCAGGACGGCTTTGGAATGCTTCAGAAAATATCCGTCGGCCATCGTGATCACCGACGTGAATATGCCGGTAATGGACGGCATCAGTATGGCCAGGGAAATCAAATCGATCAATGCGGGCGTCAAGTTGATCGTTCTTACTGCCTTCAGCGATAGAATCATTCTGGCGGATACTGCGGCAATCGAAATCGATCACTATATGTCGAAACCTACCGATTACGGAAACCTGTTCGAGGCTGTTGAACACTGCATTGCAGGGATTACGCCGAGATGAAAGCCAATCATCTAATAACCGTGATGGCTGGCAAGGGGCTGATGCGATGATCATTGCCCGGCGGAAGGTTCATTCCATTCGCTGGATGCGGATTTCGGCTTTTAACGCCGTTCTGCTAAGCGGCTTGCCCGATAGGCGCGCATTAGGGAAATAAAGGCCAGGAAATCGTACAAGCCGTGAATAACTATGGGGACTAATAAATTCCTGTCGCCACCATAATCCAGGGATAAGCTTAAATAAATTCCCACTAAAGTCGCCAATACCGCATAAAGCGGCGTTACGGCATGAGCCAGACCGAAAATAATATTGCTGCCGATCAGGCCTGCTGTCATTCCCCAGGAAGACTCCATCCAGGGCTGAATAACGCCGCGGAATAGTAGCTCTTCCGATAGCCCGGCAATTGATGCGAGTATCAATAGATCAGTCCAATGATAACGATGCAAGCTTGAGCCCAGCGTCTCAAATAGCACGTTTTTAATCTTTACTACCGGCTCTGCTTGCATCTGCTCCATAGACAGAAACAACAAAAATAAAGGTATTGTCCCTATCACGCCGTAAGCAATGGCCGTTTCTGAAAAATGCAGGTAAGCAAAAGGGTCGATGTCTGCGATCCAACCTAAGAAAAATGCGACCAAAATCAGGGCCGCTTCAAAAGAACAAGCCTTTCTAAAAAAATCATCGGGTTTGATCAGATATTTAGCCATTTGTATTAACTAAGCAGTAAGAAAAGGTCATTCTAATCAAAAATGGTTAAAATGATGTTTTTGATTCATTAGTTGCGACTGACAATATGCAGTGTTTTATTTATAAAAGCTTGAAAAAAGAACATCTTTATTTGTATGTTGATAAAAAAGACGATTTTTCGAAGGTACCGGAAGCGCTTTTCGACAGTTTTGGCAAAATTGAATTTGTGATGGATTTGGAGCTGACGCCGGAACGCAAACTGGCTAAGGAAAATGTCGAAAAAGTGATGAACAGCCTGAAGACGAAAGGTTTTTTTGTGCAACTGCCGCCGCTCAACATGCCTGCACCGTTGAAAGTTCAATAGTCTGTATTTACGAAGGGCGACAGAAGCCGCCCCTACAATTTACGCTTTCGGCAAGGTAACGCCGGTCTGTCCCTGATATTTGCCGCCCCGGTCTTTGTAAGAGGTTTCGCAGACCTCGTCGCCGCCAAAAAACAGCATTTGCGCAACGCCTTCATTAGCATAGATTTTTGCGGGCAGTGTTGTGGTATTGGAAAACTCCAGCGTCACATGGCCTTCCCATTCGGGTTCCAGAGGAGTGACATTCACAATAATGCCGCATCTTGCGTAAGTGGATTTTCCAAGGCAAATCGTCAACACATCGCGGGGAATACGGAAAAACTCAACCGTTCTGGCCAATGCAAATGAGTTCGGCGGAATGATGCAGACATCGGATTTAACATCGACAAAACTGCTTGAGTCAAAGTCTTTGGGATCAACGATTGCAGAGTTAATATTGGTAAAAATCTTGAATTCGTCTGAACACCGGACGTCATAGCCGTAACTGGAGGTGCCGTAGGAAATAACCCGGCCGCGTTCCGAATCCCTGACTTGGCCGCTTTCAAACGGCTCTATCATGCCATGTTGTTCCGCCATGCGGCGTATCCATTTGTCCGACTTAATGCTCATGGAGTATTACTACCTGATTGATTTAAAAAGGCGGATTTTAACACAGACTTACTAACTTCTCATTACCCACGGGCTGTGTGAGTATCAAGCAGGGAAGGTTGGTGAAAAGCTTTTTTATATTACGTGTTCTGCACGACGATCTTCGGAAACTTCGTGGTGAAATCCTTAGCCTTCAACGCCAGTCTAGCCGCTGTTTTACGGGCAATCTGTCTGTAAATTTGCGCAGGCCGCCCATCCGGGTCGGCGACTACAGTCGGGCTGCCGGAATCTGCGAATTTACGGATGCTAATATCCAACGGCAAGGAACCGAGAAACTCAATTCTGTTGCGTTCGGCCATCGCAAGCCCGCCGCCTTCGCCGAAAATGGCTTCTTCATGACCGCAATTACTGCAAATATGAATGCTCATGTTTTCGACCAGCCCCAGTACAGGCACGTTGACTTTCTCGAACATGCCCAAGCCGCGCTGGGCGTCAATCAGCGCGATATCCTGCGGCGTAGTGACGATAACCGCACCGCTGACCGGGATTTGCTGGGACAGGGTCAGTTGAATATCGCCGGTACCAGGCGGCAAATCGATAACCAGGTAATCCAGGTTGTCCCAGTTGGTATCTTTGAGTAATTGCTGCAATGCCGTGGTGACCATCGGGCCGCGCCAGATCATGGCTTGATCGGCTTCCACGAGATAGCCGATAGAGTTGGTTTGCACGCCGTAAGCAACTTTAGGCGTCATGGTTTTATTGTCCTTGCTTTCCGGGTAGCCGGAAAGCCCCAGCATCATCGGGATACTGGGACCGTAAATATCCGCATCCAGAATACCGACATTAGCGCCTTCTGCGGCCAGCGCCAGCGCCAGATTGACGGCCGTCGTCGACTTGCCGACGCCGCCTTTGCCGGATGCCACGGCGATAATGTTTTTGACATTCGGTAACGGTTTTAACGCCTGTTGCACAGCATGGGAAAGGATTTTTACGCTGACTTCAATGTTGATATTACCGATGCCTGGCAGTGTTTTTAGATGATCTTCAACCGCAGCTTTGAATTCGGCGATATAGCTTTTGGCCGGATAGCCCAATTCCAGTTTAACGCTGATATTGTCACCATCGATAACGATAGCTTTGACCGATTTTGCCGTAACCAGGTCGGTTCCGTTGTTGGGGTCGATGAATGTTTGCAGAAGATTTTCTACATCAGATTTTTCGATGCTCGCCATGCCCATGCTCCAAAGTGGTCAATAAAATGCGCCTGATCAATAACCAAGCTTTAAACTCAAGATAGAGAGCATTCTACCGATTACCCTATTCCATTGCACTTTTTAGATGGCCGATAATCACAAGTTGCGTTTATTTTATGCCATAATACCAAGCTGATTTTGCCTTCAAATTGTTTACTATGCCAGATAGAAAAATTCTCGTCACCAGCGCGTTGCCTTATGCCAACGGCCCCATTCATCTCGGTCACCTGGTCGAATACATTCAAACCGATATTTGGGTGCGTTTCCAGAAACAACGCGGTAATCTTTGCTATTACGTTTGCGCGGACGACACGCACGGTACGCCGATCATGCTCAGGGCGGATCGGGAAGGCATCACCCCGGAACAACTGATCGCCCAAGTCGGCAAAGAACATTTGTCCGACTTTATCGAATTCGGCGTAGCATTCGATAATTATCACAGCACTCATTCCGAAGAAAATAAAGCCCTGTCATCGCTGATTTACGAACGCTTGCGTGATGCCGGGCATATCAGCTCACGCAGCATTACTCAAGCCTATGACCCGGTTAAGAACATGTTCTTGTCCGACCGTTTTATCAAAGGCGAATGCCCCAAATGCGGCGCGGCCGATCAATACGGCGACGGTTGCGAAGTGTGCGGTTCAACCTATGCGCCGACCGAACTGAAAAACGCGGTTTCGGCGATCTCAGGCGCAAAACCTATCGATAAAGATTCGGTACATTACTTTTTCGATCTGGCCAACTTTAGCGATATGTTGCGCGAGTGGACCAATGCCGGCCATTTGCAGCCCGAAGTCAGCAACAAATTGGCCGAATGGCTGGACGGCGGTTTGCAGCAATGGGACATAAGCCGCGATGCGCCTTATTTCGGTTTTGAAATTCCCGATGCGCCGGGCAAATATTTTTATGTCTGGCTGGATGCGCCGATCGGTTACATGGCCAGCTTTAAAAACCTGTGCGACAAGCAGGGACTGGATTTTAATGAATTCTGGTCGAAAAACAGCGATGCCGAGCTATATCATTTCATCGGCAAAGACATCATCTATTTCCATGCTCTGTTCTGGCCTGCGATGCTCAGCGGCGCGCATTTCAGGACGCCCAGCGCGATTTTCGCGCACGGTTTTTTAACCGTGAACGGCGAAAAAATGTCCAAATCGCGTGGCACGTTTATTAAAGCTAGAACCTATCTGGATCACCTGAACCCTGAATACCTGCGCTATTATTTTGCCGCCAAGCTCAGCGCCGGGGTCGATGACATCGATTTGAATTTTGACGATTTCAGCCAGCGGGTTAATTCCGACCTGGTCGGCAAAGTGGTCAATATCGCCAGCCGTTGCAGCGGTTTTATCGCCAAACGGTTTGATAATAAGTTGTCGGAGCAATGTTCGGAACAAGCCTTGTTCCATGAATTCATTACTGCCAATGCACAAATTGCCGAACATTACGAGGCGCGCGAATTCGGCAAAGCGATGCGTGAAATCATGGCGTTGGCCGATAAAGCCAATCAGTATATCGACGAGCTTAAGCCCTGGCTGATCGCCAAAGAAGAAGGCAAAGATAGAGAGCTGCACGAAGTCTGCACAATGGGGCTCAACCTGTTCCGCTTGCTGGCCGTTTATTTGAAGCCGGTGCTTCCTGTGTTGGCAGCCAATGCGGAAAGCTTTTTAAACATCGAAGCGCAAACTTGGCCGGTTGATGCGAAGCCTTTGCTAAGTCATGTCATCAATGAATTCAAACCGTTGATGACGAGAGTTGAGGCCGACAAAATCGCGGCGATTGTAGAAGCTTCCAAAGAAAACCTGGAAAAAACTGCCGAGCCTCCTAAGCCTAAAAAATACGAGCCGATTGCCGACACCATCGAGTTTGACGATTTCGCCAAACTGGATTTGCGTATTGCCAGAATCATCAAAGCCGATCATGTCGAGGGCGCGGACAAATTATTACAATTGACTGTCGATATCGGCGATGAAACCCGCAACATCTTCGCCGGGATTAAATCCGCCTACAGTCCGGAAGACCTGGAAGGGAAATTGACTTTAGTCATCGCCAATCTTGCTCCGAGAAAAATGCGTTTTGGTTTGTCCGAAGGCATGGTGCTGGCTGCAGGTCCCGGCGGCCAGGATATTTGGATTTTGAGTCCCGATGAAGGCGCCGAGCCGGGGATGCGGGTTAAGTAATAACTAAAGGAACGATTGGCTGGTCGCCTATGACAAAAACATCTAAACTGATCGAGTCAATCCGTACTAATCCCAAAACAGTAAGATTTGATGAGGCTTGTAAAATTGCCGTAAAAATGGGTTTTATTTACTCGGGTGGAAAAGGTTTACATCAGGTATTTAAGCGGACAAATGAACCGGTACAGTTGAATTTTCAAAATAGAAATGGGTATATTCCTTATTATCAAGCCGTGCAATTAATTGCGATGTTGGAAAAATATGAGGTAGGGCTATGAACAAATATACGATAGAGATTTTTTGGAGTGATGACGATAACGGTTATATCGCTGTTGTACCCGACTTGCCGGGCTGCAATGCATTTGGAGAAACGCCGGAGGAAGCCGCGCACGAAATACAAGATGCTATCGAGGCATGGATTGAAGCTTGTAACGCTTCAGGGGAAAACGTACCGGAACCATCAAAGCAAGTTGTTAAATTTGCCGCCTAGATCAATGCTACACCGATAAGCTGCCGATATTGGAGAAATCCCGTCAAAGCAGCGTAACCAGTACCCAGAACATGTCCGTTTCACCAGAATCCTATACCTTGATCGACCAAATCGATGCCCTACTGCCGCAGACCCAATGTGGTCAATGCAGCTTCCAGGGTTGTCGCCCTTATGCCGAGGCTATCGCCTCGGGCGCGGCGGACATCAACCAGTGCCCGCCGGGCGGCGATGAAGGCATACGCGATCTGGCCGGTTTATTAGGCGTCCCTGCCAAGCCGCTGAATGCCGAATTCGGCCAGCACAAACTGCCAAGCGTTGCGTTTATTGTTGAACAAGACTGCATCGGTTGCACCAAATGCATCGCTGCCTGTCCGGTCGATGCGATATTAGGTGCGTCAAAATTCATGCACACGGTTATCGCCGCTGAATGTACCGGCTGCGAATTATGCATAGCGCCTTGCCCGGTCGATTGCATCGTCATGCAACAGGCACCGCCAAGCTGTACCGAAATCAGCCGGATGCAAAAATCCTCCCAGGCGAAACGGCGTTACGATGCGCGCTGCTTGCGCAAGGAAAAAGAAGAGGCTGAAAAAGCGGAGCGGGCGAAAAAGAAAAAGTTGGCGTTACTGAAGATGCAGGCGGCGAAGAAATAGGATCGCGTTGTGCGTTGATGACAGTCTGTCGTGGTTACGGCGGATTGCCTAGCGGCGGATCCGCCTACAAATGATCTACCTCACATGGTTTAATTAGTTGTCGACACCGCTCCCTGTGGCTGAATAGGCATTGGGTTCGGTACGCTTTGATTAGCCCAGACCGACATGCTGGTAAGCGTTGCGGTGCCGATGATGGTCGCGAATGACGCGTCGGCAGCATCGCGGCCTGTGCCAATCCGGACGAATCCCTCAGGCGGGGCCATTCGCGTGGCGTCAAATAAATACCAGCGTGAGCCCAGATAAGCTTCAAAGAAACCATGAAAATCAGGCGGCTCCAAAGCCACCGCATAGCCTGAAATATAACGGGCGGGGATACATAATGCCCGGCACAACGCAATGGCAAGATGCGCATAATCCCGGCATACGCCAACGCGCTGTATCAATACGTCGCAAGCACCGGTATTGGCGTTGGTGCTTCCCGATTGATAATCGATGTTGCTGTTTATCCAGTCGCAAATTGCATTGATCCTGGAAACCCCCGGCTGGAGGTTGCCAAACTGTCGTAATGCAAAATGAGTCAATCGATCGGACTCGCAATAACGGCTAGGGTTCAGATAGGGCAATACTTCGATTGGCAATTGGGAGTATCCGGTCTCGATGATTTGTGACGTATCGTTAATTTCAGGATGTAAATCCACAGTTGCGGAATATTGAAGCTGTAGATCGCAAGGTTGGACAGTCAGCCGGTACACCCGAATATCTTCCATGCCTATATTGCTGGTCTCGTATTGTATCGAGGGGTTTAATTGCAGCGTTTCATTGCTGATGGATTGGTGCGCAGTGGCTGCCGCCGCGATGTTAAACAGAAAGCTCGTGGAATTTGTAACCGAGTATTTTAAGTTGCAACCTATTTGAATTGTCGCCATGTTTATTCTCCTTTGCAGTGTGTTAAATAAACAGAATTCGATGGGTTTAGTATGTCACAAAACCGTGGCGGATATACCCTACAAAGTTATCCGCCTTATAGCGTTAGTGACAGTTTGAAACATCAAAATCTTGAGGGGGGCTAATTTTCTCCATGTGTGCAGTATGAGGAATAATCTGTGCTATTGGTGTATCTGAAGGATTTATGAGTTCATTTTTATAAATATAACCTGCTTCTAACTTTGCTGAACAAAGAAATCTCGATTTATATTTTTCAATATTGCTGCAATTTTCTAAATGAAAATAGTAAATTATTGGAACATTCCTATTACCAAGCATATCTGGTTGCCAAGTTTTCATGTATTCATAAGCTTGTTCTGAACTTGCTTTTAACATGTAGTTAGATAAATGAAGATCAAGTTTTACGCTCGAATAACTCGAAGGCCCATTTGTAGCGTACATACTCAGTGGGTTTTTCGGATTTGCAGGATTTATAAAGCAAATAGTTCGGCCAGGATTAAGTAAAAAACCACCAATGTCTTTTTTATAAGGTCTAAGATTCGCTGTTGTTTTGTAATAATATTTTTTACTAAGAATAGAGGTTGAGTGCAATCCCTCGAGCTTCCCAGCTTTAAATTTATCAATATCAAAACCTGATTCACGCCGTTCATAATATTCGTCAGCGAACAAGGACCATAAGTATTTGTTTATAAATATATCTTTGTCGGTTTTTTCCGCTTGTAGCTCATTGATAGTCATGAATTGTAATGCCTCAATGAAAGATGGCTCTGAATATGTTTGCCTTGATGTGTCTTTTACAGATGGCGAAACTGAACTAGAACCAGTGTGTAATATTTGCTTATTTGAATTGGTCGTTCCGACACATCCGAGAAGAGCAAATACCACTGTTATTAAAAAGAAAGAGTTTTTAAGCATAATAATTTCAAAATAGTAAAAAAATACGAGCCCACTCTGAATCTTTGGAATTTTGTACCCTGTGCTACAGCTAACAGTTATCTACAGCATAAACATATTTTCAAAATTATTTTAAACCAACAATGACAACAACATGGCCCATAACAAAGAACATTATTAAACCAAGTGCTATACCTAGCCAACGGCGAATACCTAAGGCTGAGACCAAAATAAGCCCATGAGTGATATTAAGCGCAAGCAATCCAAAGGCAATGAGGAAGAGAAAAACGGCTAGGACTAAACTTAACGGAGAACCCGTTTTGCTAATAAGTATTCCACCGCTAATTAAGCTTGCACAAATAAGGTAGTTACGAAAATGATCGAAAATTGATTTGGGAGATAAATCTTTTTCTTCAACTTGAAGTAGGCGGCGTAGCATTCCTTCGAAGCCAGAAGATGGTAAGCGAGTTAAATCGTGCAGTTTCATTTAGCCTTCATAAAACTAATTAATATTAGACATTCTAATGGACTCAGAATTTTGCACCACAGATTTGCCTGCATAATTTATAAATTTAAAAATCATCGTTCTTTCATAGTGTTGCGTAAGTTTAGTGAACCTTAAAATAAATTCAGTTAACACCAGTTAAAATCATGGAAATTTAATTAATCCACTCACAACGGCCGCAGATAATAAACCTAAACGCTAGACATCACAAACACACATACCCACCTAACCAGAAAATCCCCAACTATTCAATAAATTATGGGTTTCGCTCGCGCTTTACCCATCCTACGCTGTATAATACCCGGTTATTTTTCACAGAGTTATAAGGTGTGGTCTATGCAAATTCTTCAGGAAGCGCTCACGTTTGATGACGTTTTATTAGTGCCTGCGCACTCGACTGTGCTGCCACGCGACGTAGAAATGAAAACACAGCTGACGCGCGGCATTACGCTGAATATCCCGCTGGTTGCGGCGGCGATGGATACGGTTACCGAAGCCCGGTTGGCGATTGCGATTGCCCAGGAAGGCGGTATCGGCATTATTCATAAAAATATGACGCCCGAGCAGCAGGCGCGTGAAGTGCGCAGCGTTAAAAAATACGAGAGCGGAGTGATTAAAGATCCGATCACAGTTTCGCCGGATGTGAGCATTCGGGACGTTATCAAGTTAACCCGCGCCAGAAATATTTCCGGTGTGCCGGTGGTCGACGGCGATGAATTGGTCGGCATTGTGACCAGTCGCGATTTACGCTTTGAGACCCGCTTCGATGAGCCGGTTTCAAAAGTCATGACGCCGAAAGAGCGTTTGGTTACGGTCAGTGAAAATGCCGACCGTAAGGAAGCGATTGCGTTGCTGCATGAGCATCGCATCGAAAAAGTGCTGGTGGTCAACGATGATTTTCATTTGCGCGGTATGATTACGGTAAAAGATATACAGAAAGCCAAAGATTACCCGTTGGCCTGTAAAGACGAACATGAACAGTTGCGGGTCGGTGCCGCCATCGGTACCGGACAGGGGACGGAAGAGCGTGTCGCTGCCCTGGTTGCTGCCGGTGTGGACGTGATTATCGTCGATACCGCGCACGGACATTCTCAAGGCGTGCTGGATAGAGTGCGTTGGGTTAAGCAGAACTATCCGCAGGTGCAGGTCATCGGCGGCAATATTGCGACGGCTGAGGCGGCTTTGGCCTTGGTTGAAGCGGGCGCCGACGGCGTTAAGGTCGGTATCGGTCCCGGTTCTATCTGCACGACGCGTATTATTGCCGGTGTCGGCGTGCCGCAAATTACCGCGGTTAGTAATGTCGCCGATGCGTTAAAAGGAACTGGCGTGCCGTTGATCGCCGATGGCGGTATCCGCTATTCCGGCGATGTCGCTAAAGCGCTGGCTGCCGGTGCCTATGCGGTGATGTTGGGCGGTTTGTTTGCCGGTACCGAAGAGGCACCGGGAGAGATTGAATTGTTCCAAGGCCGGTCTTATAAATCTTATCGTGGCATGGGCTCTTTGGGCGCAATGGCGCAACAGCAAGGTTCCAGTGACCGTTATTTTCAGGAAGAAACCGATTCGGCTGAAAAGCTGGTGCCGGAAGGTATCGAAGGCCGAGTGCCGTATAAAGGCAGTTTACTGGCTGTTATTCATCAGTTGTTGGGTGGCATACGTGCCAGCATGGGTTACACAGGCAGCCAAACCATTGCGATAATGCATGAAAAGGCGCAGTTCGTACGGGTGTCCAGTGCCGGTATGCGGGAAAGCCATGTGCATGATGTGACCATTACCAAAGAAGCGCCGAATTACCGGATGGAATGATTTGTAGGGCGCGCCGTGCGCGCCTTAAAGACCAAGAAGGCGCGCACGGCGCGCCCTACTGCATGTTATTCGATCTACACACAAGAGTTCTATCGTGAAACAACAATCTCCAAACATCCACACCCATAAAATCCTGATTCTGGATTTCGGCTCTCAATACACCCAATTGATTGCACGCCGCATTCGTGAAATCGGTGTTTATTGCGAAATTTATTCCTGCGAATGCAGCGAAGAACAAATTGAAAAATTTGCTCCCAACGGCATTATTTTATCCGGCGGCCCGGAAACGGTAACCAGCGGCGATACACCCAGAGCTCCCGCTTGCGTTTTCGAGTTGGGTATTCCTGTGCTGGGCATCTGCTACGGCTTGCAGACCATGACCGAGCAACTGGGCGGCAAAGTTGAAAGCTCCGATCACCGGGAGTTCGGTTATGCCCAGATCAGGGCGCGCGGCCATTCCAAGTTATTGTCCGATATCGAGGATCATATCTCGCCGGAAGGTTTTGGCCTGCTGGATGTCTGGATGAGCCATGGCGACCGCGTGGTTGATTTGCCCGCTGGTTTTACGCTGATTGCCAGTTCGGACGGCGCGCCGATTGCCGGTATCGCCAATGAGGAAAAAGGTTTTTACGGTTTGCAGTTTCACCCCGAAGTGACCCATACCAAACAAGGCGGCCGGATATTGTCGCGCTTTGTGCTGGAAATTTGCGGCTGCGAAGCGTTGTGGACTTCGAGCAATATTATCGAAGACAGCATCGAGGTTGTGCGTAAAACGGTCGGTACCGATCATGTGGTATTGGGTTTGTCAGGCGGCGTCGATTCGTCGGTTGTTGCGGCCTTGCTGCATAAAGCGATTAAAGACCAGCTGACCTGCGTTTTTGTCGATACCGGTTTGCTGCGTCTGCACGAAGGCGATCAGGTGATGGCGACGTTTGCCGAGCATATGGGCGTTAAAGTTATTCGGGTAAATGCCGAACAGCGATATCTGGACGCCTTGAGCGGCATTAATGATCCGGAACAAAAGCGCAAGATCATCGGCGGTCTGTTTATTGAAATCTTCGATGAGGAGGCCGCGAAAATAACCGATGCAAAATGGCTGGCGCAAGGTACAATTTATCCGGATGTGATCGAATCGGCCGGTTCCAAAAGCGGCAAAGCGCATTTGATCAAATCGCATCACAATGTCGGCGGTTTGCCGGAAAATATGCTGTTAAAACTGGTTGAGCCGTTGCGCGAACTGTTCAAGGACGAAGTCAGGAAATTGGGCGTAGAGTTGGGTTTGCCTGCGGATATGGTTTACCGCCATCCGTTCCCCGGTCCCGGTTTGGGCGTCAGAATTCTGGGCGAAGTAAAAAAGGAATATGCCGATTTACTGCGCCAGGCCGATGCGATTTTCATTGAAGAACTGTATCGCCATGATCTTTACAATAAAGTCAGCCAAGCTTTTGCGGTATTTTTGCCGGTCAAGTCGGTCGGCGTAATGGGCGATGGTCGCCGTTACGATTATGTGATTGCGATCCGCGCTGTCGAAACGATCGATTTTATGACTGCTCGCTGGGCGCATTTGCCTTATGAGTTTCTGGATTTGATTTCCCGCCGCATTATCAATGAAGTGCCCGGCATTTCCCGGGTTGCTTACGATATCAGCGGCAAGCCTCCCGCAACGATTGAATGGGAATAAGCGGTACAACGGACGAAGCATGGATGCGTTACGCGATCAGGCTGGCACAACGGGCCGAGCAGCAGGGTGAAGTTCCGGTCGGCGCAATCGTGGTTAAGGATGACCGATGCATTGCAGAAGGCTGGAATGTCCCGATAACCAGCCATGATCCGACTGCCCACGCTGAAGTAGTTGCAATGCGTGGTGCAGGCGTATTCATGGAGAATTATCGATTGACCGATGCAACCTTGTACGTTACTTTGGAGCCTTGCGTAATGTGCATGGGAGCTATGAGCCATGCACGAATTAAGCGGCTGGTGTTCGGCGCATACGATCCTAAGCGGGGCGCAGTGTGCAATGCATTGAGCCTGACCGATGCGAGCTTTTTGAATCATCGGATCAGTTGGGATGGCGGCGTGCTGGAAACGGAATGCTCGGAAATGTTGAGGGATTTTTTTAAGGCCAGGCGGTGAGGAAAAAATTATCACCACGAAGACACGAACGACTGCATGGATGCAGGAGGTAGAGCAATGCAGGAGCAATTGCCGAGAACACGAAGAAAAAGCTAAAAAACTTCGGGTCCTTTGTGCCTTAGTGGTGAATAAAAGAATAAAAGAATAAAAGAATAAAAGACTTTTAAAGCATGGCCGGATCAATAGTTATCACTTCATGTTCAGGATTTTCGCTATCCACTTCCATCGCATTTTTCTTGATCTGGTTTTCTTCAGTCAACCAGACCAATAAATCGTAGTAGCTGCGGATATTCTCCACAAATTCAACCGGTTCCTGGCCTCGGGCATAGCCGTGCTTGGTCTGGTGATGCCATTTCTCCTGAGTCAGCAAAGGCAGGCGCTGTTTGACATCCATCCATTTATCGGGATTGCCGCCTTGCTTTTTGGTTAACGCTCTGGCGTCTTCAAGGTGGCCCAGGCCGACATTATAGGAAGCTAATGCAAACCAGGTACGGTCCGGTTCCGGAATCTGTTCGGGGATTACCTGAAGCCGTTGCTGGAAATAGCGGGCGCCGCCAGCGATGCTTTGCGCAGGGTCGGTACGGTTTTTGATGCCGAGTTCAGCGGCAGTATCATTAGTTAACATCATAATGCCCTCGACACCGGTCGGGGAGGCGGCTTTATGCAGCCAACGGGATTCCTGATAGCCGATTGCGGCCAGTAAGCGCCAGTCGATGTTGTATTGTGTTGCCGCTGCATTGAAATATTTCTGGTAGAGCGGAAGCCTGCTTTTTTGCTGCTGGCGGAATTTACAGTTGCCGATATAACTCAAGCTGCTGGTATGCCCGTAATATTTTTCAAGTAGTTGATCAAGCGTCTTATCCTTTTTTATGCGCTCAAAAAAACGCACAACTTCATCATATAAGCTGTTGTCATTCGATGGACTTAGGGCCCAGGCCAGTCGGCGAGGCTCGGAAATGTCGAACGCGATGTTAAGTTTGGGATAAAAACGGCGGATTAGCGTAGTTTGGTTTGAGTCGGCGACGGTGTAATCGATAAGTCCTTCGTTAACCAGATACAGTAGACCTTCGGTATCCAGCTCATCGTTGACATTCCATGCTAAGTCGGGCGTATCCCGCTTTAGATAAATCAGGCTATCGATATGGCTGGTGCTTTTGGCGACTTCGATAATGCCATGGGTCAGGCTGCTGACATTATTTGGACGGCGAGTGCCCGACCGGTAAACGAGTTGTTCGGTTATTTCATGGTAGGCGGGAGCAAAGCGCATTTTTTCGTTACGCTGTTCGGTGATGGTCAGGCCTGCGGCGGCGATGTCGGCCTTGCCGTTGGCAATGCGATTCAGGATGTCGGCAAAGGTGTTTGGGGTTTCAAACTTTACTTTGACCCCTAGCTGGTTGGCGAAAAGTATAACCAGATCATATTCCAGTCCGGTAAAACCTTCAGGGCTTTCATAGTAAGTTGTTGGATCGTTTCTGGTTAATACGTGTAAGATTCCTGTCCGCTTAATCCGCTCCAGCTTATTAAGCGATAGGAATCCACTATCGCAAGTCGTCAGTGTGATGGTAAAAATAAAACCAATAATCAGTGTCGACAGGCGAATCAAGAGTGCCGGCCGCATCGGTTCCCTACCGATTACGACACTTCTGCCGTCCCTGGCAGTCGCAATTGTTTGTAGGCATTAATCAATGCATTGGTTGAACAATCATGGCTGTCGATGATTTTGTCATTTAAAAGTTCCGGCAGGATAATTTTGGCAAGGGTTTTTCCTAATTCCACGCCCATCTGGTCAAATGAGTTGATATTCCAGATGACGCCCTGAACATAAATTTTATGTTCATAAAATGCAATCAATGAGCCTAAAGTCTTGGGCGTCAGTTTATCGAATAAAAACGAATTGGACGGTTTGTTGCCGTCGAATATTTTAGAGGCTACCAGTACGGAATCGGTCTGATCTTCAGGCGATAGCTCCTGTTTAACTTCATCGGCTGTCTTGCCTTTCATTAAGGCTTCCGGTTGGGCAAGGAAGTTTGAAATCAAAATATCATGATGATCGGGACGTCTGTAATGACTGTTGGCGGCAGCCAAAAAGTCGCAGGGTATGAGTTTGGTACCCTGATGAATCAGCTGAAAAAAAGCGTGTTGTCCATTGGTGCCGGGTTGTCCCCAAATAATCTGGCCGGTGCTGTAGTCTACTTTTTGACCGTTAAGGTCTATGCTTTTGCCATTGCTTTCCATGTCGCCTTGCTGAAAATAATCAGCGAAATAAAGCATGGACTGGTCATATGGTAAAAGGGCGTGAGATTCCGCGTTATAGAAATTATTATACCAAATGCCAAGCAAGCCCATGATTACAGGAATGTTCTTATCAAAAGGCATGGCGCGAAAATGTTCGTCAACTTCATAAGCGCCTTGTAAAAGCTCTTCAAAATTGTCCATGCCTACATATAAAGCGATAGATAATCCTATGGCCGACCATAATGAATAACGTCCGCCAACCCAATGCCTGAATTCAAACATATTGTCGGTATCTATGCCGAATTCGGCAACATTCTTGGTGTTCGTAGAAATGGCGACAAAATGTCTGGCAATAGCCTGCTGGTTTTTCGCGCTATCAAGAAACCAGCTTCTTGCGGATTTTGCATTGGTCATGGTCTCTTGCGTAGTAAATGTTTTCGACGCAATAAGAAATAGTGTTGTTTCAGGGGACAGGTGTTTTAAGTTTTGAACAAGGTCGGCTTGGTCGATATTGGAGACAAAATGAACTTTTAGTGTCTCCGAAGCGTAAGGCGTAAGCGCTGTCGAAACCATTTTCGGTCCCAAATCGGAGCCGCCTATACCGATATTAACGATGTCGGTAATGGCTTTACCGGTATAACCTCTCCATTCACCTGAGCGAACACGAGTGCTGAACGTTCGCATTTTGGCTAGAACGCTATTGATTTGCGGCATTACATCCTGGCCGTCAACATATACAGGCTGATTGCTTCTATTGCGTAATGCGGTATGCAGTACGGCTCGGTGTTCGGTCTTGTTTATTTCCGCACCGGAAAACATGGCCTTGATTTTTTCATCCAGCCCCGCATGTTTGGCAAGATCAATCAGCAAAGGCAATGTTTGGTCGGTTATTCTGTTTTTGGAGTAATCAAAAAGGATGTCATTAAAACGGAGCGAGAATTTGTCATGTCGGCTGTGGTCGGCGTTAAAGCTATCACGGAGGAGGATGTTTTTGGTTTCGTTGTGGTGTGTTTTTAAAGCTGTCCAGGCTGTAGAGGTGGTCAAAGATGACATGCGTAAAGCTCCGTTTGAATAAAGTTGGCTTAAGTCTACGAAAAGCAGGGAAGGATAGCAATAGTACAGCAGAGCATTACCTTTTGCTTATATAATGGCGCTTGTAGATTGGTCTATTATCAATTCCTTGTATTTGGCTAAATCGAGTGCTAGAGTGACCTATTGCTATTAGTTAAAAGTACAGCGAGATACTTGTTTTTGGTCGGTTCAAAAGACATTAATAGCATCTACATTTATTCTCAAATAATAATAATTTAATCAAAACTGGAAGGCATTATGAACAGTACACACATTTTAAGAAAAGGTTTCCTGGGGCTTCTTGGGTTGTTATTTTCTGCATCGTTATGGGCGCATGGCGGAGCTGCAGGTACCGATACTGACCAGTGTAAATTTGAATTGGAGCCTACTCATTGGCTGCATTATACCGCTTATCAACCTAACGCGTTTCCCGCGGAAGATTTCTGCGCCAATCTTCCTCGTGCTAACGAGATGACTTTGCTCGTATTCGATTATCAGGACATGAAATACAGAGATATGTCGGTTGAGTTTGAGGTGACAAAAGAACCTGAAGGAACTCGCGTATTTTTCTTGCCAGCTGCAAAGCATAAAAAAGGTACAGTTGAATTAAAACTTCCAAATGGCGTACCGGAGGCAGGCAAATACCTGATCCATATTACTCTGGTTCCTGATGCAGATAAAATGGACTCGCGCACAGAAGGTGCGAGATTGGATGCACACATGGGTTTTACTGCCGGCGGCGGTAAAGCGGTAAGCAAAAATAACCTGTTATTGTATGCATTTTTCGCATTTGCAGGTCTATATGTAGTTTATCTTTCACATGCTGGTTTCAAAAGCAAAGTGGATGGAATAATCGCGAAGCTTAAAAGCTAAGTAGACACGACTTTTTAATAGGTTGTGTGTTGATGCCATTGCGTCGTTGCGGGTCGAGTTCGACTCAAAACAGCAATGGCATTGCTTACATGGACGTAAGTAGGATGTAGGAGCGGAGGCTTTGATTTTATTGAACAATAGAGGAAATAAGTAATGGTGAAGTTATTATCGGCTGGGGCACTGGTTTTTCTTTTTTCTGCGTCAGTATTGGCGGTGGAGTATGAAGATCATGATGGGATGCTCATGGATCACGGTGATGGCCATTTGATGGACATGGGCGGTGGTATGGTTATGGGCCAGAATGCCAGTACCTTGCCGGGTGGCTGCGACAGTATTTCCGAGACCAAGGAGATTACCGTACATGCCGGTCATAAATATGCTGAGAAATTTCCCGGCAGAATGTTTGCGTTTGATACGCAGGAATTTAATTTTAAACCGTGCACTAAACTGACTGTTCATTTCATCAATGATGATAATGTCCGCCACCAATGGATGATGCACGGCTTGCCTAAATATTTATATCCTAAAGGCATGTTCCATTTGGAAGTATCCGGTCCTGCAAAGATTTCCGGAACATTGATCCTGCCTCCCGGAGACAAAACCTATCTGGTGCATTGCGATATTGCCCAGCATATGGAAAAAGGCATGAAAGCCCAGTTGAAAGTCGGTAAAGGCGATGGTGACCTGCCCAGTATTCCAGGCGTGACAGCTTACGTCGTACCTGATGACTATAAAGGAAGCTTCCAGACAGTGATGGCAGCAGTTTCGACCGCAGCCGAGGCCGCAGCGGTACCGGTTGTTGCGGTTAAAAAGCCCACACCGGCAGTAGTTCAGCCGCCAAAAGAAGATTCTGTTATTTCAGGCGTTACCGTGATTGGCCTGGCGATTGGCTTGCTGCTTGCCCCGTTTTTGGCGAGAAAGTTCAAGGGCATGAGCGCATCGGAAGTGGTGGCTACTATTTTTGATATGTTGAGAACAGGAATTGAACTGGTTGTAAAGCTGTTATCCAAATTGGTGAAACTGGTCATTTCTAATAAGAATAAAACATTGCCTGGAAGTTAAATTCAGGTAATACAAAAACCCCTGCACTCTTTGAGCGCAGGGGTTTTTTTTGAGAGAAAAAGTGCAAGATATAGGGTTTGAAATAGGCGGTCTGTTTATCAGCGCATTTATATCGTCAACGATAGCGCCTGGGGGCTCTGAAGCTGTTTTGGCTTATATGGTTAACTCGGGACATTACCAGGTTGAGCTTTTAGTCATCGTTGCAACAGTAGCCAACACATTGGGTGCGATGACGACATGGGGTTTAGGTGTACTGGCGGCTAAAAAATTTCCGGTTGCCACGCTTTTATCGGAAAAAAAACAAAAAGCGCTGAATATAGTAAGAAAAAAAGGGATCTGGACTCTGTTCTTTACTTGGCTGCCGGTAATTGGGGATGTCTTGTGTTTTGCGGGTGGATGGTTAAGACTCCCATTCCTTCAAGCTTGTCTAATCATATTACTCGGTAAATTAGGTCGATATGCGGTGATAGCCTGGATGTTTGCGTGAAGGCCCTCTCGCATAAGCTTAAATATATCGCTACAAGATACGAAAAAAACTATAACTACTCAGCAAGCAAAATAGAGCGCTGACAGCACTGATAGTTATGACTAAATAAAATTTTTCATAAACGCTCCGCACCCGATTGTATTTAATGGACACAAAGTAGTTGTGAGAAACCAAGATAAAAACTTCGTGTCTTCGTGGTGATTAATCTATTTATATTTTATTGATTGAATCCGAGGTAATTGTTGTGCTGCGCCATTTTCCACAAGTTAACGTTGCTTACGCCCATAGAAAACGGGACTATTTTATAGCGGCGTTTACTTTTTTTTGCGTGGCGGTCTGCTTGGTCAGCGATGCCCATGCGAGTCTGGAAAGACAAAATGCGCTTGGGGTTTGCGCTTGGATATTCTTGACCTGTTTGTTGCTTGGAGAAAACCGGGAAATAAGAGTGCAGGTTGGCATAGCCATCGTTTTTGCGACCATCGGAGAGCATTTTGCGTCCCCGTTCATGGGCGGATACACGTACCGGTTTGAGAACGTGCCGGCCTATGTGCCGCCCGGTCACGGCATGGTTTATTTGACCGCTGTTGCATTGGGCCGCTCCGGGCTATTCCAGCGCTATGCCCGAAAGATCGCCGCATTGGTGGTATTGGTATGCGGTGCTTGGTCGATTTGGGGAATCAGCGGCTATGCCGAGCAAGATGATTCAGTCGGCGCATTACTGTTTTGCGTTTTTTTGGGTTATCTCTTTAAAGGCCGCTCGCCGATGGTTTATCTGGCAGCCTTTTTTATTACCACATGGCTGGAGTTGATCGGCACTGCCGTTGGAACCTGGCAATGGGCAGCAATAGACCCGGTTCTGGGGCTGCCGCAAGGGAATCCGCCTAGCGGGGTTGCCGCCTGGTATTGCCTGGTCGATGCGGTAGCGATGGGCGGTGCTGCGCCGATATTAAGAAGAGCGAAAAGTGTTCGTGACTGGATAAAGTCCGGCAAGTTGCGAAAAAACGCATATCAAGGCGCGGATAATGAATAAAGCCGCGTGTATCGGGTATTGATAACGGATAATCTGTCATACCAACAATTGCTCGGGTTACAGCGGTCTGTTGATCCTATCGTAAGCAGCTCATTGAAAACTGCATAGTAGCCGCCGGAACATGATTCAACCAATGAAAAGCTATCAATCGTTACAATCAAAACCAACAAAAATTCTGGTAATCGCAATGCGATACCTGGGCGATGTGCTGCTGACGACCCCTTTATTGCATTCGTTGCGGCAGGCTTATCCTGACGCTCAACTTGATGTGCTGGTATTCCGCAATACAGCTTCCATGCTTGAAGGCAATCCCGATATTAATCATATTATCACCACGCCTAATCGTCCCAAGTTCCTTGATTATCGGCAATTATTCGGGCAATTATTCAGGCAGTACGATCTTGCCGTTGCTACGCAGTCCGGAGACCGGCCTTTTTTTTATACATTACTTGCCGCGCCAATGCGGGTTGCCGTAGTGCCTCCGAAAAACACCACGGGCTGGTGGAAGCGTTTTTTTGTTCAGCGCTGGACAGAGTTTGACGACGATAATACTCATACGGTCTTACAACACCTGAAGTTATTGGACTTGATCAATATTCCGAAGTGTTTTTCTTTGGTTCCACCGCAAATCGATAAGGTTCCAGAGCTAGTAAATCGATTTCCTTTCTTGGCTGATAATACCGGCTATGCGGTGCTGCACCCGCATCCGCAATGGACATATAAACAATGGACTGTAGCAGGCTGGATAGAGGTTGGTCTTTATCTCAAAAAGCTGGGATTAAAACTGGTTCTTTCAGGCGGTCCGGCCCAGGAAGAAATCGACTATGTCACCAATATTCAGCGTCAACTTCCCGAGGATACGATCAATTTAGCCGGGCAGGTTTCACTGGCGCAGTTGGCATACATCATCGCCCAGGCAAAATTATATATCGGACCGGATACCGGCATCACTCACTTGGCGGCTGCAACCGGAATTCCTGTGATTGCGCTTTACGGCCCAACCAATCCGGTAAAATGGGCGCCTTGGCCTGCCGGGTATAATAAAGACATAAATCCGTTTGATAAAATAGGCAGCCGACAGCTTAATAATATCAGCTTGATCCAAGGTAAAGGAGACTGCGTCCCCTGCCATTTGGAAGGTTGTGATAAACACCGGCAAAGCCGAAGCCAATGCCTCGATACGCTAAGCCCTGAGCGTGTCGAAGAAGCTATCCGGTTGGCTCTTGGTAAATAATTGCTTAAAGAGCGATTTTGCCCGATCGAATAACATTTATCCGCAATTGATTTCGCTTTACTTGCGGTTTTTGGTAAAGTTTCCCGATACAGTCCCAAGTCTTTCAAGGTAACAAGCCGGAATGCAAAGAGCAACTCAACAACTGGATGGTATTTACGTCATCAACGTAAAAGCATTCCATGAGCGTCGTGCCTTTATGGAGGCGCAGCTTGTAAAGTACGACATGACGGCTGAATTTATTCTTGATGGTGACGCCGACGAGCTGACAGCTGAAATTATTAACAAATATTTTATAAGTGATAATTTATCGGCTAATCAAATGTCATGCGCTTTAAAACACATCATGACGCTGGAAAGCATTATTGAGAAAAAACAGCAACAGGCGCTGATTCTGGAAGATGACGCTATTTTTTCACCAAGATTTAACGAAGGCTTGCATTATGCGTTGGAAGAAAGTCCTTGCTTTGATCGGCCGAAAGTTATTTTTATCGGTTGCGGCGGCAATTTTTATACGCCGAAAAGTCATAGAAAGCCCGGCCAGCATTTGTATGTCGGTAGTCGCGGCCGTTTTACCGATTCCTATATTATTGATTGCGATACGGCGCAAAAACGCTTGGACTGGATTATCAGCAATAAGGTTTCATTGCCGATAGATAATCAGTTTGAAAAAATCGACCGGGAGCTGGGGATAAGCATGTTATGGCTCGAAGAACCTGTGGTGGAGCAAGGCAGTAAGGCCGGACTGTTTATGAGCGCTGTCGAAAAAGCTCCGCCGGTTTGGTTGCAGCGCCTGTTGTTCAATTGGGAGAAGCTTAAACGAAAATACATTTATCAATTATGGCGCTAACAATCTATTACTTTATTGATACGCCATGTTAAGCGCAGTCATCATTACAAAAAACGAAGCGGGCCATATAGCCCGTTGTCTTGAGTCGATTTCGTGGGTTGATGAGATTATCGTTCTGGACTCGGGCAGCGAGGACGATACGGTAGCGATCTGCCGTCAATATACAGACAAGGTTTATCAAACGGATTGGCCCGGCTTCGGTATTCAGAAACAGCGCGCGGTCAATAAGGCCGGTGGCGACTGGATTTTATCAATAGATGCCGACGAAGTGGTAAGTCCGGAATTAAGGCTGGAAATCGAAAATGCGCTCCGGCAGGAACACTATAAAGGCTATGAAATTCCCCGTCTTTCCAGTTATTGCGGCAGGCAAATGCGCCATGGCGGCTGGTGGCCCGATCATGTGCTCAGGCTGTTTCGCCGCGATTGCGGCCGATTTACTGACTCAGTCGTTCATGAGCGTATTATTGTCCAGGGACAAGTTGGGCAATTAACCACCCCGTTGCTGCATGATGCTTTTGTAAACCTGGATGAGGTCTTGTATAAAGTAAATAGCTATTCAACCTTGGGTGCGGTTTTGCTTTATCAGCGAGGCGTTCGCTCATCGTTGAGCAAAGCGATCTTAAAAGGTTTTTGGACATTCGTTCGCACTTATGTGCTTAAAGCCGCCATTCTGGATGGACGGCAAGGCTTGATGCTGTCGATTTCCAATGCGGAAGGCGCGTATTACAAATATCTCAAATTGCTGGAATTGCAAAACCGGCAGCCCCACCCATAATGAATTTAATATCCGTTATTGTAACCACTTATAACTGGCCTGCCGCATTGGAACTTTGTCTGGACAGTTTGTTTGCCCAGCACGACCAGGCTTTTGAAATTATTATCGCTGATGACGGTTCCACACCTCCGAATCAGGCACGAGTTCAAGCTTATTGCGCTAAAAGCCTAGTACCCGTTCACTATGTGCATCATGACGATCAAGGATTCAGGGCCGGTACGATCAGGAATAAGGCGGTTGCCAGCAGTCAGGGTGAATATTTGTTGTTTATCGATGGCGACTGCGTATTGCGGCCTGATTTTATCGCGCGGCATCGACAATTGGCCGAGTTCGGATATTTCGTACCGGGAAACCGAGTATTGTTGAGTGAGTCGTTTACTCGCGAAGTCATTGAAAAACATATTTCATTGCATCAAAAACCGCCAAGTTATTTCTTTTCTCTTTGGGTACAGAAAAAAATTAACAGAGTTTCAGCTTTTATTCGATTGCCCTTAGGATCTTTAAGAAAATCGCAACCTGATAAATGGCAAAAAGCCATGACCTGTAATCTGGCACTTTGGAAAAACGATTTTTTGCGGACCAATGGATTTGATGAGCTTTTTGAAGGTTGGGGCTTTGAGGATTCCGATCTGGTTATTCGCTTGATACATGCCGGAGTCAAACGCAAGGAAGGACGGTTTGCGGTGCCTGTGCTGCATCTATGGCATCCTCATAATGATAAAAGCAAACAAGACCTTAATTATCAACGATTGTTGGATCGCTTGAAGCAGCAGGATTTTATTGTCGCAACAAAAGGTGTATCCCAGTATTGTAGCGACGCATGCAATGCGCCGCTTCGAGTTTAATGAAGCATTCAAAAACATGAAAAAATCGAAAGAAAGTTCCAAAATATATAAGCGATTATTGACCTATGTGAAGCCGCATTTAGGTCTTTTTGCGATTAGTATTGTTGGTTTCCTGATGTATTCAGGTACCCAGACTTTATTCGCGGCATTGATCAAGCATATCATCGATGTATTGCAAACCGAGACGCGGGAGGGCATGAATTATTTGCCGCTATTGTTTAGCGGTTTAATTGTAATACATGGGATTGGCGCTTATTTAGGTAACTATTTTCTGGCCAAAGTATCGACCAATGTTGTACATGCCTTGCGCTGTGAAATTTTTGATCAATATACGCGATTGCCGACAAGCTACTTTGACGCGCATAACAGCGGTTACATGATTTCAAGAATAACCAATAATGTGGGCCAAGTTACCCAGGCTACTACCGATGCGGTGCGTACCATTGTGCGCGAAGGCTTTACCGCGATAGGTTTGTTGATCTATTTGTTTTATTCGAACTGGATGTTATCGCTGGTTTTTATCGCTATAGCGCCGGTTCTTGCGATATTGGTAGGTTATGTCAGCAAGCGCCTGCGAAGGATCAGCAAGAAAATACAAGAATCGATTGGCGACATGACTCATATCACCTCGGAATTGGTCGGCGGGCATAGAGTGGTGCGCAGTTACGGCGGCGAAGAATACGAACGTAGGCGCTTTTGGGAAAGTAGTTTATATAACCGGAGTCAATCGTTAAAGTTGTCAACGACGATGGCGATACATAACCCGATCATGCAGTTTATCATCGCGATAGCTTTGTCTTTCCTGATGTATATGGCGTTGTTTTTCATGAAGCAATCAAGCGTCGGCGAATTTGTCGGTTATCTGACGGCGGCATTTTTATTGCCAAAGCCGATCAGGCAATTGAGCGATGCAAATGGCGATATTCAAAAAGGCATCGCGGCCGCCGAATCCTTGTTTGAAATTTTGGATGAGCCGGGCGAGCTGGATGAAGGTACGTATCAAGCCGAAAGATGTAAAGGAGCGCTGGAATTTAAGAATCTGTCGTTTCAATATGTCGGTGCAAACGAGCCGGCGCTTATCGACATTAATTTCAAGGCCGAGCCGGGACAAACTATTGCGTTGGTCGGGGCTTCCGGCGGCGGTAAAAGCACGTTGGCCAATCTGGTGTCGCGATTTTATCCGCATGATACCGGAGAAATATTGCTCGACGGTGTGGAAATCAATACTTATCAGCTGGCAAATTTGAGAAAGCAGCTGGCACTGGTCAACCAGCAGGTCACATTATTCAACGATACGATAGCCAACAATATAGCTTATGGAGCGCTTGCGACAGCGAGCAAAAGTGAAATAACTAAGGCTGCGACAGATGCTTATGCGATGGAATTTATCGCCAAGCTGGATCAGGGCTTGGATACCGAAATAGGCGAGAATGGCGTCAAGCTGTCCGGAGGGCAACGGCAAAGGTTGGCTTTGGCCAGGGCATTACTGAAAGATGCTCCGATCTTGATATTGGATGAAGCAACATCGGCGCTCGATACCGAATCGGAGCGTTATATTCAGGCGGCGCTGCAAAAAGTGATGAGCAATCGGACGACCTTGGTTATTGCTCATCGGCTGTCGACTATTGAAAACGCGGATATTATTTTGGTTATGGATCATGGGCGCATTGTAGAAAGAGGCTCTCATCGGGAGCTGATTGCAAAAAATGGAGCTTATGCGCGATTACATTCGATGCAATTTAAAGAACATCCTGAAGAAGTTGAAAGTCCGATTCCTTTGCGGCAGCATGGAAACTCAGATGAACTATCAAACGCAGACATTGTTTAAGGGGCATTATTTTGAAGACATTTATTGCCGAGCTTGAGGCGCATCAAGCAATGATAGCCCGGTTGGCGGAGTGTTCCGATGCTATTGAAGCGGCCGGAAAGTTGCTGATTGAAACATTAAAACAGGGCGGAAAGATATTATTGTGCGGCAATGGCGGCAGTGCGGCCGATTGCCAGCATATTGCCGCGGAGCTGGTGGTGCAATACCAAAGAAATCGCAAGGCGCTGGCGGCCATTGCATTAACCACAGACAGTTCGATTTTAACGGCGCATTCCAATGATTTTGGCTTTGAAACAGTTTATTCCCGGCAGGTTGAGGCGATTGCCAATGAAAAAGATTGTTTGATTGCTATTTCTACTTCGGGGTGTAGCAAAAATATATTAAAAGCGGTGGAAGCTGCAAGGTTGAAAGGCATGGCTGTTATCGGGTTAACCGGGTGTGAGGGCGGTGAATTGAGCAGGCAAGTTACACATTCGGTGGTTGTGCCTTCGAATGTGACGGCAAGAATTCAAGAGGCTCATATATTGATAGGACACTGGTGGTGTGGCGCGATTGAGGAGGCTAATTAATGTTGGCAGCTGCACCTGAGTTTGCAAAGGCTCGTATTATAGTCATTGGCGACGTGATGCTGGATCGCTACTGGTCTGGGCAGGCAGCGCGTATTTCACCGGAAGCGCCTGTGCCGGTAGTGAGAGTTAAAACTATTGAAGATCGCGTCGGTGGCGCGGGTAATGTTGCCCTCAATATTGCCAAGCTAGGAGGCAAGGTAACCTTGCTGGGCGTTGTCGGTGATGATGCAGAAGGTGATGTAATAAGGCGATTGCTGGAAGCGGAAGGTGTGGTCTGCGATTTCGTCGTCGAGAAGGACATTCGCAGTATATGCAAGCTACGGGTGATGGCGCAGCATCAGCAGCTTATCCGTATCGATTTTGAAGAAACGTCCTTGAAGTTTGATTCGGATGCTTTGTTGGCAAGGTTGGTTGAGCATCTTCCTGAAAATAATACCGTTGTTTTCTCGGATTATGGCAAAGGAACATTGACGGATGTTTCAACGCATATTCTTGAAGCCAAGCAAACCGGTGTTAAGGTTTTGGTGGATCCGAAAGGCGTGGATTATCAGCGTTATGCGCAAGCAGATCTGATAACGCCAAATCTGTCTGAACTACAGGCGGTGGTCGGTATTGCTGAAGGTGAAAGCAACCTGATTAAAAGAGGGCGAGAATTGTTAAAGCGCTGTCAGATTCCGACACTGCTACTGACTCGCGGCGAGGCGGGCATGACGTTGATACAAGATGCCCAAGTTCATTCATTACCGGCTCAGGCCAAGGATGTCTTTGATGTGACCGGTGCCGGAGATACGGTCATTGCGGTGATGGCGCTGGGTGTGTCGGTGGATATGGCGTTTCATGATGCGATGTATCTGGCTAATCTGGCGGGAGGTATTGTGGTCGGAAAGCTGGGCACATCAACCGTATCAATGCAGGAGCTAACGCGAGCCATGCACGGCGACCGGGATTCTCAATACGGTATCGTCTCTGAAGATGAACTGGCGCGAATATTGGTCGGCGCCAAAGCCCATGATGAACGCATTATCATGACCAATGGTTGTTTCGATTTATTGCACGCCGGGCATGTGATTTATTTGCAGCAAGCAAAGGCGTTGGGTGATCGCTTGGTCGTAGCGGTAAATTCCGATGCATCGGTCAGGCAGCTTAAAGGAGAAACCCGGCCTATTAATGGTTTGCAGGAACGCATGACAGTTTTGGCGGCATTAGCCTGTGTGGACTGGGTCGTTTCATTCGAAGAGGAAACGCCTGAAAGGCTGTATTGCAGATTGCTTCCGGATGTTATCGTGAAAGGTGGTGATTACTGTCCGGATCAAGTCGCCGGCGGCGATTGCGTCATTAAGGCGGGCGGTGAGGTAAAAATTTTGCAGTTTGTTGACGGGCAATCTACAACTGCAATGATTAAAAAAGCGAGGGGGCAGGAATGATTGTTGTTACAGGCGGGGCGGGTTTTATCGGCAGTAATCTTATTCGGGCATTAAACCAGCGAGGTGAGCGCAATATATTGCTGGTCGATCATCTGGCTAATGGGCGAAAAATGCACAATATAGCCGATCTTGATATCGCAGATTATATGGACAAAGCGGAGTTTTTAGAGAAAATCGGGGTCGCTCATTTTTTTGATGGAGTGCGGGCCGTTTTTCATCAGGGAGCCTGTTCTGCGACGACGGAGTGGGATGGTCAGTATGTGATGATGAATAATTACGATTATTCCAAGCGTTTGCTGCATTGGTGTATTGCAAGAAATGTCGCGTTTATGTACGCGTCTTCAGCTTCAGTTTATGGGGATGGCAAGCATGGGTTTCGGGTTGATCGTAGTTGCGAGCATCCTATAAACATGTATGCGTATTCAAAATTTCAATTCGATCAATATGTTCGTCCTTTGCTGGCTAGAACTAGAAGTCCGATTGTCGGTTTTCGCTATTTTAATGTTTACGGACCAAGAGAGCAGCATAAAGGCTCTATGAGCAGCACCGCGTTTCATTTTAACCGGCAGGTTATCGAACGAAAAACAGCAAAGCTGTTTGAGGGATGCGATGGTATGGCTAATGGTGAGCAAAAGCGGGACTTTGTTCATGTTGATGATGTTGTCGATGTGAATTTATGGTTTTTAGATCATCCTGAGCAACGCGGCATTTATAACGTAGGGACAGGACGGGCGGAAACTTTTAATGATGTTGCTCAAGCGGTGATTGACTGGCATAAAGATGGGACTATTGAGTACATCCCGTTTCCTGAGCATTTAAAGGGGGCTTATCAGAGTTATACGCAAGCGGATATTGGTGGGCTTAGAGAGGCTGGCTATACAAGGGACTTTTTAACTGTTAAACAAGGTGTTGAAAGATATTTGGATTGGTTGAATGCGTAACAACAGGGGGCAGAGATAAAATCACCTCTTGACGGCAGAGCGGAGAGCTGTATAATGCGCAGTTCTTTCAAAGCCTGGTCTTTGCAAGAGTCGCAGTTGAAGGAAATAAAGTTGGCAAGGATGTTGACAAGTGGGCTGAACGGGTTATAATAG
>Ga0208270_100150_pt1 | contig 36377 bp, 27 predicted proteins | sample LakWasM109_LOW13_2_FD_183925 | JGI IMG/M metagenome (GOLD analysis project Ga0208270, IMG submission 183925) | Freshwater sediment methanotrophic microbial communities from Lake Washington under simulated oxygen tension - Sediment Metagenome... | ecosystem: Environmental > Aquatic > Freshwater >...
GGCCGCGCTATCGACCGATCAAATCGGCGCAATGGAAACCCGTGATCTGGCATCCTTGACGACGGCCCAGGTCGTCTCATTGACCACCGACCAAATCCAAGCCCTAAGCACCGATCAGGTCGTGGCGTTGACCACCGCGCAGGCCAAGGCGTTGACCACGGATCAATTGACCGCGCTGTCGACCGATCAAATCGGCGCAATGGAAACACTCGATCTGGTATCCTTGACGACAGCTCAGATTCAATCCTTAACCACCGACCAAATCCAAGCCCTAAGTACCGATCAGGTCGTGGCGCTGACCACCGCGCAGGTTGAGGCGTTGACTACCGATCAATTGGCCGCCTTGTCGACCGACCAAATCGGCGCGATGGAAACCCGCGATCTGGCATCCTTAACGACCGCGCAAGTATCTGCGTTGACCACCGATCAAGTCCAAAGCGGCCTCAGTACGTCGCAAGTCGCTGCGATGCGTTATACTCAAGTTGCCGCGTTTACCACCGATCAAGTCCAGGCCCTGAGCACCGATCAGATCGTGGCGCTGACCACCGCGCAGACCGAAGCTTTGACCACGGATCAATTAACATCCTTGTCGACCGATCAAATCGGCGCTATGGAGACTCGTGATCTGGCAGCCTTAACGACCTCGCAGGTCGCAGCTTTGACCACCGATCAAGTCCAAAGTGGCCTTAGGACGGCGCAAATTGCTGCGATGCGCTATACCCAAGTTGCCGCATTGACTACAGATCAAGTCCAGGCCTTGAGCACCGACCAGATCGTGGCGCTAACCACTGCACAGGTCCAGTATTTGGAAACGGCTGATCTAGCCGCGCTGTCGACCGATCAAATTGGTGCAATGGAAACAAGCGATCTGGCATCCTTGACAACGGCTCAGGTCGCCTCTTTGACCACCGATCAAGTTCAGAGCGGTCTAAGCACGACGCAAATCTCCACAATGACGACCTCGCAGATAGCATCTTTAACAACCGATCAAGTCCAGGCATTGAGTACCGACCAGATCAGTAGTTTGACTACGAGCCAGGTTCACTCGCTGACATCGGATCAGATCGGCTCGCTGTCAACGGATCAAATTCAGTATCTAACGTTCTAGGCACAGCGCTTAAAGTTCCCGTAGCGTCGTCTCCAGCGGTGCAATGCACACACCGCTGGAGACTTTATGTGCATCATTTCCAAGCAACATTCAATGTGCGCAATCTTCCCTAAGGGAATTATCGTGTCGTCTATTAAAGCTGATTTCACCTCTGCATTACTGCATGCTTGGCAAGGAGAGCTCGACTTCGGTCAACTGATTAATTATGCGAACGAACTGCAAGCAGTTGGTGAGTCACCGCTCGCCGCAGTACTTTACCAAACATGGTTACGACGTAACCAATCCCCGTATAACCATCTGGTGTGTTTCAATTTAGGCACAGTGCTTTTCAATTTAGGGGATTTCCCTGGGGCGAAAGAGGTATATACCCAAGCCATTCAATTGGCGCCTTCATTTGTGCAGCCGCACTTTAATCTTGGCTTGACTTACGAGCGTCTTGGTCAGGCCGAGGATGCGATCGCTCAATGGCGCTGGATCGATGACAATGTTACCCCTACTATCGCGGAATACCGTCAGATATTACTGTTAGCCCTCAACAACCTTGGCCGCATCCTCGAAACCCGGAAACAATATGCCGGCGCACTGGATTATTTGGCGAGAAGCCTGGCAATCAACCCCAATCAGCCGGACGTAATCCATCATTGGGTTTATTTACGAGAAAAGCAATGCATCTGGCCCGTCTATGGATCTATATCAAGTGTCAATTCGGAGTTGATGCGTCAGTCGACTTCGGCTCTAGCGATGCTCAGTCTGTCGGACGATCCGGAGCAACAACTTACGGCTGCGCGTAATTACGTAAAAAACAAGATCAATTCGAATGTTCCAAAGCTCGCTCCGGCAAAAGCGTATGGGCACAAGAAAATACGTATAGGCTATTGCTCATCCGATTTTTGTTTGCACCCGGTAGCCATGTTGACCGCCGAACTGTTTGAGTTGCATGATAGGGAAAATTTCGAAATTTATGGCTATTGTTGGACTCAACAAGGCCATTCGCCGCTACGCCAACGGATAATCGATGCGATGGATCACTTCGAGCGTATCGACAGCCTAAGCGACGAAGCCGCAGCTCGACTAATCCTGGAGCAGGAAATCGACATTCTTGTCGATCTGCAAGGCCAAACTCTGGGAGCTCGCGCCAATCTGATGGCTTATCGTCCAGCGCCGATTCAGATCACCTACCTAGGTTTGCCGGCAACCACAGGGTTGCCTTCAATCGATTACGTCATTGCCGACCGTTTTCTGATCCCGGAGGAACACGCCCATTATTATTCTGAAAAACCGCTGTATATGCCCGATGTATACCAGGTGAGCGATCGTCGACGGCAATGCGGCCCTATTCCTAGTCGGGAAAATTGTCACCTGCCGGAGGAAGGCTTTGTATTTTGTTCGTTTAATAACAACTACAAGTACACTCCCGACGTTTTCAGTGTGTGGATGAATATCCTGCGCCGTGTTCCCGGCAGTGTGCTGTGGCTGCTCGCCGACAATCCCTGGGCCGAAACGAATTTGATAAATGAAGCTAAAACTCGCGGCATAGATTCTGACCGACTTGTTTTCGCGTCCAGAGTTGACCCTGAACACTATTTAGCTCGCTTTGCGGTAGCCGATTTGTTTCTCGACTCCTTTCCGTTCAATGCCGGCACTACCGCCAATGATGCTTTGTGGATGGGCTTGCCGGTGCTGACCAGAAGCGGATGCTCCTTCGCGTCCAGAATGGCTGGCGCTTTGCTGACAGCGGCAGGCTTGCCCGAATTGATTACTTATAACCTGCACGACTACGAGGACAAAGCTGTGGCGTTGGCTCAATCCCCGGAGCAATGCTTACGGCTCCGGGAGCATTTGAAAAACATCAGAAGCAGCGGCGTATTGTTCGACACGCCGCGTTTTGCGTATAACCTTGAGCAGCATTTCAAGCGTTTGATTGCCGAGTTAAATTGAGCGTTGATTTCCCGTTCATTTGTTCTTTCATAGCGCCACGGCTCGGATTACATATTGGAAGGCCATAGCATCCTTCGCAGCCTGCTCGGGATCAGCGCCGCTTGCAATCGCCATTCCCCGGATATGCGGCATATATTTATCCGCATCCACCCCCGGAAAATTGAAAATCCTGGATATGGCCGTGTCAATGTGAAAACCGGTTGTTTCGAACATTTCGAAAATGGTCTTGCGGGTAAAAAAACGCAAATGGGTTCGGTCGAATAATCCGCTATCTTCGTATTTAAATTCGCCGATATTGAGCCGGGCTTGAAAACTCCAATGTTGCGCATTGGGTATGCAAGCGATTACCTGATTGCCTGGCTCCATTCGAGACTTGAGTTTTCGCAGTAACTGCCAAGGGTCACGCAAATGTTCAAGCACATCGCCAAAAACCCAGACATTGGCGGGAAACAAGGCATCTAATTCCGCATCGCTCATTCTTTCAATATCGGCGCAAAACGCTTGCGTACATTCCTGATTGGCAATTTGAATGTTCTCTTCGTCAATGTCGATGCCGGTCCATTGGCAATTAGGGTTGGTTTTTAGATATTCTTTGGCCAGGGTTCCACGCATGCAACCAACTTCCACCACCTTTTCCAGGTTGGGAACCAGCATGGCCAATATCGAATCGTTGAATAAGTCATGTGCGGGCGTTTGTTTCATAATGGCCTCTTGGGGCTTGTGGATGGACGTTTTCGGGAATACTTGTTGACGAATTTGATTGTAAGCGGCGGTATATTCCGGAAATCCTTGTTGAGTCATCGCGATTTTCAGCGCATCGGCGATAATCGCCTGCTGCTTGAATTGACCCATTTGGTTGGACCAATTCATGATAAAGGGATTACAAATTTCGGTTTTCCAGGTATTTTGGCTCAGCAGTAACGAAGCGATCCCTTCGACTACAAACACTTTGCGCGCTACCGCGCCGGGATAAGCGGTTTTATGGGATAGCTGTTGCGTTAATTCATCCTCATTACCTTGTTGCTCGGCTATCGCGAAAAGTTTTTCGGTAAGCTCCAGCCAAGCACGCCAAAAGCGCGGTTTGGCGGCGAAATAGTTACTGAAAACAATGTTGCGAGAGTCCATGACTAACGTCTTCAAATCGACATCGAAACCAACCCGGTCGAAAAACTGCTGGCAAGTCGCCAGAGCCCCCGGATCGGCGGTATCGCTACCTTCGAACACGTTCTGAAAAAAAGCGCCAATGTCCGGCTGAGGACTGAAAAGGAAAACATCCGTCCAGTCGTCACATGATTCGATAAACGCCACCACATCGCTGTAAGACAGGCGAGTCTTATCCCGAAAACGTGGAGAAAAGAAACCGTAATAGGCGGATTCATCGAGAGTAGGAGACTGTTGAAAAAACTTGCGTATCGGCCAGTACTCATACCAGTCCGGCCGTTCGTTTTCGGTGTTGTCGAGCAGCAAATATCCATCTTCGATGGCATCTAACGTCTCGGTAGAATAAGCAATGTGATAGAGAAAAGCCTTCATTTTATTCATAATCGATACATGTTGAGTCGGTTCATTGTTCGTTTTTGATCCTCGCCGCTATCATCGCGCTGCGGCAAGCTCCCATCTAAGGATACGGTCATTAATAACTTCCCGATATGGATCGAGTAAAATTTTTCCGTTCGCCCTGAGCTTGTCGAAGGGTGTACGGAAAAATTTCTGCCTCCCGCGTCAAGCCGATCATGCTTCGACAGGCTCAGCACGAACGGCTTGATGACCGAAGACAGTGATTTCGGGAAGTTATTTTTAACCAAATCCTAAGATCCCCATTTGCCGAAATATAGGATTCGGCCATTTTCCCAGTCCTGCGTTGCAAAAGCGCCACCGCTCTGATGCGTGAGACAAATCGGCCATGTCCCTATTTTTAAGCCGAATTTCGTCGCGTTACGGCAAAAATCCAGATCGTAAAAATGAAAGTTGAAACGCTGATCGAACAATACACCGTGTTGTCGTAGCATACGCTTCGATGCGGCCAAGAATAATCCATCCAGCAATTCGCATCCCGCCGGAGCGGAACCATAGATGTTGATCTGCCCAAAAGCCTCGGTTCCGTGCGCCACGGAACCGCTAAAATTTTCCTGGTTATCGATTTTAAGTTTCCCATCACTTTGTACGAATGCCCAGCTAGGTTGGTACGGCTGCCTTTGTTTATTGCCGGCCACGCCGATGACATCGTAACATTGCAAACCTTCTATGACCCGGTCCGCCAGAAAGAAATCGTCAATCCAAACATCGTCATGCACAAACACCAAAAAATCGGCGGCATCGTCGGCGAGAACGCGGCGATTGTAAATCTCCGGCAAGCCGAGTCGGTTTTGATAGGTGATACGCGGGCGCAAACGCTTGTCTTGCTGCAAGCGTTGCAAAGATAAACCCAATGGGGATCGATTCCAAAAATCATCTTCGGTCTTCAGGGTAGCGCTGACGATCTCAATAATCGGATAAGCCTCATGCTCGGACGAAGCGCCATCCTGAGCGCAAATGCCCAATAACGCCTGCTCCAGACCGCGAACGAAGCGTTTGGAATCGAACAAGGGCGTTTCAAGCTTATGGTTGCGCAGATAGTTTTTATAATAGGCGATTTGTTGTGGCTGTTGCCCAAGCAGTACGGCCCTCTCTTCATAGGCATGCCAATTCGGCATGATGAGCTCGGATAATCCCACTGCGTTCAACAAACTCCCGGCCATGCGGGAAGCGAAGGAGCTGCCGGGGCAGGTCAATACCGGCAAATCCGCCCAAAGAGCATCGCTGGCAGTCGTTCCGGCATTATAGGGGCTAGTGTCGAGCAGCAAATCCGCCAGTCTATAACGCGCGAGATATGCCATGGGTACAACTTTTTGCGCAAAGATCAAACGTTCAGGATCGACTCCGCGTTTTTGCGCTTCGTTACACAGATTGGTTTTCGCTATTTCATTGTCCGCGACCAGCCACAAAACACTGTTGGGAACGCGGTCAAGTATGCGCATCCAGATGGCAAAGACGTCGGGACTGATTTTGTAACTGCCATTGAAGGAGCAGTAGATAAAACCGTCGTCCGGCAAGCCGCAGGCTGCCCGGCTTGGCGTTTCTCCAATCACGCGCTGGGTATCGTTTACCTGATAGACATCCGGGAGGTATAAAGGTTGCTCGACAAAGTGTTGCGCCAACGCCTCTGGAAAGACAAATCGATCGGCCAGAATATAGTCGATTTCCGGCATGCCCAGTGTTCCAACAAAACCCAAGTAGGAGACCTGTATCGGGGCAGGTTTATGCGCCAAAATGGCAACTCGCGCACCCGATGTCAAGCCGGTGAGATCGATCAGCACATCGATTTCAAGGTCTCGTATCGCCTGCGCAGCCTGTTGATCGAGCAAGCCATGAATCGGTACATGATGATCCATTGCCTGCAACACTCGCTGCCTGAGAGCGCCCTTGTCGTCTACGCTGTAATCAATGGCATAAATCTCGAAGCGCTGTCGATCATGCAGCTCGAACAGCTCGACAGTCAGAATCGATACGGCGTGCCAGCAAAAATCGCCTGACAGATACCCAATGCGAATCTTATCGTGGCTGTAGCCGTTTACAGGCGATAAACGTGGCAAATTTCTTGGAATTTTACGATTGACCCAGGAAGAGATGACATTTAACTGCACAGCTGGATCATCGGAGAGAGCCAATATGCCCAATGGACCGCAGTTCTCAAGCAGCCTCTGTTCGGAAATACCGGCGACTGCTTCAAGAATAGGCCATTGACACATTTTTTGTCGAATATGGAGATAGTGCTGAATGACGTCGGGTTGCTCAGGATTGACCGTCAGACTATGCTTTAACATCGCTTGCGCTTGATCGTAATGTCGCGCGTTCTCATGAACACGGCCGCTATGATTCAATAAAAGGGTTTGCGCCTCGACAGATTGTAGTGCTCGTTGCCAAACATCAAGCGCTTTTTCGGTGCAGCCTATGGCCTCGTGCGCTAAACCTAAATTTACTGCGGCCTGGTAAAAATCGGGCTTGAGTTGCAATGCGGCTTCATAAGCGCTAATAGATTGTGCCAACTGGCCCAGCAATCGCAGCAAACGGCCCATGTTATAAAACGCTACATGGCGCAAGTGAGCATCGTCACTGTTTGCAGCAGACAACCATTCTTGGTAGAGCTCAACAGCAGCAATAATTTCACCCTGATTTTCAAGCTGTTGCGCCTGATCCATCACGGTGACTAGTTGCAGTAATTTCATTGTTTTCGTTCCAAAACGTCCAAGTAAATTGTGTCTGACAGGCTAAGTTAAATCGCCTCAGGACCCCCGTCTTTCGCCTTTCGAATCTCAGGGCGAATGGTTAGTCTTTAACTTAACGATAGTGCGGGAAAGCCAAGGGATATTGAATTTGCCGATGTCGATCATGGTATGGGGTGGGTAATCATTCGGATTGCTTTTTATTATACCTGAGCTGGACTTGGTGTAAAACAGCGTCCAATATTAATTACTCGGCGCCTGTTTTACTAGCCAATACTTCTGTCGTGAAAGAGGGCATCCCAGCGGTCAAGTTGGCGAATACGTTAATATTTTAGTCGGAAGTTGAAACGGTAGCGATACGACTGTTGGGAATCTTGTGTCATGCAGCCGGACGATTAGCCCGATGCTTCAGCTAGCGCCGTCATACTGGCATGGATGCCGGTATCCAGTCACATGGATGTGAATGGATGACGTGGCATAATGCCTAAATCGGATACGGGTGCCATGAATAGTCACCCTCCCTGGCTTTAGATTCCGGCATCCATGCCGGAATGACGGCGTTTTTTGCGTTAGCTGAAGCATCTTTATAATCAGGTAAACTTAAGATTGACATCTTGAGCGGGCAATACAGGGGAGTCAGCTTAAGCAATTTTAAGAATTTGTCGTTTTTCCGCTTGTGCTACCGCTTTATTTAATTGGCGAGCAATGCTAAAGTAATTGTTTATTAAAACACTTGGTATTTTTTTATTACCGGCTGTTTGCACTCAACACCTTATGACAACTTTGATTTAGGAGAATCTCATGGCTTTCGAACTTCCTGCCTTACCTTATGCTAAAAATAGATTGACGCCTCATATTTCTGAAGAAACTTTGGAGTATCACTATGGCAAGCATCATCAAACTTATGTAACAAACCTGAATAACCTGGTTCCAGGAACTGAATTTGAAGGTTTGTCGCTCGAAGAAATCATCATGAAATCTTCCGGCGGTATTTTTAATAATGCTGCGCAAGTCTGGAACCACACTTTTTACTGGAACAGCTTGGCGCCCAATGCGGGCGGCGAACCTAGCGGCGCTTTAGCCGATGCGATCAACGCAACTTTCGGTTCATTTGCAAAATTCAAAGAAGAATTTACCAAATGCGCGGTCACCACATTCGGTTCAGGCTGGGCTTGGTTGGTACAAAATGCCGACGGTAGCTTGGCGTTGGTTAGTACCAGCAATGCAGCTTGCCCGTTAACGACAGGTCAAAAGCCTTTGTTGACTTGCGATGTTTGGGAACACGCTTACTACATCGATTACCGTAATGCGCGTCCGGCTTATCTGGAAGCATTTTGGGCATTGGTTAACTGGGATTTTGCTGAAAAAAACTTTTCAGCTTAATTTTTTAACCGATATTGCGTAAGTTATAACAACCGCGAGGAACGCCAAACTGGCTTTTCTTCGTGGTGAGGCTTTTTACCTATTGCGCAACATCAGTTTTTAAGTAGTATAAGAAACCTCCTGCATCTACTGATGCAGGAGGTTTTTTTATGGAGGAAATAAAATGGCTACAGTATTAATTACCGGCGCTAATCGCGGCTTGGGTCTGGAGTTTTGCCGCCAATACGCTGAACAGGACTGGCATGTCATTGCTTGTTCCCGTAACCCTGATGATGCGTTTGATTTAAACAGCCTCGCCAGTCGCCATCCTAATATTCAGTTGGAACAATTGGATGTTTCAGCGTTTGAACAAATTGATGCGCTGTCCCGAAAATTAGCGGGTCTGTCGATTGATGTTTTAATCAATAATGCAGGCATTTATGCGGATAACAAAATTAACGGTCTTGGGCATCTTGATTATCAGACCTGGACAAACTCGCTGCTCATTAATACCCAGGCCCCGGTTAAAATGAGCGAAGCTTTTTTACCGCACATTAAAAAAAGCGATAAAAAATTGATTGTTGCGATCAGCAGTTTGATGGGCAGCATGGCTGATAATGACAGTGGCGGCAGTGTTTTTTACCGGTCAAGCAAGGCGGCGCTGAATGCGTCAATGAAAAGCGTGGCGATAGAACTTAAAAATCAGTCTGTCGGCGTGCTTATTTTTCATCCCGGTTGGGTTAAAACCGACATGGGCGGGCCTGATGCGTTAATTAATGCCGAGCAAAGCGTCGCCGGAATGCGCACTTTGATAGATAACTTTTCATTGGACCAATCCGGCCGTTTCGTTAAATACGACGGAACGCCAATGCCATGGTGAATGCTATGATTAAAAAGATGTTGATTTTATGGGTGATGTTGCTAGGCGCGGCTTATGCAGAGGTTTCAATTCCCGAGCAGATTAAAGTGCCTGCGGGCTATAGTCCTGTTCTGACCGTGCATGCCAAGGGTGACCAGATTTACCAATGCTCGCTGAATAAAGGCGAATATGCATGGGAGACGCAAGCGCCCGATGCCAAGTTGTTCGATGCGCAGGGTAAGATCGTCGGGAATCATACGGCCGGTCCTCTTTGGGAATATAAAGAAGGCAGTCGCGTGGTCGGCCGGGTCGTCAACAAAATCGATATGGCGCCGGGCAAGGCCATTGCATGGCTGCTGGTCGAGGTGGTCTCCCATAAGGGCGACGGCCTGTTTTCGAACGTCAGCTTTATTAACCGGATCAATACGCACGGCGGCCTGCCGCCTTCGGCAGGATGCGACGCCAATCATTTGGGTGGTGAAAAGCGGGTTGCCTATACGGCGGATTATGTTTTTTACGGGAAATAATTGTTCAGCAGATAATCGATTTGTCCACGAAAAGCACGAAAGACACGAAATAAATCAGCATACTGTATTGCACAGCTCGGCTTTTGTCCCCCTCTCCCTTCGGGCATAAGTATCTACACAAGTACCGACCCCTTCTCCCTTGAGGGAGAAGGTTGGGATGAGGGGGATATAAAGGGTTGTTTTTATTCTCCTCTCCCCAACCCTCTCCAGCAGGAGAGGGAGTTAGGCTGCTTTGTAACTCATTGTATTTATAATACAAAAAAGTTGTGTAGATACTTATGCCCTTCGGGAGAGGGCTGGGGTGAAGGGATTCAAAAATGCGCAATTCATGACCGTTTGCAGTATACCTTTTTGGTAACCGCTGCAACTTGCCATCTATTTGAGTTTTTCGTGCTTTTCGTGTCTTTCGTGGACAATTGGTTTTTCTAACTGCCGAGCCGTAATTCCCTGAGCTTCATCAACGCGTAGACCGATTCCAGGTGTGGCGCGGCTACGCCTAGCCGCTGAGCGGCGCGCAGTGCATTGCCCAGAATGGCTTCCGTCTCCATCGGCTGGCCGCTTTCATAATCCAGCAGCATGCTGGTTTTATAAGGCGGCATGGCATAAGTGTTTTCGATATTGATGTTAACAATATCGGCGGGCAGCGGATGTCCTGAGGCCGCCGCAATGTCGCAAATTTCCTGCATAATGCTGCGCACGAAAAACTCCTGGGTTTGCAGTATATCCAGCGTCAGCAAACCTCCTGACAATACCGATAGCGGATTAAACGGCGCGTTCCAGACGCATTTTTGCCAGCGTCCGGTCACAATGTTGTCGACTGCCCCGCAGTCAATGCCGGATTGATTAAAGAGTTCGCAAAGCTGTACGGTTTTGCGGCTGATGCCGTTCGGCAAATTACCTAAAGCCAGACGGCCGTAAGCCAGATGCAATATCTCGCCGGGTCCTGTCCGGTTGCAGCAAATAAACGCCAGACCGCTGATCAGTTCATTGTGAGGGAAGGCATTCAGCATTTCCTGCTCGATTTCCACGCCGTTCTGGATAAAGACTATCGCGGTATTTCGACCGACGGCGGGACGAATCAGCGCGACCCGGTCCAGGGCCGGGATGACTTTGGTGCAGAGTAAAATATAGTCCGGCGTTCCTTTAAAATCGGCAACATTTTTTAACACCTGCGCCGGGGTAAAATTCCAGCGGCCGAGCGCTTGGCTGTTGATGATAAAGTCGTGTTGCTTGACCTGATCGTAATCGGAGCGGCACACGACCGAAACCTCGGCCCCGGCCTGTGCCAGCAGCGAGCCGTAAAAAGCGCCGACGGCCCCCGCGCCAATAACAAGCACTTTAATCATGGCTATCTTCGTTCAGAATCTGCTTTAAAAAAGGGAGGGTTAACTTACGTTTGGCGGCCAATGATGCCCTGTCCAGTTTTTCCAGCAAAGCCCATAAAGAGCTCAGGTCCCTGTCGTAATGCGTCATCAGGAAACGTCCGGCTTGCGGGGCGATTTCAAAACCCATTTGATCGGCTTTAAAGATTAATGCCGCAATGCGGTCGCTATCGGTCAAGGGCTGTATTTTTAAGCTCAACCCCCAATTAAGGCGAGTTCTAAGATCGGGTAATTGAATGGCAATCTCATTGGGCGCAGAGGAGGCCGAGACGATCAGTTTGTGGCCGCGATCGCGATGCTGATTAAAGAAATTAAAAAAAGCCAGCTCCCAGGCCGCGTTACCGGCGATGCGCTCGATGTTGTCGAAACAAACGACATCGTACTCGTCAAGTCCGTTTAGCAATGAGGGATCAGGCAACTCCGCTTGCGACAAATCAAAATAGAATGAACTGAGGTTTTGATGCTGCGCCCGATGACAGCAGGCTTGCAGCAGATGCGTTTTACCTTGCCCGGCTTTACCCCAGAGGAAAATTTGCTGTTCGCCCTGCCCCGAGACGCATTGTTGTAAGTGAGTGACGATTTCGTGGTTGGTTCCGGGGAAAAAATCGTCGAACGTTTGATTGGCCCTGAATTCAAAATGCAAGGGAAGTTGCTCCGCCATTGTCAGTTCTGCTTTCCCGCCAAGCGTACGTATAATGCGGTGCCGAAAAAAAGCATCAGGCTCAGCATGACTTCAAGCGATGCATAGAGTCGTTCGTCGGCGTTGACGTAGGCTTCGGCAGTGCCGTGCAGAAAATAGATCAGGCTGACATAGGCCGCCCACGCGCAACTTCTAGGCTTGCGGTCCAGCAAGCCGCGCATCGGCAGCAATAACGGCGTGACGGCGACCAACAACACCAGCGCCACCGGAAAGCGGGTGGACGGCGCGAGTACGGTATTCCACAGCATCAACAAGGCGAACAGCCCGAAAAAACCGGCCAAGGCAGTGATGTAACAATAAATCGGTTTTATGATCATGCTGATTGTTTCAGTTGAAGCGCGGTTTTAGCTAAGCGTGTGCCGAGCGCTTTACATAAGGATTTTTCGTGATCGCTCAATCCTGAGTGACCGGTCGATACATGGCTGGGGCCGTAAGGCGTGCCGCCTGAGGTAGTTTCGCGCAACGCATGTTCGGTGCTGGGCAAGCCCAGTATCAGCATGCCGTGGTGCAGCAGCGGCAACATCATCGATAACAAGGTGCTTTCCTGTCCGCCGTGCATGCTGCCGGTTGAGGTAAACACGCCTGCTGGCTTGCCGGACAGTGCGCCTGAAAACCAGATTTCGGTGGTGCTGTCGATAAAATATTTTAACGGCGCAGCCATATTGCCGAAATGAGTCGGGCTGCCCAACGCCAGGCCGTCGCAGGATTTTAAATCGTCAAGCGTAGCGTACAGTGCGCCGTGGGCCGGGATGCTCTCAGCGGTTTTTTCGCAGACAGCCGACACCTCGGGAACGGTTCTGAGCACCGCTTCAACCCCGTCAACCGAGGCTACGCCGCGAGCAATATGATTGGCCATGTCTGCGGTGGTCCCATTGCGGGAGAAATACACAACCAGAATTTTTGTCATAAGCCCGGTAATTATAAAATAGCCAACACAGCTTCCGGCGGACGTCCAATCGCCGCCTTGCCATTAGCGATCACAATAGGCCGCTCAATTAAAATAGGGCTGTTTACCATGCCGGTTATCAGCGCCTGCCGATCCAGTGATGGATCGTCAAGGCCGTTGGCTTTATATTCGGCCTCTTTTTTGCGCATTAACTCGCGCGGCTCCATGTCCAGCTTTTGCAAAATATCATCCAGCTCCTGAACGCTGGGAGGCGTTTTAAGATACTCGATAACCTCCGGCTCGATACCTTGCTCTTTTAACAGCAGCAAGGTTTGACGCGATTTGCCGCAACGCGGATTGTGATAAATCTTTACGCTCATGGTTGGCCCGCCCATTAAAATAAAAAAGCTATAATAGCATTTTTAACAAAACTCACGCGTTGGAAAAGGCAATAACGATGATGGACAGAGCAATGGATCGAATTAAGCAGTATTGGTTATTAGCGCGATTCGACAAGCCTATCGGCATCCTGATTTTATTGTGGCCGGCATTATGGGCGCTGTGGGTTGCCAGCGACGGTAAGCCGGATTTGCCGGTGTTAACCGTCATTTGTCTGGGCGTGGTGCTGATGAGAGCCGCCGGTTGCGTGATTAACGATTACGCCGACCGCGACTTCGACCCGCATGTAGAACGCACTAAGCAGCGGCCTATCGCCGCCGGCAAGGTAAGCCCAAAGGAAGCGCTGGTCGTTTTTGTGGTGTTGTGTTTGTGCGCTTTCGGGCTGGTGTTATTGCTGAATATCTACACCATCCTGCTGTCGTTTATCGCCGCATTTTTGGCCGCCAGCTATCCGTTTATGAAGCGTTATACCCAACTGCCCCAAGCCTATTTAGGTATCGCTTTCGGCTGGGCGGTGCCGATGGCTTTTTCCGCGCAGACCAACAGCATTCCGCCGGTGGCTTGGGTGATGTATTCGGCCGTCGTCTTATGGGCGCTGGTTTATGACACAATGTATGCGATGGTCGATAAGGACGATGATTTGAAAATAGGCGTTAAATCGACGGCCATACTGTTCGGCGCTTACGATCGCCAGATCATGGCCGTGTTACAGCTCGTGATACTCGGCCTGCTGATTACAGTGGGGCAAATGGCGCATGCCGGTTGGCCTTATTACGGCGGTATTTTAATCGCGGCAGGTTTGTCGGTTTACCAGCAAAAATTGATTTTTCACCGGGAAAAAGCGCTGTGCTTTAAAGCGTTTTTAAACAACAACTGGTTCGGCCTGGCGGTATTTGCAGGCTTGGCGGCGGATTATTGGCTGCGCTGAAAAGCTCTGGATGGAATCGACTTACTAACGATATAGGCTCGTTCGGAAAGACTGCTTTCTGATCTTTTGTGCCGACAGGTTATAAGACCTCGTCCGCGCAGAGCATGTTGTAAAAATGCCGAGTTGTACGACAAAAAACTGTCGAAGAGCAATTTCCTCTGAAAACGGCACATAATGCACATTAGGCCCAGAGGAAGTTTCGCTGTTGACAGGCAAGAATAGCTTCTTGCCTGTCAGTATGCGGTACAGTACGTCTCTCAGCTTCCATGTTTTACTTTAGCCATTTCAGCGTCATCATTTAACTCAGCCATCCTGTTCCCGAGAGAGCGTGCAAGACCTGCGGGTTGATACCGAAGGAAGCATCGTTCAATACATCTTGCGTTGCAGTCTGGCTAAAACCGCTAAAGTTGCCGTTTTTGCCATACCGATAAGCCAGATCTCCGCCCAATGCTTCGCTGTCGCTGGCAGACAGATGTACGGCAAGCAGGCTATTGGCGGCGCTCCAGTGCATGAAGTTGCCAGTGCCGCCGCTCGCTTGGTCGAAAGCGTTGACGATAGCGGTAAAGTCGAAATTCTGGATTGATTTGTTCAGCAGCAGATCGCTTGAGGTCCGGTCGAACCCCGCCATTGCGTCGGTTATTACTTGTAGATTAAGGACGCTCTTATGGTTGGCGGCTGTATCGTACCAACCACTCAGCGTAATCTGATCGGCATTGCCCAGCTCTAAAATCAGGTCATTACCTGATTTGGAAAGAGCAAGGCCGGAATACTGGATGCCGCCGCCCAAATTCAATGTGTTGTCGGTTCCAACTCCGCCATTGACGACATCCATGCCATCCCCACGGTTGAAGGCGATGATGTCAGCGCCATTGCCGGTGGTGATGGTGTCGTTGCCGATACCGCCAACGAACATTTCATTGGAGGTGCTTCCGGTCAGCGTATCGATACCCGAACCGCCATCCAGCAGGTTGGCTCCCGCTGTGTCGGACAGAGTGTCGTTATCGGCTCCACCTTGCAGGATGTCATTACCAGCATCACCGTTGAGAATGTCGTTACCAAAACCTCCATTCAGTAGATCGTTGCCGACCCCGCCACTCAAGATGTTATTTCCACTGTTGCCGCTCAACATGTTGTTCAAGGTGTTGCCTGTGCCGTTAATCACAGCCGTGTCAGTCAGGGTGAGGTTTTCGAGGTTGGAGCCTAATGTATAGGTAACAGAGGACAGTACCGTGTCGATCTCTGTGCTTAATGAGGAGATTTCTGTCACGACATCCCCTATATTGTCCGCAATGTAGGTATCGTTACCTAACCCACCGATCATGGTGTCGGCACCGGCACTACCATCCAGCACATTGTCTGCCACATTACCCGTAAGGGTGTTGTTGAGGGCATTGCCTGTGCCATCCAGGGCATCGGTTCCGGTGAACGTGAGGTTCTCGAGGTTAGCCCCCAGAGTGTAGCTGATACCGGACTGGACGGTATCAGTTCCTTTCCTTCTTCCCTCAACCACAATGTCACCCATGCCGATCACGTAGGTATCGTCTCCGGCGCCCCCGTCCAAAGTGCTGCCCGCGCCATTACCGGTCAATACGTTATCAAGCGAATTGCCGGTGCCATTAATAGCCAGAGTCCCTGTCAGTGTGAGATTCTCGACATTCCTACCCAAAGTGAAGGAGATACCGGACTGAACGGTGTCGATGCCTTTATTATGCGACTCAGCCACAATATCACCCGTACCGACTATATAGGTATCGTTTCCGGCACCTCCGGCCAAAGTACTGCCCGCGCCATTACCGGTCATTACGTTATCAAGCGAATTACCGGTACCATCAATAGCCAGAGTCCCGGTCAGTGTTAGGTTCTCAACGTTGGCGACCAGTGTATAACCAATACTGGACCGGACTGTGTCGGAAACACCTTCATAAGATGCCTCGGTCACGACATCCAGGCTGTTGTCCACTATATAAACATCATTGCCCATACCTCCAATCAAGGTGTCGGCTCCAGCACCGCCATCCAGAATATTGCCGATACTGTTGCCGATTAGGGTATTGCTGTCTGTATTACCGGTACCGTTAATGGCCGTCTCACCGGTCAGCGTGAGATTGTCGACGTTAGCGGCCAATGTGTAGGTGATACTGGACTGGACGGTGTCAGTGCCTTCATTAAGCGCCTCAATCACAACATCCAAGCTGTTGTCTACGATATAAGTGTCATTGCCCGCACCGCCAATTAAGGTATCGGCTCCGGCACCGCCATCAAGTGTATTGGCGGCGCTATTGCCGGTTAATACGTTGTCGAGAGCATTACCGAATCCGTTGAGCGCAGCCATTCCAGTCAGTATGAGGTTCTCAAAGTTGTTATTCAATCCATAGGACATATTGGTCTGGATGGTATCGTTACCTTCATTAAGCTCTTCTATAATCATGTCCCAGCCGCTGTCTACAACATAAATATCATTACCGCTACCGCCGAACAGTCGGTCTTGCCCAGTACCGCCATCAAGCACGTCATCACCATTGCCGCCGTAAATGTAATCGTCACCCTCTCCGCCGTACAGCAAGTCATTACCATTTTCGCCGTAGATGTAATCGTTGTCCGCCCCGCCGTTGATATTGTCATTGCCGTTGCCGCCATACAGAAAGTCGATTCCCAGACCTCCATCAATCTGGTCATCATCCCCTTCACCATTGATATGATCGCTGCCCGCTCCGCCATTGATATTGTCATTACCTGCACGACCATAAATAAGATCGTTGCCGTCTAAGCCGTCGATGGTATCTGCCATGGTGTAGCCGACCAAGTAATCATCCATTTCAGTACCCATTATTGCCAAAGCCTTGACTGTGTCCACATCCCAGACAGTACCATCAGCAAAACGAATCTCTTCGACCTTCCAGGCGCTCGTTCCATCACTTTGGAAATAACTTAACACCCCCAATTTGTCGGTCGTACCGATAATGCTGAGAATCAGGTGATCGTCGGTGCGAACGATCTTAATGTCTGATGTCAGAATATCGGCAGCAAACTGGATAGCATCCAGCTTGCCGACGCTGGGATCATCATTAAATATCAAGTCCGACCCCGAGCCACGCTCGAACAGGTAAGTGTCCGAGCCGTTTCCACCCCAGAGATAGTCGTTGCCGACACCGCCATTGAGTATATCGTTTCCGTTACCTCCAAACAGCTGATCACTGCCATCGCCACCCTGCAGAAGATCGTTGCCGTTGCCGCCATTTAGGACATCATTACCAATGTCATCCTCAATTATGTCGTCACCGTCATCGCCACTGATAGAGTCATCGCCCGTCCCACCATTAAGGATGTCGTTGCCGGCATTACCCCTCAACGTGTCGTTACCTTCCAGCCCATATATCGTGTCTGCCGTAGCATAGCCCAATAAGATATCGTTCATACTCGTGCCTGTCATGGCTATAGTCTTGACTATATCAACATCCCAGACGGTACCATCGGCAAAGCGGATTTGTTCAACTGTATACGGATTCACGCCGTCATTTAAAAAATAGTTCTGCACCCATAAGCTATCGGTCGTGCCAATAATGGTGAGGATCAGGGAATCTCCAGCTTGGTTGCCGCCCCGAGTAATTTTAATGTCCGAAGGAGAAATGCCTTCAGCAAACTGGATCGAATCTACCGTGTTAACAGTGGTGTCGTAATTGTAAATTACGTCCCAACCATATCCCCGATCAAACAGATAGATGTCCGAACCCGCGCCACCAACAAGATAGTCATTGCCAGCCCCTCCATCGAGAATGTCATTACCTACTTGATTGTCGAGATCACCGTAGAGTGAGTCATTGCCGTCACCACCGTATAAGAAATCATTACCGTTATTGCCATACAGGACATCATTGCCAATTCCGCCATCAAGGAAGTCATCATCATCCATGCCCGCAAGAGCGTCGTCACCCGCGCCGCCGTATATGGTGTCGTTGCCAGCGAACCCAAGGAGAAACTGTTCGTTACCATCACCACCGTACAAAATATCACTGCCGTTACCGCCAGCCAGATAATCAACGCCAGCGCCGCCATTGAGCACATCGTCACCGTCATCGCCATAAAGCTGGTCGTCGCCTGTCCCTCCGTTGAGGGTGTCATTGCCGCCACGACCATAAATAACGTCGTTGCCGCCACTACCATCTATAGTATCTGCCGAGGCATAGCCGATCAAATAGTCGTCAGCAGCCGTACCCACTATAGCCATGGCCTTGACAGTATCAATATTCCAGACGGTACCGTCGGCAAACCGAATCTCTTCGAGCTTCCAGGCACCTGCCGCATCACTGTTGAAATAATCAAGCACCGTCACTTGGTCGGTCGTACCCGTCATGCTGAGGATCAGATTGTCGCCTGAGCGGGTGATTTTGATGTTGCCCGGCAAAACATCCGCAGCAAACTGGAGGGCATCCAGCTTACCGACACTGAGGTCGCGGTTGTTAATTATATCTTGCCCCGAACCCCGCCCGAACAGGTAGGTGTCCGAACCCGCATCTCCGACAAGATAGTCATTGCCAGCGCCCCCGTCGAGAATGTCATTACCTGTTTCATTGTAAGCATGAAAGTCGTTGAGAAAGTCTATGCCGTCGCCGTCGCCATAAATGTAATCGTTACCCGTCCCGCCGTTCAGGGCATCATTGCCGCCACGACCATAAATAAAGTCGTTGCCAGCACCGCCGTTGATGGTGTCAGCCGTGCCATAGCCGATCAGGGTGTCGTCAGCACCGCTGGATACGATGACCTTGGCCTTGACGGCATCCACATCCCACACGGTGCCGTCGGCAAACTTGATCGCTTCGACCTTATAGGCCCCTGCCGCGTCACTGTTGAAATAGCCGGTCACCGTCAGTTGGTCGGTCGTGCCGGTCATACCGAGAATCAGGTCGTTGCTGTTGCGGGTTATTGTAATATCGGTCGCCAAAATACCCGCCGCAAACTGGATGGTGTCCTGCTTGCCGATACTGAGGTCGTAGTTGTTGATGCTGTCCTGACCCCAGCCCCGGTCAAACAGGTAGACATCCGAACCCTCGCCGCCTTGCAGGGTATCATCGCCGACGCCGCCATTCAGAAAATCGTCGCCCATCTCGCCCCACAAGACATCATTACCTGCGCCGCCCAGAATAATGTCATTACCGCCAAACTTATCGGTATTATTACCCGTCCCGCCATAAAGGGTGTCGTTGCCGTCTCCTCCGAAAAGGACATCGTTACCTCTTCCGCCCCAGACGTTGTCGTTGCCGACACCGGCATAGATGACATCCGCTCCGTAGCCGGGTGCGTTGACGACGCTGGCAAATTGGATAAGGCTGGTGTATTTGGTCGAACCGGTATTAGCAGGATCAATATTCGACCAATTGAAATTGGCCGCCTCGTAGTCGACGTCGCCCATAATGTCGTCATCGCCTGCGCCGCCGATTATCAAGTCTTGCCCATCCCCGCCCATCAGCACATCGTTGCCGGCGCTGCCTGCCAGGGTATCTTCGCCATTGCCGCCGTTGAGCCAATCGCCTTTGATGGCGCTGTTGGCTTGGGTGTCGCCGTTGGTAATGGCGTCTGTATTGCTGATTTGTTCATCGGCATAGAGCCGGTCGTCGCCCTCTCCGCCGAGGAGAATATCGCTGTCGGCTCCGCCAATTAAGATGTCATCGCCGCCGCGAAAAGCTTTAATCAAGTCATTGCCGTCTTTGCTAAGGATGCGGTCATTACCGGCACTGTCGTACAAAGTATCAGAGCGACCGGGTTCGGGCTTGCCGGGATCGGTTATGATGTTACCAAGGGCATCATAGCCGCCACTATTTAACGGAGCTAAATCGCCGATGATGTCGTTGCCGGTTTGCGGTTCAGGTAAAGCTGAGCCGGTCAGGTTGATATTGAGATTCCCGTCCTGATAGTCTTTGAGCAGCAGGTTGCCGTCGATGAGCAGGCCTTGGTCGGTGACTACATACAGGTGCTTGTTGGCATCGCGGTAGACGCCGGTACCGCCGTATTGGCTGCCGCCCGACAGCGTAACGCCGTCGTAGGTGAGGCTCCCTTGTCCGTCGGTATCGATGATGGTGTCGAAGCCGTCACCATTGCTGGGGTTGAAGGGAAAAGAATTGTAGACATAGGTGTCATAGCCTGTGCCACCGACCAAGGTGTCTTCCCCCTTGCCACCTGTGAGCGTGTCTGCGCCTATGCCGCCCTCAAGATAATCGTTGCCCTCGTTGCCGTTCAGAATGTCATTGCCTGCACCGCCGTAGAGGTGGTCGCCTTGAATGTCGCCATTTAAGGCATCGGCGTCGTTCCCACCAAAAATAACCTGCTTAGCGCCCACTACACTACCTAGAACTATACTCAGTTGGCTGGTTTTATCTTCGTAACGTAGTGGACTTGGGGCATCTTTGTATAAAACATTGTTGTCAGGAAGTATGCCGGAATTACGAAACTCCATTTTCAAGGCAAGCATATCGGTCCGATCCTGGAGATACTGATCGCTGAAATCATCCCGGACACCAGCGCCACCGTCGTAGCTGCCATCCACCACGGCGAAGGGCCGCAGTTTGATGAGTGCTTCGCGGTAAGCCGCGCCTTGGTCGGTATCCTGCTTTGCGATCTGCTGCCAAGTGTTGGCATCGCTGACTAAGATAAGTTGGTTGGCACCACTGCCGCTGCCTGCATAATCGGTAACGCCAATTGCTTTAGCGATGTCATAGGCATTATAAAGATGGTTGACACCACCTCCTGTGCCCACGGCAGGCAAGGGTTCATAGGGAGCTCCGTTTGTTGTCGTCGCATCGAAAACCTCCTGCATTTTTGCAGGCCCCAGATTGACGTAAGTTACGTAGAGGGCATCCTTGATTTCCTGCGGCAGAGTTATCCAATCAGCACCATAGGCGTTATGCTCCGCAGACGTAAACCAAGTGTCGGCTTCCTTGATCATCAAACCATAAAGCTTGGCGGTTACGTCATTGTTTGGATTAACTAAATCCGCAGCCAATTGGGCATAGTTATTGGTATAAACCCCTAGCCCTAGATTGGTAGTTGATGCGTTTTCTAGCACAAGCCGGATGGCGGTAGACATCTTGAAATTGCCGTAGCCAAGATCCATGTAGACTGGATGCAGTATCTTATCCATGAGGCTAGGTGCATAACCATTATCGCCGCCAACAGCCGCATAGTCATCAGCCCATTGTGCATGTGTTCGTGTTCCGAATAATACCTGCCAAGCTGATATGGCAAGCGCATTAACAGGCCCTAATATTAGAGCTTCTGCGGCAACGACAGAAGGGTCGACACCGGAGAGGGCGTAATCGTCCGATTTGTCATTTAAAAATTGTTTTTGCCAATAATCGTTATTTTCCTCTGCCATTGCACCGGCGATCGCTGCTGCAGAAACATTAAGTTCATTTGCAGTATTGGTTATAGCTGTCTTTTGAAAAAAGCTGCTTATATATGCAAAGGCATCTGTTCCATAGTATTCTCTTGAAACCGATGATAGATAAAAAATTGAACTCATTAATATTCTCCGTTTTTTAAATTAAACTGCGGCTGCACACAGGCGTATAAACCAGTGCGTTTCAAATTGTCGGTATACGCATTCCCCTTTAATCCAGTTAGATGGATAGGTATCAAGTGTTGAAAAAATTCGCGCCTTTTCTTTAACACCAAAAAAAGGATGCGCTGCAAGCCATAAGTTGCCGTTTTCAATCCGTACAATTTCTGGCATAAACATCAAGCCTTTAAAAATCCAACGCTTTCCACTGGAGGTCAAAACCTTTGCAAAATGGCGCTCGGGATCATCCTCATCCAACAACTCAACGAAAATACTTAAATAGGGATTGAGGCTGGGAATTTTATTGGCGCTAATCAAATCATTAAATTGTTTCGAAGCCTCTTTTGAATAAGAATTTGGCGACCATGCTGGGCCTTCGCCTACAACACGCTTCACTCGTGCTTTCTCCATCAAGGCTTGATTTTCAGGCAATCCTTCACAACTTGTTCCGACCTTCGTCACACATCCCCGATAGCGTTTCACCAATTCCTCGATGTCGGTGCGGTGTTCATGGAAATGGGCAATCATCGCCTCATCACTCGGCAACGGGTTGTAGTGCCACCAGTACAGTAAGCCAACTATCAGTAAGAGTGTTATTTTGTGGTTTGTGTAGTATTTAACTTGCTGTTTATTTTCAGTTTGTTCTGACTGCTCGTATTGAGGCCATAGGATCAGGCCAATACCCAATAGAGGTATCAAACCAAATATTTTTAACCAGCTTAGGATGATCAAGAAGACAGCCTGTACCAACAACCACGTCACACAAAACCAACGGTTAAATTTTTGTGTTTCATCTTTGTGGTCTGTAACAAATGGCCCTATAAGCAACGGTAGAGCGGCCAGAAAAGCCCACCCAAGGCTCGATGCCACGGATGGATAGCCAGAACCCTTTTCATAGCCAATGCTTTGGTGGAAACCATAAACCAAACATCCCCAAACTAAAGCTAATGATAGTAGTGAAAGTTTTCTCATGAGGCTAACTCGATAATTGAATTTCTATTTGATTTTGGAAGAATAGTGGAAGGTCTTTCATTGTGCATTTTTTAACTCACTTATCAGAGAATGTATCTAGTTTTTTAAGTAAGCCGACTTAAGCTCGATTCTGCCTAGTTACATACTCGATGTCCACACTTTTGTGATGGTAAGGCGGAGTTGTAGATAGTAGGTGACGAGTAAAACGGCGTACCCTATATGACTCGACGTTGTCAAACAAGGTATAGGTAACGCTTGATTGGACAAAAATGGGGACGTAGCCTGATATTCTCGTTCCGCCGTTCAGGGCATCATTGCCGCCACGACCATAAATAAAGTCGTTGCCAGCACCGCCGTTGATGGTGTCAGCCGTGCCATAGCCGATCAGGGTGTCGTCAGCACCGCTGGATACAATGACCTTGGCCTTGACGGTATCCACATCCCACACGGTACCATCGGCAAACTTGATCGCTTCGACCATATAGGCACCTGCCGCGTCACTGTCGAAATAGCCGGTCACCGTCAGTTGGTCGGTCGTGCCGGTCATACCGAGAATCAGGTCGTTGCTGTTGCGGGTTATTGTAATATCGGTCGCCAAAATACCCGCCGCAAACTGGATGGTGTCCTGCTTGCCGATACTGAGGTCGTAGTTGTTGATGCTGTCCTGACCCCAGCCCCGGTCAAACAGGTAGACATCCGAACCCTCGCCGCCTTGCAGGGTATCATCGCCGACGCCGCCATTCAGAAAATCGTCGCCCATCTCGCCCCACAAGACATCATTACCTGCGCCGCCCAGAATAATGTCATTACCGCCAAACTTATCGGTATTATTACCCGTCCCGCCATAAAGGGTGTCGTTGCCGTCTCCTCCGAAAAGGACATCGTTACCTCTTCCGCCCCAGACGTTGTCGTTGCCGACACCGGCATAGATGACATCCGCTCCGTAGCCGGGTGCGTTGACGACGCTGGCAAATTGGATAAGGCTGGTGTATTTGGTCGAACCGGTATTAGCAGGATCAATATTCGACCAATTGAAATTGGCCGCCTCGTAGTCGACGTCGCCCATAATAACTGGGGTCAGAGTAAAATTAAATTCTGCTATACTGCGTTCTACTCTTTAATTTCGGGTAAAACAAATGGCAAGACTATCCAGAGTGTGCCCAATTGGGATACCTCAGCATGTGATTCAACGTGGCAATAACCGACAGGTGTGCTTTGCTGGTGAGCAAGATTTTGCGGCTTATGCGGGTTGGCTGAAAGACTACTCTAAAAAATATCAGGTAGATATTCATGCTTGGGTATTAATGACCAACCATGTGCATCTGCTATGCACACCGAGAGTCGAGAATGCGGTCAGTCAGATGATGCAATCGCTGGGTAGGCGCTATGTGAGATATTTTAATTTTAGCTACAAGCGGACAGGGACGCTTTGGGAAGGCCGATTTAAATCTTGTCTGGTACAGGAAGAAGGTTATCTGTTACAACTTTATCGTTATATTGAGCTAAATCCGGCCAGAGCAGGGATGGTGGAACAACCCTCAGATTATGCTTGGTCAAGTTACCCAATAAATGCTTTGGGACAAATATCGGAGTTGTGTACGCCTCATCCCTTGTATCTTGCGTTAGGCAGTGAGCCAATAGAGCGGCAATCAAGGTATCGTGAATTATTTAAACATCATGTCGCAGGAAAATTGTTGGAAGATATTCGGCTTGCAGCAAATAAAGGTATGGCACTTGGCAATGGGCGATTTGAAGCGGAAATCGAAAGTTTGACTGGACGGAGAATGACAGCAAAAAAGATGGGGCGGCCCGTTGGCTGGAAGAAGAAAAAGGCAGACGAATGACTTAAGTTTACTCTGACCCCAGTTATGCAAATGACTTAAGTTTACTCTGACCCCAGTTATGCAAATGACTTAAGTTTACTCTGACCCCAGTTATGCTTCAGTTATGCTTAAACTCTCTTGATGTTGTGTGATACGTTTTCCAGGCAAGAGCGGACGCCAAATAAAATTGAAATCCATCCTTGTCCTACATATCGGTCAAGATAGTTGTCGCCGACCGGACAGGGTAATTGTCGCCGAACAGATTATTTGATATTTTGCGCAATCAATATCTGCAACCTAGCCGGAAAGTCGTCATGCCGGCATCCAGTCACAAGGATGTGAAACTTTAAAATACCCCCCATTTTCATTAAGTACCTGAAAAGTCACAAAGCGACCCTCCATGGCACTGGGTTCCGGCATGCCTGCCGGAACGACGAACTTGGAAAATTTGTGGGGATACATCAGGCTCCGTCCCCTGTTTCCTTTTCCTTTAGCTTATTGTTGCAAGAAAGCGGCGCTTCCTTTATAAATATAACACTCTGATAATTCTAATTTAGTCTCGTTTAGCAGGCTTTGACGCGGATTTCAACCTAAAACGCCGTAAACAAAATGTATCCCGACCTGTATAAAATACCTTTGTATTTTCTTTCGCATTGTTAGTAATATCACTTACCTTTTTAAGATAGTTTGTATTGAAACATTCTAGTCAAGCATTGAGGAATAATCATGAGCACCATAGCAGACCCCATCATCGGCAGTTGGTACAAGGACGTAGAAAATAACCTGAAATTTAAAGTTATCGCTATTGACGACAGTGAAGATTCCATTGAAGTTCAATATCTTAACGGCGATATTGGCGAATACGATCACGACAGTTGGTATACCTCAACCTTCGACTATATCGAAGATCCTGAAGACTGGAGCGCGCCTTTTGACGATATGGAAACCGATGATCTGGGTTATACCGACCCCGACGAACACAGGCCAAATCCTGAAGATATGGACATCGAAGATTATCTGGACTAATTAGGAAACAGCATATGAAAATGAGTCCTCAGGAATTTCTGGACTGGAAAACAAAACGTATTACCCTGTTGGCAATGTCCGGCGCGGGAAAAACCACGCTGGCCAATAAATTGCCTAAAGCCAAATGGTTTCACTATTCCGGCGACTACAGGATCGGCACAAAATACCTGGAAGAGCCTATCCTGGACAATATTAAACGTCAGGCCATGCGCGTTCCCTTTTTGCGGGAGCTGTTGCTTTCCGATTCCATCCATATCAGTAACAAGATAACCGTTGATAATCTGGCTCCCGTTTCCAGCTTTCTCGGCAAGCTCGGTAATTCCGACTTGGGTGGATTGTCTTTACAGGAGTTTAAGCGTCGGCAAAAACTGCATCATCAGGCTGAGATTGCGGCGATGAATGATGTGCCGGAGTTTATTTATAAAGCGGTGGACATTTACGGCTACGAGCATTTCGTCAATGATGCGGGCGGAAGCGTTTGCGAGCTGGACAGCCCCGAGGTGTTGGAAACGCTGGCCGAGAACACGCTGATTGTTTATATCAAAATACCGCCGGCATTGGAGCAAACCATTATTGAGCGCGCCAAATCCGATCCCAAGCCGCTGTATTACCGGGAAGCCTTTCTTGATGAAAAAATTGCCGAATTCATGAAGCTTAAAAACTACGCTTCCACGGATGTCATGCAACCGGATGATTTTGTTTCCTGGGTTTTTCCCGAGCTCTTCAAATCCCGATTGCCCCGCTACCAAGCTATCGCCGATCAATACGGCTATACGGTCGATGCAAATGATGTGTCCAGCGTTAAAGGCGAAGATGACTTTATCCGGCTGATCGCCGATGCGCTGGCTTCCCAGCAATGATACGGACGGAGTTCGGTTATGCCTTTAGTTGCTTATACTGATTTGCCCACTTTTCAACGTCTTCGTGAAGAAGGGGAGGAAATATTAGACCCTGATCGCGCCAGTAATCAGGATATACGGGAAATGCATATCGGGCTGCTCAACATGATGCCCGATGCCGCACTGGAAGCGACGGAAAGACAGTTTTTCCGCTTGGTGGGCGCGTGCAATCAAATTGTTCAATTCCATGTGCATCCTTTTACCATTGAAGGAATGAAAAGAAGTCCGGAAGCGCAAGCCCATATCGCTAAATATTACGAGTCCTTTGAGCAAATCAAACGGGACGGATTGGACGCGCTGATTATCAGCGGGGCTAATGTCAGCCATCCCCGATTGCCCGAAGAGGATTTCTGGCAGCCGCTGAGCGAGGTTTTTTTCTGGGCCAAGGAAAATGTCACTTCGATACTGTGTTCGTGCCTTGCTACCCATGCCCTCATTCAATACTGTTACGGCATTGAACGCACCCGTTTGCCGGCTAAGCGCTGGGGGGTGTTTTCGCATAAGCTAATCGATCGCAGTCATCCGTTGGTCGCAGAAATCAACACCCGTTTCGATGTGCCTCATTCCCGTTTTAATGAAATATTTCAAAGCGACATGGAGCGGCACGGACTCAAGGTTTTGGCGGTTAGTCAAGAAGCCGGGGTGCATCTTGCGGTCAGTCCGGATGGGTTTCGCATTGTGTTTTTTCAGGGACATCCTGAATATGACGACATCAGCCTGTTAAAAGAATATAAGCGTGAAATCCTGCGCTTTTATCGCGCCGAACGCGATGACTATCCGCCGTTCCCCGAACATTATTTTAACGATGTCGTTCAGCAGATTCTGGTCGATTATGAACAGCAGGTCAGATTAGCCAAACAGAGCGGGCAGCGGCTTGCGGAGTTTCCGGAAAGCCTGGTTCTGGAGCATATCGACAATACCTGGAGCGACACTGCAAAAGCGGTATTCAATAACTGGTTGGGCAAGATATATCAACTGACTCATCAGGAGCGAGGTCTGCCTTTTATGGATGGCATAGACCCCAACAATCCGTTAGGTTTGTAGATGCATAAGACGTTTTTACAGCAAGCCGTCGATCTGGCCGTGGAAAATGCCAAGTCAGGGCAGGGCGGTCCTTACGGTGCGATTATCGTAAAGGATAATCGGCTGATTGCCGCCAGCGGCAACAAGGTCACCAGCACTATCGATCCGACAGCCCATGCGGAAGTGATGGCTATACGCCTGGCTTGCAAAGAGCTGAACGATTTCCAGTTGCCGGGCTGTATCCTCTATTCCAGCTGCGAACCTTGTCCGATGTGTTTGGGTGCAATCTATTGGGCGAGACTGGCAAAAGTTTATTTTGCTTGTAGTCGGCATGATGCGGCTGCCGCCAACTTTGACGACAGCTTTATTTACGACGAGATTTCCGTGTTGCCGCATCAGCGTCGCATCGCCATGCTGCACTTAAGCCTGCCGGATGCGATGCAGCCGTTTAATATCTGGGCTGAAAAAATCGATAAGGTGCTTTATTAGAAAAGCAGGCGAAAGGCGAAGAACGATCCTCGGTAGCCTGGTTTTTTTCGCCTTTCGCCATTAGTCTTTCACCGCTGTTACTTATCCGCGATTTTAATCAGCCAGCCATTGTTATCGTAACATCCCAAGTCTGCTTTGGCGGTGACATTGATCCTGACATATTGACCATTGAAAGCCGCAGGTAACTTTGCTTTAACCCGGTGAAAGCTGCTGTTGCTTTCAACGGTGTATTCGAGATGTTGATTTTTGGCGGTCAATTTGATGGTGTCCGGCTTGGCCCAGGGCGAGATCATGAAGGAAAGCGTCGATTCAGGCGGCACTTCGGTTTTTTCAGGTTCTTGATAGACAGGAAGATTGAAGTCTCTAAATTGGGGTTTTTTACAAATCTCGTCGGTCTTGCCGGGATCATAAGCCATTGTTGTGCTGGTAAATAATACCGTTGCAATAAACAGTATGGGGTTAAACAGTGTTGTTGCTTTCATATCCGCTCCTCGAAAAGACGTTGTGTTGTCATTGGCAGTTTCGGTTGATTCCTGTATTTAACAGGGAACTGCGTTAATTATTTTTTTACGTGCCAAAGCTTATTAATCTTAATTATCTGCGCCATCGACAGTCCATTTTTCCCACTGCCGAGTCGTTACCAATACACAGGCATATCCTTCAGACAAAACCGATGATGTCTTGTACAATATCGGAAGTTTAAATTTTAGCAAGAGAACACCACATTGAGCGAACAAAATCAAGAAGGCTTGAATTATAAAAGCGCCGGCGTTGACATCGAAGCCGGTAATGCATTGGTCGAGCGCATCAAACCTATTGCCGCCAGAACACGGACCGCAGGGGTTATGGCAGGTTTAGGCGGTTTCGGGTCGATGTTTGAATTGCCGTTGGATCGGTACCGGCAGCCGATTCTGGTTTCCGGCACCGATGGCGTAGGCACCAAGCTGAAGCTGGCCAATGAGCTGAATATTCATGACACCATCGGCATCGATCTGGTTGCGATGTGCGTCAACGATATTATCGTTCAAGGCGCAGAGCCTTTGTTCTTTCTTGATTATTTTGCGACCGGCAAATTGGATGTCGATACTGCCGCAGCGGTGGTAGACGGTATCGGCAAAGGTTGCGAGCTGGCCGGCGCGGCGCTGGTCGGCGGCGAAACCGCGGAAATGCCGGGCATGTATGCGGATGGCGAGTATGATCTGGCCGGGTTTTGCGTCGGCATTGTCGAAAAAAGCAAAGTGCTCGACGGCAGCAAAGTCCAAGTCGGCGACAAGCTGATCGGCATCGCGTCGTCAGGCCCGCATTCCAACGGCTATTCGTTAATCCGGAAAATCATTACGCACAGCAATGTTGCGCTGACCGATTCGTTTAATGGCAAAACCTTGGGCGCGGCCTTGCTGGAACCGACCCGAATTTACGTTAAATCGTTGCTGGCGCTGCTGGATAAAGTGCCGGTGCATGCGCTGGCCCATATTACCGGCGGCGGTTTGACCGAGAACTTGCCGCGCGTTCTTCCGCAAGGCACTCAGGCCAACATCGAGCTTGCTTGCTGGGAGTTTCCGGCCATCTTCAAGTGGTTGCAGGAAAAGGGTAATGTCTCTCAAGCAGATATGCTGGTCACCTTTAATTGCGGCATCGGCATGATAGTTTGCGTTGCCGCCGAAGATGAGCGGGCGACGCTGCAAGCCCTCAGCCAACTGGGCGAGAAGGCTTTTACTATCGGCGAACTGGTTAAGTCTGACGGCAAGCCGGAAGTTAAATATCTGTAAACTTGCTTTAACTGTTCTCAGCTTAAGGCATATCACCACGAAGACACGAAGATCACGAAGTTTTATGTTTCATTCTTCGTGATCTTCGTGTCTTCGTGGTAAAAAATTAATTAATTCCTTGCTCCTGTAACAACAGTTATGTAGGCCGGAATAAGGCCATCCAAGCGCGTAGCGCGAGGTGGCGTTTCCGGCGAATTTAGATGCTGTTTGCCGGAAACACCAGCTCTCGCTACCGCTCGAACCGGCTTATTCCGGCCTACTCGGGTTGCTTCTAATGGGTTTAAATTTGTTATCCGCGGTCATCACAATCATCTGCGTTCCATTGTCTTAGCGTTACTCAAATCCCTGTTCCCGTAACAACAGGGCAAACGCTTCAGCCGGTACCGGCGGACTAAGGATATAACCTTGGTACGAATCGCAGTTTTTCTCCCGCAAGAACGCCAGTTGCTCAGGCGTTTCTACCCCTTCGGCCAGCACTTTAAAGCCCAGAATATGCCCCATGGCGATAATAGTCGCGGCAATTTCCATATCGTCTTGCAAGTTAGGAATATCGTCGATGAAACTTTTGTCGATTTTTAACACATCCAGCGGAAAGTGCTTGAGATAAGCCAACGACGAAAAGCCGGTGCCGAAGTCGTCAATGGCAAGTCGGATGCCCTGCGAACGTAGCTTGTTCAGCAGTTCCATGACGTGCTCCTGATTTTCCATCAGACCGCTTTCAGTCATTTCCAACTCCAGATATTCGGCCGGAAATCCTGTTTCATTCAACGCCGTAGCAACTAAGGCGCTAATGTCGCCGCGACGGAACTGCTGGGGGGAAACATTGACCGCCAAGGTGAGCGGAGGTAAGCCCGCATCCAGCCAACGGCGGCCTTGTCGACAGGTTTCCCGCAGCACCCATGCGCCAATTTCCAGGATCAGTCCGGTTTCTTCGGCGATCGGGATAAAGCGTAGCGGCGGAATCAGTCCTTCGGTCGGGTCTTGCCAGCGTAATAACGCTTCGGCGCCGACTATGCGGCCGCTGGCAATATCCACCTGCGGTTGGTAGAAAATCCGCAACTCCCCTTGCTCGATGGCCCGGCGCAGCCGCGTTTCCAATGCAATCCGCTCGCGGGCGGCGATGGTTTGGTCTTCGGAAAAATAGGCATAACAGCCGCGGCCTTGATCCTTGGCTTGATACAGGGCGGCATCGGCGTGATCCATGAGTATTTCATAACTCGCGCCGTGTTCCGGATACAGGCTGATGCCGATGCTGGCGCCAATCTGCACATCGTTGCTTTGGGTTAGCTGAAACGGTTTACTTAAAACGAAAATGATTTCTGCCGCCACCCGCGCGGCATCTTCGGCATGGGCAATATCTTCCAGCAACACCACAAACTCATCGCCGCCCAGGCGCGCCACCATGTCTACGTCACGCAACCTGGCCGAGATGCGCACGGCGACCTGTTGCAGCAACTCGTCGCCCGCTAAATGCCCCAAGCTGTCGTTGACCGCTTTAAAACGATCAAGGTCGAGCATCAGTAATGCCAGACGCTTGCCGTCGCGTCGTTCTATTTCGATGCTGTGTTTAAGCCGTTCCTGCAACAGCCGACGATTAGGCAGTTGGGTGAGCGGATCATAAAAGGCCAGTTGCTTGATTTCCTCCTCGGCGGCTTTGCGCGAGGTAATGTCGGAGAAGGAGGCGACATAGTGATTGACGTGTTCGCTTTTTTCATCAGGCTCCTTTACCGCCGTGATAATAAGCCATTCAGGGAACATCTCGCCGTTTTTGCGCCGATTCCATATTTCGCCCTGCCAGGCGTCGGTGCGATTAATGCTCTCCCACATTGCACTGTAAAAAGCTTTGTCATGCAGTCCCGAGCTGAGTAAATTGGGCGTTTTGCCAACGACTTCCTCGGCGCTGTAACCGGTGATCAGGGTAAAGGCCTGATTGACTTTGAGGATGACATTATTGGCATCGGTGACCAACATGGCGTCTTGCAGTTCAAAAGCGGTGGCGGCGATACGCAGTTCCACTTCAGTCTGTTTGTGCTTGGTGATGTCGGTAATGAAGCCGTGCCACAGCACCGAACCGTCCGCCTGCCGCTGCGGTAACGCATTGCCGAACAGCCAGCATACGGGGGCGTCGTCAAACTTCAAGCGATATTCCTGACGCCAGGGCGTTAAGTCCCGCGCCGATACCTTAAAGGAAGTCTTGAAGTTTTCCAAGTCATCAGGATGCAAGGCTTCAAGCACCTTGGCCGCATCTTCGCTGACCTCCTCCGGGCTAACCCGGTAGAGGCTGCGAATGGCTTCGTTGGCGTAAGGAATGCGGGAGCTGCCGTCAGGAAACAGCTGAAACTGGAACACCAGTCCAGGTACCTGGCTGGCGATTTTTTGCAGGCGATCCAGGGCATCCTGGCTGGCCTGCTCGGCTTTCTGGCGCTCAATGACTTCCTTGGCCAGCTGCAGGGTGCGTGAAGACAGCGCATCGAACATGGACAGCATGGTTTCGATCAGCACCTTCATCGCCCCGCTCATTTCCTGATCGGCTTGTTTCTTGGCTTGGTTTAACGATACGCCCGACTGTACGGCCAGCACAACCTTAGCCATGCGCATGTCGGTATCCAGAATATGAAAAGCCAGCCATTGGGTCAGAAAGGTGAGAATCTCCTCAATCACTTCATCCAACGGCCTGGCGGTTTTTCCGGCCATTATCCTGTTGACTGTAGTCAGAAAGCGCCGGTGATCGTCTTTATGCTTTGTTTCCCAGGCGTCTTCCGGGAAGAATGAATGCCATATGCGTTCTTCCGCCTGAAAATGGTAAATAGCGTATTCCGCCAAGTCATTGAAAACATTGTTCAAGGTGGGGATGTCGGATTGATAGGCCAGATGTCCTGCCAGTACATTCAACAGTTCGACCAGCTTTTGGTGCTGTTCGTCAATCAGCGGCACTCCGACTTCGAAATTTTTATTCCACGGAAAAACTTCAACTGAATACATAGTGCTCTCGTCTAACCTAAAGACTTGGTTAGGACTTTTGTTGTAGGGATTGGAAATATTGTACCCTTATAAAGCATTTTGATGAGTATGGTTTTAAGGGGAATGCGCTTTTAGAAACAATCGGGATTGGCGCATAGATGCACATTGCCGTATAGCTTTGTTTTCTGACGCGATTGAGTTTAGTGATAAAATAGAAAATGCAAATAACAGAGATATTTTTATCGCTCGGGGCGATAGCACAACTAAAAGTTATCTCAGCCATCACAACAGCGGAAACTCAGAGCCATGAACACCCATCCAGTCGATGCAACCTCTTCTACCGACATCTTTTCCTCGACCTTTTTACTTGGCAATGTCGGCGCGCCGTTTGCTATCGGGCTGGCGGTCGGTTATTTCGCCAAGAAAATGTTGCGTACCGCGTTATTCCTGTGCGGGGCGGCCATCGTGTTGCTGTTTGTCGCGGAATATTACAACATCATCGATATAACCGATGAAAAGCTGCAACATGCCGCCAGCGCCGCCACGGAAGCTGCAAAAAGTTCCGGCGGTTTTCTGGTTGATCGCCTGACCAGTATTACCAGCAAGGGCGCCAGCGGAGTCGGCGGTTTTTTTGTCGGGTTCAAGCTAGGCTGATTTTTCTGGCGCGCTCATGATGATGACCCCCACCACTTTATTTAAATGCTTGTCCGATGAAACCCGCTTGCGCTGCGTGGTTTTACTGCATAAAGAAGGCAGGCTCTGCGTTTGCGAATTAACCCATGCGCTGGATTTGTTGCAACCCAAAATTTCGCGCCACCTCGCGCAATTGCGCCAAAGCAACCTGCTGCTGGACAGCCGAGAAGGGCAGTGGGTGTATTATCAAATTAACCCTGAATTACCGGCCTGGGTTGTTGAGATTCTGGACATTACCGTCAAACAGTTTGCGGACAATGCCAAGCCGCAACAAGACAGCGGCCGGTTGCAGGCGATGGACGGTCGTCCCGAGATGACGAAGTATTGCGACTGAGTTTTTTTGCCTTATAATATTCGTTTATTCGAATATATAAATGTTAGGGGAAAGCCATGTTGAAAATTTTGATTTTGTGTACCGGAAATTCTTGCCGGAGCGTGTTGGGCGAGGCGCTTATTAATCATCTGGGCGAAGGCCGGTTTCAGGCTTTTTCAGCCGGCAGTCATCCGACCGGCAAGGTCAACGCCAACGCGCTGGCGACATTGGCGCGTCACGGTCTCTCAACCGAGGGATTTTCCAGTCAATCCTGGGATGAATTCGACGATAAAGACATCGATATTGCTATTACCGTTTGCGACAGCGCTGCGGGGGAAGTCTGCCCCGTCTATCTTAATAATGTGGTCCGGGCGCATTGGGGCTTGCCCGACCCGGCTCATGTCACCGGCAGCCCTGAAGTGATTGAGGCGGCTTTCGAGGCGACCTACGCAGCCCTGGAAAAGCGGATACATCAGCTATTGGCGCTGCCGGTTGAGATAATGCCCAAGCCGGCATTGACCGAGGCCTTGAACAGGATCGGCGCAGAAACTCTTTAAGGCATCGGAACATGACAACCATGAATACACAATTCGACCACGCGCCAAAGCGATTGGGCTTCGTAGAGCGGTTTCTGACGCTATGGATATTTACGGCTATGGCGGGCGGAATCGCGCTGGGCTATTTCATTCCCAGTTTCACCCAATGGCTGACCCGCTTCCAGGTGGGAACCACTTCCATGCCCATCGCTATCGGCCTGATCCTGATGATGTACCCGCCGTTGGCCAAGGTGCGCTACGAGGAATTACCCCAGGTTTTCAAAAATACCAAGGTTCTGTTGCTGTCGCTGATCCAGAACTGGATTATCGGGCCGGTGCTGATGTTTACGCTGGCCATCATCTTTCTTCGGGACTACCCGGAGTATATGGTGGGGCTGATTATCATCGGACTGGCTCGCTGCATCGCCATGGTGCTGGTCTGGAACGAGTTAGGCGAAGGCGATAGCGAATACTGCGCAGGCTTGGTAGCGTTCAACTCCATCTTCCAGATGCTGTTCTTTTCCGTGTATGCCTATGTTTTCGTCACCGTTCTGCCGGATTGGTTAGGCATCGCTTCCGGTCTTGAAGTTCAGGTGACTATGATCCAGGTCGCCAAAAGCGTGCTGATTTATCTGGGCATTCCCTTTTTCGGCGGCATGTTCACGCGTTTTTTCCTGGTGCGACGCAAGGGCTTGCAGTGGTATGAGGAAACGTTCATGCCCAAAATCAGCCCTATTACCCTGATTGCGCTGTTGTTCACGATTCTGGTCATGTTCTCCCTCAAGGGCGAATACATCGTGCAACTGCCGATGGATGTGGCGCGCATCGCCGTACCGTTGATCATCTACTTCCTGATCATGTTTCTGGTCACCTTTTATATGTCGGCCAAGGCTGGAGCCGGCTATCGCATCAGCGCCACGCTGTCGTTTACCGCCGCCGGCAATAATTTCGAATTGGCCATCGCGGTTGCCGTAGCGGTTTTCGGTCTGCAATCCGGGCAGGCTTTTGCAGCCGTCATCGGGCCGTTAGTCGAAGTTCCGGTATTGATCGGACTGGTCAAGGTGGCGCTTTACTTCCGGCAAAAATTCTTTCCGCCTTCGGAGGCGAGTAGCGGCGAAATTCCGGAGTAGATGCCTGGATGATGTCTGTCCATGCGGCCCTTAAGCCCATTTCCATGAAAGAACATAGTTAAGTTGCGTATTTTTCTCACCACGAAGACACGAAGAGAAAACATAAACTTCGTGTCTTCGTGGTAAATAAGAGGGGCAAATGTTTTTTATTTTGGTTACTTACGATTCATGCAGGCAAAAAAAATGCGGCTGATTAGGCCGCATTAGAGAAGGATATAAAACTCTGAATTCCGAGGAGGAAGTTTGCATCTCAAGAGTTGTGTTTATATTAGTAAAAATACGTAGATAATGAAATGTGACATATTGTCGCGTGTCAGAATGTCGCAGAGGTTTGGGCGGAACAAACCCTTTATGCTTTTCGATGTGTTCATAAGCAGTCAAGTCCTGGAAAACTGCAACATACACTTTTATACTCCCCAAGAACGTGCCAATTGTCATCATTCCCACGACGGAGCGCGGGAATGATAATATGACCGATTTGGCGACTCGCCCCAAGCCAACAAAATAACAATATCAACCTGTTGTACTCAGTCGACGGAGATTGTTCGCCTTATTTCCCTGTAACTGAATACAGTCTGCAAGCAATCGATAGAAAATAAAATGTACTCATTAAATCGCTTGATCCTCATTGATTCATACAAACCCGGTGAATTGGTGGAAGTTCGCCTGGATGGACATACCAATCTTAACGGCGTTAATGGCGCCGGTAAAACCACATTATTGCGCTTAGTGCCGCTGTTTTTCGGCGAACGGCCAGGGCGGTTAGTGCCGAAAAGCCGGGTTACCGACAGTTTCGCCAAGCATTACCTGCCTAACGAGTCTTCTTATATTATTTTTGAATAT
>Ga0208270_100151_pt1 | contig 35885 bp, 45 predicted proteins | sample LakWasM109_LOW13_2_FD_183925 | JGI IMG/M metagenome (GOLD analysis project Ga0208270, IMG submission 183925) | Freshwater sediment methanotrophic microbial communities from Lake Washington under simulated oxygen tension - Sediment Metagenome... | ecosystem: Environmental > Aquatic > Freshwater >...
CTATGGCTTCTCGTTACTTTTTCAAGCTGGGCTTTTTGTTCTTCTGTTAGGACGATTTCTGGGGCTTTTCTTGGCATAACGCCAACTATAACCTATATCTAATGCTATTAATGCAATTAAACACTAGTATGACGCCGCTAATGGTTGCCGAGATAATGATTTTTAATAAAAGTTTCATGCGTCACCTGTAAATATAAGCTTGCCCTTTGTAATTAACGGACTACATCAGCCGCCAATGGTCATAATAGTCCTTATTTGTGGACGCTTTTTACCATAGAAACCGCTTTTTCGTTTAATTTTTTAGTTTTCTTAGACGCTTTGTCAATAAAGGTAACGTTACTAAAATTGATTTTATCCGGCGTTTTTTCGTTGTTCTCATTCATCCGGCAGCGTCTTTGCCGATCAATCTCTAAGGCTTGCATGGCATAGCGTAACGCGCGTATTTCTTCACAGCGTACAAAATCGCCTTCAGGTGATTCTATGCAGTCGGGTGTAATCCGGAATCCACGCCAGCGTTTACCCAGAAAATCCAGCCGACCAGAAAATAGCATCAAACAAAGAAAAACCGCACGTGGCGGTTCGATCTTTCCAGATTCCCAATTATTGACCGTTCGTCGTGTCACGTTGAACGTAACCGCGCATTCGATCAGTGTATACCGCGCAAATTGCCGCCATTCCTTAAACGTGCTCGGTACTTCGTAATAGGTCGTCATCTTTTTGGCTCCATTTTAAGAAAAACAACCATAACGCAAGTGTTATGCCGATAACAATAAAAGACTTCGCATAATGTATATTATGTTAAATCATATGAAATATGTGTCGGCATAGTACTTGCGTTAGTGTTATTTTTTAATACATGGAGTCAGAATAATGGCAGCGAAAAAAAAGCCAAGCTTTTACCATACCCGCAATAAAATTTGCCCCAACAATAAACAAGCGGCAGAACTATTAGGCGTTGAAGTTTCTGAAATTAAGATTATGGATGAACAAGGCGCTCCGTTAATGGCCGAGCGCCTTTTGCTTTTCTGGGACCAAAAACATATCAATCACCCCGGTTGGGATGGTTTTATATTCAGCCGCGGCGTTCTGATTCATAAAAAGAAACGATGGCGACCGGAACAACTCATTCAAATGAGAAAAGACGCTGAACGCGTTGAGCAGCTCGAAAATGAAATATATAGGCTTTATAGCCTTTCAGGACTATTCAAAATATCAAAGAAGTTAATTCGCAAAAAAAGCGAAAAATGGAGGCTATACAGATAAGTAATTACATAAGATATTATTAAAAAGCTGAAATATATGATAAAAGCACATGGTCACGTCAACTCATAAGCTAGCCAAAATGACCATAATATTATTCATAATAGTTTTACTAATAATAACAATAAGCTATGTAAAGAGAAAAGCTAGAAACAAGATTCTTATTAAGATAAATCAGTCAAAAGAAAGAATAAAACCGTTCCAAAACGCGAGCTTTAATTCCACAATAAAAGGTGATAAGTCATGGAGCAAAGAACTTTTAAGAAAACTGGAATGGAAACGATACGAAGAAGTCTGCACGGAATATTTAAAGATCAAAAACTGCAATGCAGCAGTAACATGTATAGGAGCAGACGGCGGAATAGACATTAAGATAACGGACAAAGACGGAAATCTTTTTGCAATAGGTCAATGTAAATCATGGAATAAAGCAATAGGTGTAAATCTGATTCGTGAACTTTATGGCGTAATGGTAAGCGAGAAAGCGGAGTATGCTCTTTTTTTTACCACAATGGGATTTAGCATTGATGCAATGAAATTCGCACAGGATAAAAAAATAATTCTCATTGATGAAAATGAGCTTATTAAGCTGATCAAAGAACTTAACGATATCGATAAAAACAAACTGCACATGATAGCGGTGGATGGCGATTACACAACACCTACTTGCGTTTCATGCAACACAAAAATGGTAAAAAGAATAGCCAAAACCGGAAGAAACCCAGGCAATGAATTCTGGGGATGCGCAAATTACCCTAAATGCAAACATAAAATGTTTATATCAACAAAAACATACCAATGACGAGTTTAAGTATTCTGAGATACCTAGACTCGGCTGTTACTCGACGTCTGAAAAGTTTACCTAGTCAGTAACGGTTTTACGATCAAAAACCCGCTTCCGGCAGGCATTGCCTGCATAAACTTGACGGCCTGTTACTGGACGTCCGCAAGAACAGGCGCATAAGGTAACGCCTGTTTGCCGGTTTAGAACGGCTTGGGCAAGCGCACGGGCCAGACCGTAAGGAACGCCATTACCGATAGCACGGACTAGCGCGCTACGGGTAAATGCGGGTATGTCGAAATCTTCCGGAAGACCTTGTAAGGCAGCTATTTCCGAAAGCGGACGGGAATCATTGGCTAGAACTGTCGGGTTACGGCCGAGTGTCTTTTTTCTATCAATAATTAATTGTGAATAGTCAATAGCGCCGAATTGAACATGACGTAAACGACGTTGCGACATGCCGAAATCGGACGCGTTAAGGTCAAGGCGCTGCCAGCTATAACCGTCTATGTGCATGTCGGGAACGCCGGGGACGTTTTCGGCTAACCACCAGGAGGGACGCGCTTCAAGCACAATACGTTTGAAATGAAAGAGCATTTCCAAGCCCTGCCCTGTCGGTTGATCACGACGTGCTTTTGAAAAATCCTGACACGGAGGACCGCCTATAACACCATCGAAACGACCCGAAGGAACGGTAAAGCGTCGAATGTCACCGCCGAAGATCAGATCGGGACCGCGAACCACACAAAAACCGGCATCTTCAAAGCCGCGATCTAGCAGACCGATACCGGGAAATAATGAAAGAATCAACATGCTGTTACCACGCAGCGGGAAAATGAATCCGGATAGTAACGGTTTAAGCGTTACGCGTCCAGGTTTAAAAGTGCCGGCTCAGTAACAGATAAAGCGATAATCAACCGATAAAAGCGGGGGTGGTCGCGAATGCGCCTATATGGTTGCGTGTGCCACAGCGATAACACCACAGGCGCATTCTCTCTTTGTTATTGGGAACCCTCGATAAAAGGACAAATTCGCGACCACCCCCGCTTTCATCTCTCTTGCGTGTGTAATGGCATTCAAAAATTGATTTTATACAAATTCGTGAAATATTCGAATGTACTTCATGGTTTTGTAATTTCGCTACGCTCAACAGTTTTATATTTCAGGACACCTTCACGGTGCCCCGATACCCCCACCCGTCTGGTTGAAAAAATCATCATCAATGCAAGGTCATTTTAGCGAGTCGTAACCGCATCAAGCAGTTTAACGGTTTCCACAAAAAAAAGGCTTCGCAACAACCATTAGATTTTTTTTGCAGACCCTCCGTGAAACAGCTTGACCCGGTTACTTCTTCTCGCTGTTTTTGCCTCGCATTAACGATTGATTTTATTAATTTTTTAATATGAGGTGGGAAATGAACAGAGAAACTGAGTTAACCAAGAAAATAGAGGAAGCCGGATGGGAAATAATAGGCGTAGGCTTCAAAGAAAATAACAGTGACGCCATGAAAGTAACGGACGCTCAAAAAATAAACGACGTGGCAATGAACGAAATAATACCCTGGTTCAGTTGGGCGTTGTTCGAATGCGCGTCAGATAGACAAATGTACTGGGTTTGCCAGAAAGAAGTTTAACTACCGAATGGCCAAGGACGGCTTTTAAATCCACCCCACCCCCTACAGGCCACTACTATGGGCAAGCCCAAAAAGATAAACGCACGGCTTGCGCTCGAAAGGCGTTACGAGCTGGACGAAAGGTTTACCTGGTCAGTAACGGTTTAAGCGTTACGCGGCCAGGTTTAAAAAAGCCTGGTCAGTAACGGTTTTTGAACTAATGCTTTGCAAGCATGGTTTCGCCTGAAGGCAAAGCCATCTGGATATTTTCTTTTTCTTTTTTACAGTAGACGTGAAACGGCTTTTGATTGCGGTAAAAAACTTGAACATGACAAGTATCAATTACTTTAATGTTGTAACCATAACCGGACAGACCTGAGGTATTAATAAATATCTCTTCAACATCGTTTTTTATAATGAAATAAAGACTAATTGGATTCTTGGATTCAGAAGAAGCCTTAAGAGCAACCGTTACACCCGCCAAACGCCAGTTATAACCCGTAAAAGGTGAATCATCAGGCACAACCGTATTAAGCCCCCCTGCCCCAACGTAACCGGTTTCAGACGATGTTTTAACCGGCATGGGCGACTGTTGAGGCACGTTTGAATTAACCGGCGTGGTCGTTAGCCTTGAAAACCGCGCATAGGCAAAATAGCTTAATATCAAGAATAGTAAAGCCAGCAAAATTAAAATATAGAAAGCAATAGGCCGCCGCTTGTTTTGCTGGGTATGTATCTCGGCAGAATCATACAATTTGAATACACGCTTAGGCAGCGTGTAAGGTCGTTCTACCGCATCATTGCGCGACTGTACGTCTTGCTTACACTCGGGCCACTCGTATTCTTTACGTCCGGACCATTTAGCAACCAGATGAACATGACGACCAACCAACAAACGAATGAAATTATGGAACAGGTGTGGCCCCTGCGAGATCAACCAGAAATCCAAGCCATAATGACGATGAGTCTCAAGCGCTGAAATGGCTTCACTAGGGCCGGATGAACCGTTAGTAGGTCGCCAGATACGCTGTACCTCATCAACGATGATTAAAGCGCCGGACTCCTTCCACTTGGGCCAATCTTCAACAAACTTGGGAGGGTTAACGGTTTTCATGCGCTCTTGAATATCGGAATCCTGAGCGCGGCATATATCGCACAACTGCGACCGACAATAAAGGGTTTCGTGAGCAATACCCCGCAAGCTTCTTATGCCGTGAATAAACAATAAACGGTTAGGCTCAAGTTTGCGGAGTTCGAGAAGCTGATTCAGTAGCCAAGCAGTTTTTCCGGTACCCGGCCCCCCAGTAATTAAGGTAATCATATCGGCCTCAGTTTTTTGATTGCCATCAATGCCGCCCTTGTAGTCATACCGGCCGTAATAATGCCCAAAGATTGACCAATACCGCCAAGATTCAAAAGCTGTAAAACCTTTGGGTTAATCGATTGATAATTTGACATAGCCAAAGAAATAACGGTATCGGTCAAAGTAGTTAAAGCAGCATAAGAAACGATGCCAAAACCCAAGGTAAAAAGTACACGAGCGACAACTGAACCCGTAATCGAAAGCAAAAAAGTAGCTATTGTGGGCATGAGATTAATCCTTGACTGAGCCTAATACGATATAACCGGCAAGCAAAAACGAAATTGCAATCAGTACGGGAGCAATGCCCGACGCAAGATTACATAAGGGTTGATAACTGAAAGAAAGCGATTGACCACCACTGCGCAATGTGGCGACCTCATCAGCCGGACAAGAACCAGAACCCCATGAAGTAGGAGCGAATGAAGTAGGAGCACTAATTTTTGGAATTGCATCAGGATCAGACGCAGAACCCAAAGAGGGCAAAGAGGTCATCCAATCCAAGATACTTTTCAAGGTTGAGTCTTTGGCAACAGTCGAAGCGAGCGATTCAACTGAGGTTTTAACGCCATCCACTGAGGATTTAACGGCGTTAACGGAATTCTGAACGCCCAATAACGTTGAATCTTTAGCAAGACCGGTATTGTCTGTTGGTGGAGTAACAGGCGGCGTTATCGGTGTGATACAAGCCCCCGTGATTGCATCATTAACTTGAGGGGCTGTACACGTCGGAGCAACGCAGGTATTGGTAGCCGTGTTTAAGGTTTCAGCCACTTTACAGGTTGGAGGTGGTGACGGAGTTGCCGGAGTTATACAGGCACCGGTAATGGCATCATTTATTTGAGGCGCTGTACACGTTGGAGCAACACAAGTATTAGTTGCCGTATTTAATGTCTCAGCAATTTTACAAGTTGGCGGCGGTGGCGTGGCAGGAATGGGCAAACACTGTGCTCCCGGAGCAGGATCGGCATCATAATATCCCGATATACAATCGCCATAGGTACAACCGCCAAAGCCATCAGGCACAGAATAAGCCGGACAACTCGTGCCGCCTGTACCAGTACCGCCCGTGCCGCCTGTATCTCCTGTACCAGTACCGCCTGTACCTGTGCCAGTACCACCTGTGCCTGTGTCTCCTGTACCGGTTCCGCCTGTACCTATGCCTGTACCACCTGTGCCTGTGCCGCCTGTGTCTCCTGTACCAGTTCCGCCTGTACCTGTGCCAGTACCACCTGTGCCTGTGCCGCCTGTGTCTCCTGTACCAGTTCCGCCTGTACCTGTGCCAGTACCACCTGTGCCAGTACCAGTACCAGTACCACCTGTGCCTGTACCACCTGTGCCTGTGTCTCCTGTACCAGTTCCGCCGCCGGTATCAGGTGGCAAAGGGCAAGGTGCGATTATTCCCACTGTACCATCGCTATGCGTACAACTTTGACTTGTTGAAGTACACACCATAGTCGAACAGGTATCGGTTACAGGCGGCGGGTCCGTTGGTGGCGGCAATGGACACGCCGGTTTAACGGTAACAACGCCATCTGAGTTGGTACAGGTCTGGTCTACGCTTGTACATATCAGGGTTGAACAACTTGGGGAATCAGTATGGGGAGTGATACAAGCGCCGGTTATTGCATCGTTAATTTGGGGCAAATAACAGACAGGCGCTACGCAGGTATTTGATGACGGGTCTAAGGTTTCAGCTATTTTACAGGTCGGCGTTGGGGTTATACAGGCACCTGTTATAGCATCATTGATTTGAGGCGCTGTACAATGAGGAGCATCACAAGTGTTAGTAGAAGAGTTTAAAGTTTCGGCAATCTTACAAGTAGGCGGAGGTGGCGGAGGATTTATGCAAGCGCCGGTAATGGCATCATTTATTTGAGGTGCAGTGCATGAGGGCGATGTACAAATACCATTAACTCTAGTTTGTCCAAGCAAACAGGAAGGCGCATTGGTACAAATTGAGCCAGATAAAGTACCACCACCGGGACAATTGTAGGAGGGAACGTTAAAAGAAAATGTATGAGCAGCGTTCACGCAAGTATTATTGCCAGAAAGATAAATATAACCAGCAGCAGAACAATAAGTTGATCCAACAGTAGGAAATGAAGGATATGAGTCAGCAAAAGCAGAGGACGAAGCAAAGCACAATAAGCAAAAAAATATTATCTTACGGAACGATGAAAACATTAACTTGAGAACAATATCCACGCGGCCCCCGTTATAGCTATAAATACAGCGAATAAATAAAAATCAGGAGTCATTAAAGAGCCTTACTAGAATGTTTAAGTCCCCAAGCAATCGCCCAAACCAACGCAACCAACCAAGAGACCTCAATCACGTCGGTTAAATCAACACCAACAAAGAAACCGGACGATAACCGATATTGGTCGGCCGACATTAATAGATAGGTCGTACAATCTACTTCGGTTTGAGTGGAAGAAACAGAGAGAACGCCAGCAGGTGAAGCGTCAATACAAAGAGCCATAAAAGAAACTCCAAAAAAAGGGAGAAACGCGCTTAACGAATCCCCCCTTTGTTTTTAAATCAAATTACAATGCGCGGCGCATGTATTTGAACGCTACCGCCGCAACAATGGCGACCATTGCCAAACCACCAACAGAAAGAGCGTCGGAAGCAGCATCACCCAAAGCGGTTGTAACACCAGCAGGAACGGCAGCTGATGCAGTACCGACCATTGCAATAGAACCGGCAGTAATAGCCGCTAAACGGAGTTTTAAAGTCTTTTTCATTTTGGTTATCTCATAACAAGATTGAAGATTGCCCTAATGGGCGTTAAACCCGCTCTATCTGTGCGACTTCCAGCGGGGTAATGCATTGCGTCCGATCAATCGCACCGGCTCACAAATTTATTAAGCCTAAGCTTGTGGCTTTACAACCTCAGGCACTGTGCCTTTTGGAATAAATAGAATCGTGTTATCACCGGCCGACATAATGCCGATTTCGAAACGGATTTGTTTACCCATATGCTGCTTAAACGCCGCTATGTCATGGCAGGTGAAATCCTGCAACAGTGCTCGCTTGTCGCCACTTTGCATGGCTGAGTCGCCCATAATCTGAATTTTGTCTTTACCGGCCAGCAATACGCCGGTTTCAACGCCGTCTCTACGTTCTTTTACCGGATTACTCACAAACGTGTTTATGAGCTTGCCTTCACATGTAATCATTGCCATTTTTTTAAGTCCTCATTGTTACGCCTTGCGGCTTGCGTACAGCTTCACGCCGTACAGTTATTGACAGAACTCCAAGGGGCAAAGCACCCGCGCCCGGCTACGCCGGACACAGGTGCATTCGCCAACATGGAGCTTGCTATTTTGGTGCTCACCATTGCCCACTGTTTGGTTCGGGTAATGGCTTGGGCGGCGAGCGATGCAACGCCAAAAATCAGGGTGACGTACTCAAAATACTGGTTTTGCTTGAGTTCGCCGGTTTCGTTGTCTACCAGCTGGGTTTTAACCAGGGTAATAGTCTGTTCAAGACGCTTGGCATCAACACCGCCCATAATGACAAGGTAATCAGCCCAGCGGCTTTCGTCGGCGGCTTGCCGTGCGGACTCTAATAGTTCATCGTCCAACGCTTCACGCAGTTTACGTAATTGCCGCCAAACGGTTACGGGTGCGCCGCCGATCTGTTGAAACTGTCGAATACCCCAAACGGAAGCCCATGCTTTGACGCGCTGGCCGTAAGACTGGCTTGCATTGGTGGTGTCGTGTTCGGGGTCGTCAATGGAGAAGCCGAGATTTTTACTGATATATTTGGCAATGTAGCCGGTTGCGGTTCCGGCTTCGGCGTCGATCTCTACGTATTTGAAGCGGTGCTTATCAGCGCCCGGCTCTTGGCCGTCTACTTCAAGGGCATATTTGCTGATGATTTCCCGTAACGCGTTACGATTTTCTACCTTGACGAAAAGGAGCATATGCCAGTGTGGACAGCCATCATGATGAGGTTCGGCAACTCGGAAACCGAAAGGCTTGATATCCAACCGGCCATAGGCGGCCCGAATTTTAGACCACTGCTTAACAAGGTAAATCTGCGCGTCTTTTGGGGTAAGTTCTTGGTATTTGTCGTTTAGCTTGACCCCGGAAAAGCGGTGGTAGCTGCTTGGACAGGTTAAGGTGTAGAACTCGCCGACGTAGCCGTGTTGCTGAGCATAGGCTTCAAATCCGGCCATGCGTATCATTAACTCAGCACGGCGGTTAGTTGGGTTAGCTAACGAGGATTGCACTATCGTTGCCATATCTACCATGTCCGATGCATTAGAAATCATCGATTGCGTTTTAAGAAACTCGGCGGTTTTACAGGCTTTTTTGCCGACTCTATGAACGGTCAGGTTTGAGCTGTATTTTTCCTTGTGTTTGGCTACCCTGCCCTGTCCAATCAGCTTGGATTCATCGACGCGGCCTTGCAGCCGGTCCAAGGTGCGCCGCCACCATTTGACGCATAAAAGACGGGCTTTGTAGCCCTCATCATTTTTCGCTTTTGGCTCGGGAATGCCATTGCCCACCAGATACAAGGCCAATTCGATTTTGTTATCAATAATGGGAAGCAAATTATCAATATGGTATCTAACGGATGGATTAAGCGTTGACATGATGGCCGGCCTTGAAAATCGGGAAATCGTAAAGCGGAATGTTTGATTCAGCACCGGGCTTTGGCGAGCTGGAGCGAATTTTTGATACGTTCATGACGGTGTAAAACTGGACGGACTTGCAACCGCACGCGCACATAAAACGGCGAACGTGCAAGCCGGGACCACCTAAAGACGCACTACGTGCGGCGTAGTCCTGCGGCATAATGATCTGTTTGCAGCGGTCGCAGGTTTCCATTAGTTGCCCCGGCCTAATTCGCACCATTCGCAGACACAATCGACGTGGTGTAATGTTTCGGAAGCGCCGGATAGATCGACACCGATAAAGCGGCCGTAGAGGTTTTCGGCGGCATCATGGCGGGCTTGTGGGTTTTCGACGCCGTTAAAGTATGCTTCTTCAGCGTCGAAGCCTTCCAGGTAATCGTTAAGAATCTCGGTAAGTAATTCGAGATCATCAGGGGTTAGGTCGGTAAGTTGAATGGTCATTAGTTGCAACCCTTTTTTTGATCAAAACCATCAAGTAAGTTGCCACGCTGCCCCATTGAACCGGACACCAAAGCGCGAACCTTGTTAACCCATTTTTCAGAAGGCATAACCGATGCATAATCGCGTAAATCAAGCAGATATTCTTTAAGCAATTCAATGGCGTTAGTGACACCCTGCCCCGGAAATTCAGGCGAATCGGGAAATGCATCAAAATCGTAAATACTACCATCTGTAACATTAGTGCCACCCTGCCCCGGAACTTCGGGGATATGAGCAGAATGGCGGCAAGCGTCCCCGATATTCGGATCAAGAAATTTAAGCTTATTGCTCAAATTTACGAGGTAACAGGCGTCATTGATTGTTAGCTTGTTCAATGACGAAATATAAAGACAACGCATCAACGCGTCTTGCTCAGATGGCGATAGTGTCAACGTGATGTTGCCACGCTCTATAGGTGTTTGTGCGGATTGATCTTTCATAGGCTTGCCTCTATGGTTAGTAATAGTGAGTTTCGTACTCACCGTGTGGAAGATACTAACCGTTGAAAATATACAGTGTCAAGCGTACAGTGAGTACAAAACTAACTAGAGGTTAAAGCTATGAAAACAGTAATTGAATATCTTGATGATTCTAAAGAGAAAACCGGAAGCGATTACATGACAGCAAAAAAGCTTGGAATTACAAAAGAATCAGTTTCAGGGATCAGAAGACGCGGAAAAATGAGCGATGAAACCGCAATAAAAATGGCCGACCTTTTAGGAATCGACCGAAACGAAGTTGTAATAGCCGCGACAATCGCCCGAAGTGACGGCGAAGTAAAAAAGACGTGGGAAAATATTTCCAAGCTAACCGGAATAGCAGCAAGCATTACCCTAGCGAGTGTGCTCGCGCTAGGAAATTCAAGCACCGGGATAGATTTAGATTCAATGCATTCAATAGCCAAGACTGTATATTATGTAAAATTGTATATTTAATAACGGTCGGCTCATTTCTTGCGTTAGCCCTTACTCTTACAATATGGAGTCATAAAAATGGCAGTAAAGAAACCGAGCTTTTATCATACACGCAATAAAATTTGCCCAAACAATAAACAAGCAGCAGAACTATTGGGCGTTGAAGTTGCGCAAATTGAAAAAATGGATAAAGAAGGCGCTCCGTTAATGGCCGAGCGCCTTTTACTTTTCTGGGACCAAAAACATATCAACCATCCCGGTTGGGATGGTTTTATATTCAGCCGTGGCGTTCTGATTCATAAAAAGAAACGATGGAGACCAGAACAGCTCATTCAAATGCGTAAAGACGCAGAAAGAGTTTATCAGCTCGAATGTGAGATCCACAGGCTAAAAAGTTGGTCTGGATTAATGAAGCTGACAAAAAAGCTAATTTTAAAAAGATTAGCGGATACTAAAAAATGATATCGTTTAAGACGAAAATTCCCAAAAATGGGAGCTAAGGACAGTACTACTGAGTATGGAAAAGAATTGCACTATATGTTAGCCTTTGACTTCGCATCAAAAGAAGTTAAACCAAATAATAAACAGGAATTCTTATGCGTTAATCAGTTTTAATTAGTACAGTACTTTTCATTCTTAGCTCGCATTTATGTCTAGCCAGTGAATCAGGTGATCTTATTTACGACGTCAATTCAGAAAACGGGATCGTAAAGTTTAAGATCACTAACAAAAAGCATATACCGACGAAACTCAAGTTGGTAATTTTAAGCTTACCAATAATACTGAAAACAACCTATCCTGACCAAGAAATATCTCAATTCAAATCCTTTAACATTTCAGAAAACGCTAGTCAGTGTCCAAGATACAAGCCTAACGGATACCAATACTGCAAATCTATTGGATTCGGCGTCTACTCCCAAGCAGAGTATGAAGATAAGACCCTTAGCAATAATTTCGTAACGTTCATGCAATACATAAAATAAAGGCAGGATAGACCTCGCAAAATGCAGTCTATACAAAAAAGCCCTGGTGGTTCTTCGATTTTCCAGTGGGGCTTTTCTACATAAGCTGCACACGACATTATGCGAAGTCTCGAATCTGAATTGTGCCTGTCTGTACAACGCCTTCCGGCTTCATTAGCTGATAAAAGGTTAACAGGAAGGGAAATAAGTTTGGGCCCGCGCGGTGATGACAGCCTTGCGCGAGTATGTGCGATATCATCAACAGGCTGCGAACTGGCAAAGTACATCTATCGAGCTAACGTGATAAACCGTCTCGGCTGCGCTCGACTGCATTCCCTCCTGACAACCACCTGGCTCTTCGCTCGACCAATCGCAGCGCCTAATTAATGATTGTCAGGCTTGCATACGTTGGCAGCGAGCCGGACAAGTGCAAAATACGAGTTTGCATGAAACACCGCTCGGCTACAACTGTCTACATGAGTACTATATCTAAAATTTGTCGTAAATGTCTTGACGGTGGCCCAGGGTTAAAACCAGAACTTTAAGCTGTTGATCATCAATGGTGTAAACGATACGGTAATCCCCTACCCTGACTCGATAACAATCGGGATGGCCTTGCAGCTTAAGCGAACCGTGAGGCCGTGGGTTATCGGACAGGGTCAAAAATGCGGCAAATAAACGCTTTTGGATAGTCTTGGACAGTTTGGCAAATTGCTTTTCGGCCAGCGGCTTAAGGCTCAGTTTATAGGTCATATTTGGCTTTCAGCTCTTCAAGCGATATTTCACCCGGTTCTGACAAGGCAAGCTCGGCTTGCTGTATATCCCATTTATCACACTGATACCGTTCTATAAGCTGATCCAAGAAGTTTTGAATGCTCAAGCCGGACTCTGACGCGGCTTGGCGGATACGTTGTTCGGTGGTAGGCTCCAGGGTAATCATAAGGGCAATCTCCAGCTGATTTAAATTAAACTTAGTATATCAAATCCCACAAAAATGTCAAACAATATTATGATAATTATCATAATATGATATTACCGTATTACGATAATTATCATTACCATAATATCATATTATGATAATATTACTTGAAAGGCCTGCTTTTATATGTAATAATAGCTTCAACATAAAAGCCAACCTGGAGAAAGAAAAATGAACAATATCAGTCAAATCAACAAAGCAAAACGTTTAACTGAAGAAGAGGTTCACACGGCGGCCGATGAATTGAAAGAAACCGGCGTCAAAGTGAGCAGTATTGAAGTTTATAAGTTCTTAGGCCGGGGCTCGTTAACAACGATTACGAACTTCTTAAAGACCTGGAGTCAAGAAGAGCAAGTAACTACCCTGCCCACTTTGATTAGCCTGCCGGAGTCATTAAGCAAATCGGCCGAACAGTTGATTTTCAAGTTATGGTCAGAATCGCAAATTTTGGCCGAAAAAGAAATAATCGGCCAGCGGGAAGCCTTACGTCAGGCTGAAGCGGTGGCCAATGAGAAAATAGCCGAAGCGGAAGCGTTCAGCGAAGAACAAGCTAAGCAGATCGAAGCTCTAGAAGCTAAAATCGAAACCATAAGAAAAGAAGGTGACGAACAACTTAGCAGCTGGATAAAAGAAATAGAAAAGGAACAAGACGATAGACATCAGGCGTATATGGATAAAGCAGTATGCGAAGAAAAGCTACGTGAAGCCGAAAAAAGATTCGATTATGTTAACGAAACATTAATTAGCCAACAAAAAGCCAATGAAGTGTTAACCGGCGAAAACATAGAATTAAAAAATAAGCTTGAAAACGCCGAACAAAGGTATGTAGAAATTAGGAATCAATTTGATAAAACAGGAGAAAAACTTTTAAAAACAGAAAACGAAAACAAGAAACTGGACATTGAAAATAAAGTACAAAAAAATCAAATAGATAAGCTAATTTCAGACATGGAAAGCCAAAAAGAAATTTCTGCAGTAGAAGCGAATGAAAACAAGGCCTTAAGAGAAAAAGCGGCCAAGCTGGAAGGTGAACTTATCGCCTGGAAAAGTATTAAGCCGGAATTAAAAAAAATTATCGAGATCAAACCAAAGAAAGAACCCTTGGCAAAAAGCCAGAAAGAAAGCCAATTCAAACAAACCGAACAGCCAGAGTAAATAATTAATAAACCGTTACTCGCCGGCCGAAAGGTTTACCTGGTCAGTAACGGTTTATTTTAATAATTACGTTCACGAAATGAATAAGCGAATATTTTCGAGTTAATGCCAAAACGGACCCGATCGAACCTAACCGCCCGCCCTCTTTAGTATTTTTTCATGTACCCAACCGTTGTTAGTGAGTATAACTGCTTCCATTTTTTTTACGGGCGTTGTCAAAGATTCAACATCACTTTTAAGGGAATCAATTGCAGAGATTATTTCTGGTGATTTTGCCCATTCAGGAAGATCATAAACTTCATATGTGTAATTTACTGATGAAACTTTTTGCCCAAATAGATCGGCAGGTTCGGTAAATTGAGTAATCTCTTTAATTCTGGCCTTGCCAAAACAAAAACCACCAACGGATTTTCCGCCTAAGGTTTTTTCTATATCTGGTTTGTAGTATTTTCTACCCTCATCCGTTAAATCAAATAATGGGGCGGGAACCGTTTTTTTTACTCTACTAAAATAATCGGATATTTCTCGACTCCCTTCTTTTTTCGATACTATGCCCGCTTTCGCCAGGGCTTGTAATTTTTCCTTGATTCTATTGAGATCAAAATCACCTATCGTTGTAGGTAATTCCGTATACAAATAACATTTTGGATAAGCTGTATCGAGATAAGCCTGAATCGAGACTTTAAAGTTGTCTTCATTAGCGGCTTTCGGATCAGAGCATCCAACAATAGCAACAGCAACTGCAAAAATAGTGCTTCTTAATAGCATAGTTTCTTCTCTTGGTTAATAAATTGATTAATGATTCAGAATACTTAACTTAACGAATTACGAGACCTAGCGCGTAGTATAATTCAAAAAAGAATAATGTTATCTTACTGATGGAGTAGATAAACAATTATTTTCGCGGACGAGAAAATGATTATTTGGTCATGACTAAATTTCTCAGCAAGAAATTAGTTTCGATTCTGTAGATAAACTCAAAAGATAAACTCGAATTTTAGCCGCTAAAACTTCCCAGCCTGGCTAAGAAATTTTGTCCCAATACTCTGATAATGAAAAATATGAAATCTCAAATTAAACATCATCTAAATCTCCTTCTTAATGAGTTGGATCAAAATCAAAGTTATAACGATGAAAATCCACTTTTAACAACCGAAGCAGCTGGAATTGGACAATTTATAAAAAAAATCGCGCTTGAAATTAAAGATTACGAATTAGTTGGTATGGCGGAAGCTATCTGCCAAAAAGTCCAGAAAATAGATGATGAAAATTTATCGATATATGAAGAATATCAAGACTCACTGATACAAGAGATCTGGAATTCTAAAACTTGGTTTAGCGCAACAGACATAGGTAGCCAATTAAATCCTCAATGGACTGCAATCAAGACCAACAAACTTCTAGAAAAATTGGGATTCCAACAACGTGAAAAAAAGGGATGGGTTATGACTGACAAAGCTATAGATTTATGTCAGCAAAGAGATGAGGAAAAAGGTGAGCGTCCATACATACAATGGAAACCTGCTATAGTAGAGAGACTTATTGCCGAGATAGAAAATAGCTGTCGATAAGCAATATTTTCGCGGGCGCGAAAACTATTATTTGGTCATGACCAAATTTCTCAGAAAAATGCTTAATCCCACGCCCTGAAACTTCGTCCTCGCGCTGGCGCACTCCGGGCGAAGTTTCAGGGCGTAGGATTGCATACACCACTAAACCTTTGTTATCTGCAAGATCAAAATAATTTCAGACTCGCTCTTATCTTCGGTATGAGAAAAGAACCAATCGGGGATAAAGGAAAATCCGGCATCTGTCTCGGTTGACTTGGTTTCGTTCAAGCCGCCCAATATGATGACATCACCGGTATTTGTTGAAACGTTCGTTGATATTTCCCGCTTTGTCAGTGTCGGCGAGTTATTAACGCCGGTATTTGTTTGCACAAAACTAGAAACTTGTTGATTGATTTTAAGATCAATCACCGATTCTCGAACAGACGGCGTTAAATCGAATAACACCCCAGCAGAACGATATTGAACAGATTGCACCGCCTGCCCTGCCCCCTGGGGAAACGATAAAGCACCCAAAATAGGTACATCCTGACCGATGGTAATGTGAGCCGTTGAGCCGGATAAAACCCGCAATGACGGCGAGGAAACGACCTTAAAACGGGTATCTGTCGAAAGCGCCTGCATGACGGCATCAACTGAAACACCGGCCACAGGGGAGCCTTTGTAATGCAAATAACTGTTCATAACGGTAGATGCAACGGGAGCGATAGGACCGCCAAAGCCGGTCATCAGAGCACCGGAAAGAAGCGAAGCGGCAAGCTGTATACCCGTTCCTTGTTGATTACCCGTGTTAACCTCGTAAAGCAAACCACGTACCAGCACCTCACCGCTTGACGTATCAACTTCGGCCAGCAGTTTCTTAAGTTTTTCAATTTCCTTATCTGTGCCGGAGAAAACAAGCGTATCGGACTTTCTATCAATCATTGCAGCAGCAGAACCAGGTGGAACCATACTGTTATCTTGTTTTGATGATTTCGAGGCGTGTACGGTTCTTGAAGCGGTAAATGAACCCTTAAGCAAAGGAGATAGCAAATCAGCCAAATATGAACCATCACGAAAACGAGGATGATAAACAAACGTTTCTTTCTCTACTTCTTTAACTTCCTGTTTAGTGCTAATCAGATCCACACCTGACACCGTTTTAATCTGGTAGCCCATCAAATCCAAAAAAGCCAGAAGGAAAGGCCGAACGCTACCGGTTTCAGAGTTCCAGCGGAATGAAGCGGGGCGAGTGTCGGCAATTATGGCCGGATCAAGCACGTATTGAGTTTTCACCACTTCGGTAAATATCACGCGCACAATCTCGGATACCGGCACAGAATCAAGCTCAAAAGAAGCGCTTCCTGGAAGTGTCTTTTTGTATTCAGCACCATAAACAGAGAAAGCCAAAAAAAACGCCATCACGAGAATAAAGAATTTCATTTTTTTACCGCCATGGAAGAACCAGAAAAAGACGTTACCTTGCTGCCGTCCACATCCCCAACCGAAGCAAGGCCGGAATTATGAAAAACAGAAGGTGACTCAAAACGAACTCGGCCAGAGGAACCCATAACAACCGAATAGGTTATATTAGGCAGCTTTAGTTGCCCGGCATAACGCCAATTTTCAGAAAAGGCAGGAGCGGCGGAAACCGACACAGGATTGGCCGCAGCAAATAGAGTTGTGTCAGAAACAGGAGAGGAACCTTTAGCGCCAGTCCCTTTTGTATCAGATACTTTAGTATCGGCAACAACGGCCACCGGCGTAGGATGAAAAAAGCGCCAAACATTACGAAACGAGAAGAAACCGACCACAAAAAGCACGACGATTCCCAACCATAGTCTCGGATTATTAAATATGTTTTGGCGGCTATCAACATTGACCGTCTTGCCATCAGCGCCGCCCTTAAAACTGCTATAAAGCGGGAAAACATTTTTATCATAACGACGAACCCAAGAACCAATCAACGCCCCCTTGACCATCTTGGAACCTTCCCACATGATCACACTGTAAGTGTTACCCATGCCCAGGGAAACTTTCTTGTGCGTACGAAAAGAGAAAGCGACAACCGCTTTTATCGACCGGTGCAGCGTTCCCATATCCTGAATCATCATGACCAAATCGCAAGCAATACCGGTATCCGGATGAGTGAAATGACCATGCTCAAGAAAGAAAGATTTATGATTCTTTAGAATCTTGTTATCAGACCCCCAAAAACGCCACGCTTCATCGATACAAACTAAATCCCCTGGTTGAACTATTGTGTCCGTATGTTCGCCCCTATGGTCATCAAAATAAGGGAAAAAATCAGCCTTAAAAACATCCTCATTGACAACATGAAAAACATGGCCGAGTTTATCAATATCGATTTTGCGCTTCTCTGCGACATATTCCCTAACCAAATCATTCGAGATTCCATCTACGTTAGTCACAACGCGACGACCCAACGCGATAGCCTCAACAATCACTTCTGAAACAACCTCGTAACTTTTACCGGAACGCATAAGACCGGTGTAAACATTAATTGGCATTGAACCCCCTTCCCTATCCAATCACCGGAATGCGCCTAATAATGAACCGAGTGACAAAAGCCGCTAAACCCGTTGAAAATCCCATTGAGAAATTAAAAAGATCGAGAAAATACCAAACACCCGCAGGAATACCGGCAAAAACGCCATTCAAAGACGATGCAGTAGGAAGCAATCCAGATCCAACCAAAACTTGAATAAACTCTGTGGTAATGAAAAAAAGACCAAAAAACAGCACAAATTTAACGATAATCGACCGGAAAACAAACCCAAGTACAACATTAAACGCAGACGCTAAAATTCCAAACATAAAGCCACCTTAAGCCCTTAAAACAATGAAAAGACCTACCATTGTCCAAACCAAAGCCATCACAGCATAAAGCGTATCGCGAACAGCGGAAGTATCAAGCAAATCACAATGACCGGACAAAGTAAGCGTTTTACCCCAAACAACCGCCGAAGGCTTGGGACACGTTGAAGCATGAGATGGCACAACAAAAGTTTTAAGATCAGGCATTAAATTCAACAATGGTGAAAGTATCTGTTGAGCAGTTGGCGTCGATTCTAAAACAGGCGCAACAATAGCGGGATCAGGCCCCAAATCAACAACAGAAGAACCGGAACCAACAGTAGTAACAGCAGGATCAGGATTAATGTTAATAGAAATAACAGAACCCGGAGCACCAACAGGGCTTAAAGAATCCTGAACAGTGGGGTAAATATCACCATTTGGATTATTTTGAGTGCTATAAGACTGCGCCACATCCCAGGAAGAAACAGGATCATACATTGAATAAGGAACCCCAGTATATCCAGGTTTAGCGGCGGCTTGTTGCCACGCCTTATTTGCAAGATCGGCAACAATTTGAGGATTCAAAGGAGAAGAGCCTATGCCGTCATTAATGGAAAAAGTACCATTTGCCAAGTCCTGAGGCGTACCCGTTTTAGTCTCGGTAACTGTAACCGTAGGAGGCGGTAAACACTGAAAAGATAAGGTGCTCCATGAAGATCCGGCAGGACAAGTACCCGGCAACTTAGCAGCCGTTGCAGACTGATGTCGAACCATACCGGTACAACTCGGTTTAACATCATTAGGGTAAATATCGGTACGACAATCAATCATATCGTAGGTATATAAAACACTGGTAGTGACCTGTTTAGAAGTAGCATTATAAGAATAACTGGTCAAACCAACATTAACATTAACCATGATTTGTGTATAAGTCGGCATTGGCAAACTATTAAACCAATTAACATATTCCTGAACCGTAGCATAACCAGTTGGAGAACCAAAATACCAAAGGCTATCTGTAGAAACCAAGCCGCGCGGTGCTGTATCTGGATTAGGATTAGTTACTGTTGTTGTGTAATTAAACGTCGGAACGCCGGAACCAGCACTAACATTCATGTTAGGATTGTTTGAACCTGTCGCCACGGGTTGCGGCAAATTCGGCATTGCATAATCCATAGCCAATTGCAAACCAGCACCAACGGCAAAACCAGCCGCTAACGTCAACCAGACAGGAGCACCAACCGCCCCAAGAAGCGCAGAACCGCCCGCACCAGCCGCAGCCGTAGCAACATCAGAAAGACTAACGGAAGCAGCGGACAACGTCGGAACAAAACGAGGATCATTAGCAGCAAAACCTTGGTTTTTCATCTTTGTTAAAAGAGTTTTGCCTACAGCTACAGCCAATTTACTTGCAGTGGCAGCGCTAGCATAAGACTGAACCGGAAAAACAACAGAATAAAAAATAAAAGAAAACAAAAAAAGCAAACGAAAAAGCTTATTCAACTTCATAATTTACAACCTCCCGAAAGCCAGAAAAGAAAAAAGGGAAATTAAATTAGAAGAATAAAACCAATAAAAAACAGCATTCAAAAGAAACAAGGTAATTAAATACTTGCAAGAAAAATAAACAAATGGATGACTATAAAACCAAAAACGCATGTAATGAAAATTAAGCATAAACAACCCCTTACTTTAAACCCTCAACAACCGCCCAGGCCGATACCAAGCCCCAAACAAACATGAATAAATACCAAAGATCATTGACCGTCATAACAGAATCTCACAGAGTCTCTAAACCAAAATAACGCCTAAAGCCACTAGCAAACTAACTAATTCTTAAAGACAAAAAAAAGGGAAGCGTCGTAATAACGGCTTCCCTTACTAACACTAAAAGTAAATTACTTGGAACGTAACATTGCCAAACCTAGACCGGCGCCTTTAATGGCAACATAAACAACCGCCAACATACCAGCGATAGACAAAACAGCGGTCGTAACGGTTCCAAAATCAACCGCTGAGGTAAGACCTGACAAATCAGGTCCAGCAGCATAGGCACTTGTAATTGAAAGCAAAGAAGCAACAAGAAGAGCAATAAAAATTTTGAACATAAAAATTTCCTAACAAATAACCCGGAAAACGCCGGGACGCTTTTTCTTCAGGTACGACCCCGAATAAAGTCAAAAACCTCCGGCAAAGCCGGAGGCTTGAAAATGTGAACCGCTCAAAGCGGGTTAACTTATGTGCCACCTAAAGGTGGCGGGTGCTTTAAAATAAGTCGAACTGCTCTATTCGCTTGTCCTCTTCTTCTTGATGCTTGATGTAATTGCGCACAGTTTCCTCGTCTCTACCCACTGTTGAAACGAAATACCCTCTTGCCCAGAAACTTTGACCGTAAGCGTCCGCTTTGTATTATTCGGCACAAGGTAAGCGAGAAAGAGAAGATCAGGAACTTTTGAAAGAATCTAACAGAATTAATCAGGAACGATTAAACGTTGAACGTGAACAGCTTCAAGAAATGCGAGAACAGAAAGAGGAAAACCAATAGACGAAAATAAAAAACCCGTCACTGGGATGGGTTATCTGTTTATTAATTTGTCGATTTGTTTTCTTTTATCCACGCTTCAACCTTATCAATCGCCTTTTCTTCTGCCTCTTCCCTAGTCCATCCCCACGATTCAGTAAATTTTATATCTAATTTAATTCGTTTTCCGTTGTTTATTTCATAAATATAATCAAGTTTACCGGCATATTTGTTATGCTTAATCGGCGGAATTATTTCCCTTGTCTCGATTTCGTAATCAAATTCTTTCATTTTTTCCCCGATTCTGACTTAGGAATCTTGTTAAATTCTTTAAAAAAAGCATTAATTAAATTTCTTAACAACACATCATTTTTACTAAATAAATCCCCTGCACCAATACCTTTACCTATAGTTTCTAATGCTCCAAACATTGCCACTTTGACGAGATCATCTATAAGAACCATGTCATCATTAGGATTGATATTAACAAGATCTATCTCTTCCCAACTTTCAAGGCAGTTTGTATGTGCAACTAATTCTGTAAAGTCTTTATAAACCTCGTCGATAGTCCCCTTTTCAAGGTCAACAATCATATACTGATTACCTTTTTTTTTAAGCTTCTTATTGCCTTCAAGTAGAGCGCGTTTAATACGCGCCTCAACGGCCCGCTGTGCCACTTTCAATTTCATTTTATCGCCTTAAATAAAAACCCGCCCAATGAAGGGCGGTCGTTAATGCTTGATTAAGCCGCCTGTTCCAGATATGCGCCAAGGAAGTTAATGTGTCCTAAAATTTCAGTTTTAAGTTTTACCAAATTCGGTTCAGTTCCATTTCTCTTTGATAAGTGCCTGTGATTGTCTGTGTAATCTTTGATCAATTGAAGGACGGTATCAAAACCTTCATCCGGTATATCGGAGTAATTCAACTTAACTTCTTCAAACAAACTAATCACGACCTTTCTATATTCCACTTCCAAAGCCTCATCATTTGAAAATAAAAATTGTGCCAAATCGTCAGTATTGGCACTAAAGGCTTTTAGGACTGACATTCTATTAAAAATCTCTATCCCTTCTTCGTCATGTTCTGGTGGGCAAAATTTAACCGCATATTCAACCGCGTAATCATCTAGCTGCTTTAAAACTTCGTTACTTAAAATTTTAGTCATGTTGTCACCCTGTGGCTGAGAAGAATATTTTCTCTTCCGACCCGGCCCCGTTTTGAGGTCGCCACCGAAAGAGTGGGTGCATTAAAACATGATTTTGTGTTTTTGTATTATTTTGTTTTTATATTTCTGTGTAAATGACAATTTATAAACTAGGCCGATAAAAACTCAATCCATAATCAAATTTTTCGATAGTGATTTGTTTTTCCAAAATGTTGTCAGCAATATCTCGCGTCCAATACCCTTTTGCTACTGTGGAAATTTTGCCGAAACCATCAACCGTTTCTGTTTCGTGACGTGTAATAGAAAAAACTCCAGCTATCTTTTCCATCCCATGCGTAACGAACGTATGACGGAACGAATGAAAACCGCTTAGCCTTGCGCCTTCTGCATCATCCTTAAGCCCAATTTCATCAAGATACCGTGCAAACCACTTTGTAACATTTGCAGATGCTTTGCCGTTTCGTTGCTTCCATTCAGGAAATATGATCTTGTGATTGCCCCGCTTGATCATTGCCACGTAATTAAGGAAACCCAGTTCAAGTAATTTTGAATGAATGGGAACAATACGCTTTGATGATTTTGTTTTGATGGATTTATCAACACCGCCTGAAGTTTCGCCTTCATCTGTAAAATGAAAATAATAAATGCCGGTTTCCGCATCCTGCACAATATCGCTGAATGGGTTCAATTGGCAAAGTTCATTAATACGACATCCGGTAAATAGACCAACCAGGGGCAACCAGCAATAATGTGCAGTTTCTGAACTGGCGGCGTATTTCTTCATTTTTGGATGGCCGAACAGTTTTTGTAACTCCTCAAACTTCATAGCACGTTGCTTATTGATACCACCGGCACGGATGCCGCGATATATCGCGCCTTTTACGCTTAAGTCTGGGAACCCTTGATCTTTGTAATGAACCACGGCCCACTGAATAAAGACGCTGATACAAGCCCTGTGTGTTCCGGTGAATGTCTTTTCAGCAATACAAGGCCCGTCATTTGCAATAATGATTTGCTTGATACTCATGCCGGTAAATTTTTTAGAATCACGCCTGACTGGTAACTTTTGAACCTCATCGAAAAAATTATTCAGATCAGCTTGAAGAATTTGATTAATAGATTTGTCACCCACCAATTCAACCAAGATTGCCAGAGTGCCAGTTAACTTTCCGAGCATAGATTTATTTTCGGGATCGTATCGCCTTAAAAAATCATCGATAACGACAGACAGCAACGGCGCTGTCGATTTGAAATGAGTTGTGACTGATACATCATGTAAAAGATGCATCTTTGTATTGAGATGAAAATTTGGCTGAGTTAGTTGGTTATCTGACTTTCCGCTTTTTAAATCTTGACCGGGGAGTCGCTATTTTTGCGAAAGCTTTTATGGGCCTCCCAGCCCAACAAGCGGCAAAAACTACGCGACCGCTAATGCCTGCGGCGGCCCCAGCCGTCCTGGTCACTCGATCGCTACCCAACAAGGGGTAGCTCACATGCTCTCCAATGACTCGACGCGATGTCGGAAAGCCTGCATTTTCACTTCGCAAGCTGCGTGAAAACACATGCACTATCGCTTCTGGGGACTACTCGACTCCTGTCTCGCAGCGATAGATGATTTGTAATGCGCGGCAAGTTGTAAAGCAAGCGGGATTGCTTCAGCTTGTTTTTCTGTTTTTAGACTTTGAACAATTTCCCGGACTTTGAGTAATTCTTGATACTCGGCGGGGATACGAAGACGAAAATAAAATATATTTTTGCGTCTAACAAGATAGGGTATTTTCGCCATATTGGCGGCCTCATGTGTAGCATATTTGTGTAACAAATGCTGCTTTACTGAGGTTTTTTAAAGAATTAAGTTATTAAAAACAATAACTTAGCCTAAATGGCGGAGAGTGAGGGATTCGAACCCTCGATGGGCGATAAAACCCATACTCCCTTAGCAGGGGAGCGCCTTCAGCCTCTCGGCCAACTCTCCAAATAGACGGTTTATCTCTTTAAGCTACAGCCTTGTGCCTAGAGATAATGTTAAGAGGGGGAGCCTCTCAAAAACAAACATAATTCCATTTCGCTAACGATGTTAAGGCGTAAACGCTAAACTATTTCAAAATATTTTATGAAATACCTTACACCTATTTATACTAAGCTCACATCCGTTAGCGGTTGAGTGCCTATGACACTCAAAAATTCCTGTACGATTTTACTCTTCAGATCCAGTCAAGCCTGCCGGCCCATTCTGTTCTTTTTTGATCCTTTCGTAGATCTCTTCCCTATGCACAGAAACTTCTTTTGGTGCGTTAACACCTATGCGAACCTGATTTCCTTTAACTCCGAGAACAGTGACTGTAACTTCATCACCTATCATCAAAGTCTCCCCTACCCGACGAGTCAAGATAAGCATGGCTACTCCCTATATATGTTAAAAACGAACTGTTCTTAAACAGCATCCAACCAAGACGCGCAATTATAGCAGCTTTTTCTAATAAATAAAGTCTAAGATTCTATTTCTTGATCTAATTTAAATGCGGCGTGCAATGCCCTCACTGCAAGCTCTAGATATTTTTCATCAACCACGACCGATATTTTAATCTCGGATGTTGAAATCATCCTAATATTAATACCTTCATCAGCCAACACTTTAAACATAGTGCTCGCGATACCTGCGTGAGAGCGCATACCTACACCTACAATCGACACTTTCACGATGCTGTCATCACCAGTGACGTTCCGGGCTCCCAGTTCAACACAGGTCTTATCCAGCAAGGTTTTCGCCCGCTGGTAATCATTGCGATGCACAGTAAAGGTAAAATCAGTGGTCGCATCATCGGCAATATTCTGGATGATCATATCAATTTCGATATTGGCATCGGCAATCGGTCCCAAAATTTTAAACGCGACACCAGGCAAGTCAGGCACACCGGTTATGGTCAATTTAGCCTCATCCCGATTAAATGCGATTCCTGAAATTAAAGCACTTTCCACTTGTGATTCCTCGTAGGTAATGAGCGTACCCTTACCTTCTTTAAATGATGATAATACGCGTAATGCAACGTTATATTTTCCGGCAAATTCTACCGATCTAATCTGCAATACTTTCGAACCCAAGCTGGCCATTTCCAGCATTTCTTCAAAAGTGATTTTATCAAGTCTGCGAGCTTTCGGCTCGACTCTGGGATCGGTGGTGTAAACACCGTCGACATCGGTATAAATATGGCACTCGTCGGCCTTTAACGCTGCCGCCAGCGCCACCGCCGTGGTATCAGACCCACCGCGTCCCAGTGTAGTGATATTGCCGTTCTCATCGACCCCCTGAAAACCTGCAACCACAACCACCTTGCCTTCGTTAAGATGAGTCCGAATGCGCGCATCATCGATCTTGCGTATCCGAGCTTTTGTGTGGCTGCTGTCGGTCAGGATTTTGACTTGGCTGCCGGTATAAGAACAGGCATCACAACCCAGCTCATGCAAAGCCATGCTTAGCAGTGAAACAGTGACCTGCTCGCCGGTTGACAACAACACATCCATTTCCCGCTCATTAGGATGTTGCTGCATGTCTTTCGCCAATGCAACCAAACGATTGGTTTCGCCGCTCATCGCCGAAACCACGACGACTATTTGATCCCCCTTGTCATGGGCTTGCTTAACCTTCTCGGCGACCGCTTTAATGCGCTCAACATTTCCTACCGAGGTGCCGCCAAATTTGTATACGTATAATGCCATTTAATAAAACCTTGGTATTGCCAGAAGTTAATAAACTTCGTTATGACTGCCTATATCTACTAAGACAATCGTTTCATCTTGTATTAAAAAAATACAAATAATCCGATAATCATGAGTTAGGCTGCATGAATAAAATTCTTTCAATTCACCTTTTAGTTTATGCGTTTTTAATGACGGATCGAACGGATTGGTTTTGAGCTTAGTTAATACTTCTGCATATTTATCAATTAAATGAACATGTTTCTTAAAAAACTTCCGTTCTTTACGTTGATAATTTTCATCCTTAATTAATTTCATTTTTTAGGCTTTCAATGTGTGCGTCTACATCATCGATTTCGCTAAATCCTGAAAAGTCACCTTGTGTTATTTTTTCCAAGGCACTCAAACACATAGCCTTATCAATTTCAAGATCCTTTTCTTGAGGGGATTGTTTCGAAGTTTCGCTACTAAGCCCGAGCCTAAAATAATGAATAAGATCGTAAAGCTCTATCAGTTTGGCTTCGGGAATATTTTTCAATTCATTAATAATATCGTCTTGAATCATAATGCAACCCCCATGAAATCAATATAAATACGGTAACCCAACAACATCAATTTATACTCGTTAGACATCTTCAATCTCAAGCGATACACCCTCTGAACGCTGGAACTTTCGATTAACTAGCCTACCGCCACTAATAATTACATTCCCCCCAAGACGACCATCTACGCAGAATCGATCACAAACAGAAATACCGATTGAACTCTCATATTCAACAATAAGGAATTTTTCGACTGCGTTAGAAGAGCCGACTGTCCACAGAAAGCTTAGTGGAATAGATTGACTTGGCGAGAAGATTAAATTTCTCTCATCTCTTTTATTATTATCTTCCCAATAGACATCAACATTAAATGCAGGTACTCGGCTAATATTAGTGATATTTGTTGTAAATTTAAACTGTATATTACTACCAAAGGAAGAAGCGTCAACTTCAATATTAAATAAAGGAAAGACATTATTCTGTATCGCCTCAACTAGACGCTCCGGAAGAATCCGCTTTTCAAAATGCTTAGTAATTGACGCTTTCAGATCAATAGAGCTGGTGAATGTAGAGTACCCGTTTGAAGTTATAGAACTAACTTGAAGTTCCCCATGTTTATCCAATAACTCAAATAGACCTATATTCTTCACTCCAGTAACCCATGAGAGCTTTACAGAATTCGTTCGGCCATTGCGTTTCCAAATTGCAAAATCAGCTTCAAGACGGTCACGAACGTAAACTCGAATGGGTATCTTCTTCTCTATCGCACGTCGGTATTCAAGATGCGTGGCGGAAACTTTATCATAGCCGCATTTTTCCAGCGTAGGACCATAACGCTGATCCAGAATTAAAAGGAATTCATCGCATGACTCTACATTAACAAGACATGTTTCGATTGAATTAACATCATGTTGAACACGAAAATCGGAAAGCTTGTCGTCCGACAAAACCGGAGTGATGCCGATAGCTCTCAACTGTTCCGCAAGTTCGGCACGAATGTCGATTAAATCATATACAGTCGAGCTTATGAACACACGCATAGTAGTAAGCTTGTTTACTTAGCCAACTGCTCTTTCACCCAAACAGGAACCTGAGCCAATGCATCAGCCAATGCGGACGGATCATTACCGCCGGCCTGAGCCATATCAGGTCTGCCACCCCCTTTCCCACCGACTTGAGTGGCGACAAGATTCACCAGATCACCGGCTTTTATTCGTCCCATTTGATCTTTAGTCACACCGGCAATCAAACTGACCTTATCGCCCTCGACGACCGCCAAAACAATCGCAGCGCTACCTAACTTATTTTTCAACTGATCGACCATGTCTTTCAGAGACTTAGGATCAACACCTTCCAGCTTGACTGCCAATACTTTGATTCCTTCTATATCGACAGCCTGAGTACCCAGTTCGTTACCCGCAGAACTGGCCAATTTTGCATTCAAGCGTTCCAGTTGTTTTTCCAACAGCCGGTTTTTCTCGATCAGCTGTTCGACTTTTTCAGGCGCTTTTTCAGGTGCGCTTTTGACCAATCCGGCAATAGCGGCAAGCGCCTGATCGCGACCGGCTATAAAATCAAAACAACCGCTACCGGTTACCGCTTCGATACGCCGAACACCGGCTGCCACGCCGGTTTCGTTAATAATCTTAAAGCAACCTATATCCCCTGCCCGCTCAACATGCGTACCGCCGCAAAGTTCGGTTGAAAACTCGCCGATTTTTAAAACCCTGACTTCATCGCCGTATTTTTCTCCGAACAAAGCCATTGCCCCTGCTTTAACCGCATCATCCTTTGCCATGATTTGCGCGCTAACAGGATTATTTGCCCGAATCTGTTCGTTAACGATTCGCTCAACGGTATTAATTTCAGAAGCCGTCACCGGTTCAAAATGAGAAAAGTCAAAGCGCAACCGTTCAGGATTAACCAGCGAACCTTTCTGTGCAACATGGTCGCCCAAAACCTGCCTTAATGCGGCATGCAACAAATGTGTCGCCGAATGATTAAGCTCGGTTGCCTTTCTGTCTGCTGCGCTGACACGGGCGTCGCACAACTGACCGTTAGTCAGAGTTCCTTTGATCAATTTACCTTTATGTAAAAAAAGGTTGCCGCCCTGCTTTTGAGTATCGGTGACTTCAAATACCGCGCCATCCGCTTCGATTTTGCCGCAATCGCCGATCTGGCCGCCGGACTCGGCATAAAACGGCGTTTTATCTAAAATGACAACGCCTTCATCGCCATCCTGCAAGCCGCCTACCGGCTGGCCTTTTTTGTAAAGGCCGATGATATGCACCTGATCGTCAAGCTGGCCGTAACCGGTAAATTCGGTCTGTGCATCGAGTTTTATATCCTGATCGTAGTCGGCGCCAAAGCTGCTCGCAGACCGTGCCCTGTCGCGCTGGGCCGACATCGCCGTTTCAAATCCGGCATGATCAACAGTCAAATTATTTTCACGGGCAAAATCAGCGGTCAAGTCAACCGGGAAACCATAGGTATCGTAAAGTTGGAAGACAGTATCGCCAGGGATAACAGTACCTTCCATCTTGGCGACGCAAGCTTCCAGAATCTTCATGCCTTGCTCTAAGGTTTCGGCAAAACGCTCCTCTTCTTTTTTCAGTATGCGTTCAACTTGGGCTTGAGCTGCTTTAAGCTCAGGAAAAGCATCGCCCATTTCCTCAACCAATGGCGCAACCAGCTTATAAAAGAATACATCGCGGATACCCAGACGATAACCATGCCGAATCGCGCGGCGAATAATACGGCGCACGACATAACCGCGGCCTTCATTAGACGGCATCACGCCATCCGCCACCAGGAAAGCGCAAGAGCGGATATGATCGGCAATTACGCGCAATGAACTTTGCGTCAAGTCGTTGGTACCGGCAAGCTCGGCCGCCGCTTTCAACAGTTTTTGGAACAAATCGATTTCGTAATTGCTATGCACGCCTTGCAACACCGCCGCAATACGCTCCAGCCCCATGCCTGTATCGACCGAAGGCTTTGGCAACGGCGTTAACGAGCCGTCAGCGGCACGATCATATTGCATGAACACCAAATTCCAGATTTCGATATACCGATCGCCATCTTCATCCGGTGACCCCGGCGGCCCACCGGCAATAGCCTCACCATGGTCATAGAATATCTCGGTACAAGGTCCGCAAGGCCCTACGTCACCCATCGACCAAAAATTATCTTTAGCGCCGATTCTTGAAAACCGCTCAGCAGAAATACCGACATCGTCCAGCCAGATTTTTTCAGCTTCCGAATCTTCGTCAAAAACAGTAACCCATAATTTTTCCGCCGGAATTTCCAATTCCTTGGTTAAAAAATCCCAAGCGTAATGTATCGCTTCTTTTTTGAAATAATCTCCAAAGCTAAAATTACCCAGCATTTCAAAAAAAGTATGATGCCTAGCGGTATAGCCGACATTTTCCAAGTCATTATGCTTGCCGCCTGCCCGTACACAACGCTGACTGGTTGCAGCCTTATTGTAATCGCGCTGATCCCGTCCTAAAAACACATCCTTGAACTGCACCATACCGGCATTGGTGAACAACAAGGTCGGATCATCGCCCGGAATCAGCGAACTTGAAGGCTGCACGGAATGCCCGCGTTCGCGGAAGAATTCCAGAAAAGCGGTGCGCAACTGGGCGCTTGTCATCTTTTTCATAATAAATAAATGTCTTAAAAAAATCGGGTTGCGCTAGGCCTACCCACAACTTAGAGAAATCTTATATTCAACTCATCAAATAACGCACTGATCATTGCGCCGGAAAATCCGCGGTGCAACAAAAACCGGCTGCGTTTTGCCCACTCATTGCGATCCAGAACAGTGTCATCGGTATATTTTTTGCTGTAAACCTGTTCCATCAGCCCCATCCAGCTACCGGCCTCTTCCTTTACGATGCCTTCAAGATCAAACGCCGCTATGCCGTTTTGCAAAAGCTCATAGCCGACACGAATCGGCCCGTAGCCCTTCCGGATACGAAACCGGGCATAGCTTTCCGCGTACCTTAAATCGTCTTGCCAACCTTGCTCGGCCAGTTCGTCAATGACCGGCAACGCGTCATCCTTGTCAAAACCTCTTAAAGCCAATTTATCCAACAACTCTTTTTGACTATGTTCTCTTCGAGCCAGTAGCCGCAGGCAAATTCCCTGAATTTCCTTGGCGACTTCGCTCACAACAGATTACTGCTCATCAATATCTTTGCCTTCATCAGGAAAAACATTCGCCACGGATATACGCTTTAAATTCAACTTATATTGACTATAAACAAAACTAACTATTCGTCCTCATCAACAACCGAAGGCACATCAATCAAAGGAGCGACTTTCTTGCCGAAAGCCTCGGCTCTTATTTTCGCTTCAATTTCTTTCGCTTTTTCAGGATGCTCTCTTAAGAAAGCTTTTACATTATCCTTACCTTGACCGATTTTCTCATCGCCGTAACTGTACCAGGAGCCCGATTTCTGAATAAAACCATAACTCACGCCCAAGTCAACCAGTTCGCCCATGAAAGAAATACCTTCTCCGTATAAAATCTCAAACTCAGCCTGTCTAAAAGGTGGCGCAACTTTATTCTTGACGACTTTCACCCGGGTTTCATTACCGATAACTTCTTCGCCCTTTTTAATGGAGCCGATACGCCGAATATCCAACCGTACCGAAGCATAAAACTTAAGCGCATTGCCACCGGTTGTGGTTTCGGGACTGCCGAACATGACGCCGATTTTCATCCTGATTTGATTGATAAAAATAACCAACGTATTGGAACGCTTGATGTTACCGGTCAACTTCCGCAAAGCCTGGGACATCAAACGCGCCTGCAAACCCATATGGGAATCGCCCATATCGCCTTCAATCTCGGCTTTAGGTGTTAACGCAGCAACCGAATCGACAACAACCACATCAACTGCCCCGGAACGCACCAGCATATCGGTAATTTCCAATGCCTGCTCGCCGGTATCCGGCTGGGAAACCAGCAAATCATCGACATTAACGCCGATCTTTTCGGCATAACTCGGATCTAAAGCATGCTCAGCATCGACAAATGCCGCAGTGCCACCGAGCTTTTGCATTTCGGCAATCACTTGCAGCGTCAATGTCGTTTTTCCGGATGATTCAGGGCCATAAATTTCAACGACACGACCACGAGGCAAACCGCCACAACCCAAAGCAATATCCAAACCCAAAGAACCCGTCGAAACCACATCGATGTCACGCGAAGCGGCTACATCACCCATGCGCATCACAGAGCCTTTGCCGAATTGCTTTTCTATCTGCATCAGCGCCGCGCCTAGCGCTTTCTTTTTATTCTCATCCATTATGTAGTCCTCTGTTTGCCCTGCGGCTATGTCGGTTAAAAAGAAATATCGCCAAAATCAAATCGTTTATTATCACATACACGCAGGGGTTCGGATAGTGTTGATTTACCGGAAAGAGTCAAGATAGACAGCTATGTAGCACGAATATGCTGCTTATGGACGGCATTCTTTATATTTTAAATTTCGGGTTTGCCAGCCGTCGTTTTATCGTCGAATTCCGGTTTTTTATAATACATCCCTGCAAACGTTGGCTAGGCTAACTATTTCAATAATCCATCGTTCACTGTATTCTATATAGTAACTGATCATCGTTCCTATGCCCTGCCCAGACAGCTCTGGCTGGAACATCTACTACACTATTCCCACGGTTCCCACGGGAGCCGTACCTTAAACTAAAAGTTGGAATCTAATAAATAATGACTAGCGAATCGCTCCGACCTTCCTGGAAAAGTTATCTTGAGTTATGCAAACCCAAAGTGGTCGCCTTGATCGTTTTTACAGCTATTGCGGGAATGCTATTAGCCGTGCCAGGAATGCCGCCTATTGGCCTGTTTATTTACAGCAGCCTGGGCATTGCCTTGGCGGCCGCCTCGGCCGCCGCGATTAACCATTATATTGATCGTGAAGCCGATGCGCTGATGGATCGCAACAAGAACCGTCCTTTGCCCAAAGGCGAATTAAGCTCGACCAATGTCATCATTTTTGCAGCCGTATTGGGCGTTATCTCGATGGCATTGCTGATTGTCCTGGTCAACGCCCTGACTGCATTATTGACATTCTTATCAGCGCTGGGTTATGCGATTATCTATACCGTCTACCTTAAAAGAATGACCCCGCAAAATATCGTTATTGCGGGCGCATTTGGGGCCACTCCGCCAATGCTGGGTTGGTGTGCGATGACCGGCGAACTGCATCCTTACTCACTGTTGCTGTTTTTAATTATATTCGCATGGACGCCACCGCATTTCTGGCCTCTGTCTATCGCCAAACGTAAAGAATTCGCCAAAGTCGGCATACCGATGTTGCCGGTCACTCACGGCGTGGAACACACCCGGCTGCATATTCTGCTGTATTCCCTGCTGCTGTTTATCGTTACGCTGCTGCCCTACCTGACCGGCATGAGCGGACTGATTTATTTATTTGCCGTAGTGCCACTGGGTCTTGGTTTTATTTATTTCGCCATTTTGATGATGCGCCTGAAAGACGACAAAACCGCGATGCGAACCTTCTTTTATTCACTGATGTACTTGACCGGCGTGTTTATCGCCTTGTTAGTCGACCATTATTATAAATTTACCTTATGACATTCACTCATCACGAACAAACACCGTACCCCGAACATCCATTCGCGGAATTCGTCCGCATCCTGGGCAAAGGCAAAAAAGGCTCAAGACCGCTAACGCAGGAAGAAGCCTATCGGGCCATGAGCATGATCATGGCAGACCAAGTACAACCCATTCAGCTGGGCGCATTCCTTGTGTTGATGCGGGTCAAGGAAGAAAGCCCGGAGGAATTGGCCGGTTTCGCCCAAGCGGCCAGGGAATCATTCAATATTGCCGACAATACCGTAAAAGTCGACCTGGACTGGTCGTCTTATGCCGGAAAGCGTCGCCATTTGCCCTGGTTTTTACTGTCGGCTTTGCTGCTGGCCGAGAACGACATTACCGTCTTTATGCATGGCGCCAGCGGCCACACCGCAGGCAGGCTGTACACCGAAAACATGCTGGGCTATTTAGGCCTTAAATGCGCAAGCTCTATTAGCGACGCCAAACAGCAACTTGAGCAGCAGCATTTTAGTTATTTATCGCTGGAGCATTTTTGCCCCAAACTGCATGAAATTATAGAGCTGCGCCCGATACTCGGCTTGCGCTCACCGGTGCATACCTTGGTGCGTTTGTTGAATCCGTTTAATGCGGAATACAGTATTCAGGGCATCTTCCATCCCGGCTACCGCCCGGTGCATCAACAAGCCGCTGCTCTTTTAGACCAGCCGCACATGGCGGTATTAAAAGGCGAAGGCGGCGAGACCGAACGCAATCCAGATATGGAATGCCTGGTGCAAAGCGTGCATAACGGTGAACTGTCCGATGAAAACTGGCCTGCTTTATTTACCCACCGCCACGTAAAACCAGAGCTGCTTGAGCCGGAGCAACTGGCATTGATCTGGCAGGGAAAAGTGGAAGATGAGTTTGCGCAAGCCTCCATCATCGGAACGGCGGCGGTTGCGCTTAAGTTGTTGGGTAAGGCTGATACGCAGGAACAGGCACAGCAGTTGGCGACGGATTATTGGTTAGGTAGGGATAAGAAAAAATACTCTGGGGTTGCCGGCGTTTAATGGCACGTCGCTCACCAGACTTGTAAGTAACAATGACCTATCATATTGTTATTGACACCAACGTGATTATTGCAGCGATGCGCTCTAAACGAGGCGCATCGAATTTGCTATTACGATTATTGGGAACAGCCGATTGGCAGGCGCATATTTCTATCCCTCTGATACTTGAGTATGAAGAAGTTTGTCAGCGGCTATCTCCTTCTTTAGGCCTAAACCACGAACAAGTTAATGATTTTTTAGATTATTTTTGTACTGTTAGTCATCACCATAGGATATTTTATCTTTGGCGACCTTATCTTAAAGATGCCGATGACGATTTTTTGCTTGATTTAGCTGTTGAAGCGGGCGCTGATTTTATTATCACATTTAATAAAAAAGATTTTATTGGTATTGAAAAGTTCTCCATTCAAGCTTTAACCCCTAAAGAATTTTTACAAAAAACAGGTGATTTGCCATGACTCAATTAAGTATTACTATTCCCGATTCAATTTATAACAGTGTGCAGGCATTAGCCAATCAAGAGAATATATCAATTGACCAATTTGTAGCTTTAGCATTAGGCGAGAAGATGTCAGCCTTAATGACTGAAGACTATTTATTACAGCGCGCTAAACGCGGGCGGCGCGATAAGTTTTTAGCTGTATTAGATTCGGCTCCTGATGTTGATGCTATTGAAGACGATCGGATTGATCAGTAGAGGCTCTACGCAGTTGTTTGGCTTTTGTCTGATTAACAAGTCTACCAAAGAAACACATCCCCTACTGTAAAGTTAGACGCATATGAATATTCCAATTATTGCTGCTATTCTTACCGCAGTTGCCTCAGTTTTTGTAGCAGCTCTCACCTTTTGGCTTACAAAACACAAGGAAAGAGAAGCCGATGAACGAAAACAAAAACTTGAACACTATCGAGATTTAGTTAGTTCGTTTAGTGGCATCGTGGGTACTGACAGTACGCCAGAAGGTCAAAAACATTTTGCACGTGCATCTAACAATCTCAGCTTAATTGCTTCTCAAGAAGTACTAATTGCATTACAAGCGTTCCAGCATGAAATTCGCAAATCAAATCCTGAACCATCTGTTGAACGTCACGACATACTGTTAAAAAACCTAATGCTGGCTATCCGTAACGATTTAGGTCTGGCGAAAAAAGATGACCTTGAAAAATTAAGCTTTCATCTATGGTGTTCAGGTGCTGATGCCTAACTTATTTGTTTTATAGGCGTAGGACAGCACAGTCCTACGCACGGCGACATAAAAATTTTCAAATGGCGAAAAGGAGCATCAATTTATGAGAAAAATAACAGCAACAGATACTCTTGAACTATCAATCCCTGAAAGAATTCAATTGTCAGCGCGCCAGGATTTTTCGCGAAAGCTAAAATGGATCCGTCCGATTTTAGCAGCGAAAAATGACCTGGCCATTAATGCCTTCGGCGGCCCGCGTTCGTCCTCCGTCCGTCACGACGCACAACTTCGCGTTGCTACGCTGTGCGCCATGACTCCCGTAATGACTTTACGCCATGTCGGATGGCCTTACATTTTGACTGCGCTTCCGCTAACGCTACAACGGTAGTGGATTAAATCTGTAATTAGGCATGAATATCCAAGCCGAATTCGACCTTGTTAATCAGTAATCCGATGACCGTATCATGCAGTGTTTCCAACTTTGAGAAACAGATTGTTTTTCGTGTGAGCCGCTTAATCCAGGTTCTGAAATTCAAATTTTTGCGTTCAATCTTTTGGGTATTGCGCTTACCCACCTGATGCTGATCGACTTCAAGA
>Ga0208270_100157_pt1 | contig 33165 bp, 32 predicted proteins | sample LakWasM109_LOW13_2_FD_183925 | JGI IMG/M metagenome (GOLD analysis project Ga0208270, IMG submission 183925) | Freshwater sediment methanotrophic microbial communities from Lake Washington under simulated oxygen tension - Sediment Metagenome... | ecosystem: Environmental > Aquatic > Freshwater >...
CTATGGCTTCTCGTTACTTTTTCAAGCTGGGCTTTTTGTTCTTCTGTTAGGACGATTTCTGGGGCTTTTCTTGGCATAACGCCAACTATAACCTATATCTAATGCTATTAATGCAATTAAACACTAGCTGCCTTGGTGCTGTTTGTGGCTTTTACGCTTCGCGCGGAGGAAGCCAATACAGCCGAACGCTGGCCTTGGTATGGTGAATGGGAGCAAGCTCGTTTCGCTGCATTTTCTCCTCTTGTCCAGAGTCTGCTTAAGCGCGATGAAGCGGATGCGATTCGTTTGATCGAAAACGGCGCCAAATTGGACGATAGGGTGACTGAGAACGAAATTCGCCGCATGGCTGAGCCGCATGTGAAAATAGCTTACGTCGGCGGGGAGCCGAAAGCCGATTACCCGCTGGTCATACTGGCGACTGTGGCCGATCTGCCCCGCGTGGTGGCCGCCATCGGTGAACGAATGCCAGCCGCTCTTGCGGTCAGCGATCCAAGAGGCAGTACTGCACTGACTTGGGCCGCAGCTTCCGGGCATACAGAGGTGGCTAAAGTGCTGCTTGCGCATGGCCTCGATCCCTTGCATATTGACAACGATAACTACACGCCCCTGTCAATGGCGGTATATAAGAAAAAAGCCGAAGTAGTACGTCTGCTGATTGCGGCAATCTCCCCTGAACGCTATCGTCAGGTTGAAGTAGCCGAGCGGGTCTGGGTGGCCTCCTATTTAAGCGATACCGACACACTGCGCGAACTTCTTGAGGCCGGTGTACCTCCAAATTATATTTCGCCTCAGGGTAACACCGCATTGATCAGCGCTGTGCTTGATATGAATCTGGAACGGGTGCAATTGTTGCTCAATCATGGAGCCACGGTGGATATGCATCGCTATAGAGGGCGAAATATTTTTGATATTGCCGAGGCCAATTTGACGAAGGGAACGGAAGATACCAAGGAAATTTATCGACTGATTCAAGCAGCGCCGCGTACTGCAAGCGGTTGGGAAAAACCTGCTGAGGCGCAACAGATGGAAATTTTCTTGAAGATAATTGAAGGAAAAAATCCGTAACGCAATATAACCAACTAGGGAGAGTTCAGAACTTCTTTTTTGCGTAACATCAGGCATCAGATAGCAGGAAACAATACAATAAATGCTTGGTTATATGCGAGTTTGCAAGATTTCCTTTTTTAATCATTACAAAGTAGATAAAATTACTGGGTCTTTATTTATTAGGTGATTATCAGCATGAGCGTTATAGAAAGAATTAAAGACCAGATTGAAAATAATCAGGTTGTTTTATACATGAAAGGGTCACCGGATTTTCCTCAATGCGGCTTTTCCGGCCAGACGGTGCAAGTATTGGGAGCTTGCCATGCCAAATTTATGTACGTTAATATTTTTGAGGATCCTGAACTGCGTGAGGCGCTTAAAGAATATTCGCACTGGCCGACTTATCCCCAACTTTATATCGGCGGTGAGCTGGTCGGCGGTTGCGATATCGTTATCGACCTGTACCAGAAAGGTGAGTTGGCAAAGATGCTGGCCGCTGTTGATGCGATAGAAGAATAATTAATGGCACACGGATGACACTAGCGTCATCCGTGTGCCGGTTTTATTATCAATTATCGAGGGATTCCAGCTGTTTCCAGCGGTTGACTATCATACAGAACAGTTCGGCTGTTTTTTCGGCGTCATAAAGCGCCGAGTGTGCTTTCTCGTTATCCCAGTCTAATCCGGCTGCTTGGGCCATTTTCGCCAGTACGGTCTGTTGATAGACCAATCCTCCCAATGTCGCGGTATCGAAGGTGCTGAACGGATGAAAAGGACTGCGTTTTATTTGAGTTCGTTGAATCGCGGCATTCAAGAAGCCGATGTCAAAAGCCGGGTTGTGACCCACCAAAATGGCTCGGGTGCAATTGTTGCGTTTGACGGCCTCTTTTATGGGCTTAAACAGCATATGCAGCGCGTCTTTCTCGTCAATCGCCATCCGGAACGGGTGGTGCGGATCAATTTTATTAAACTTGAGGGCTGCTTCGTCCAGTTCGGAGTTCTTAAAAGGAATGACGTGTGTTGTGTAACGTTCGGTAATTTCCAAGTCACTGTTGCTGTTAAGCTCGACAATCACGGCGGCAATTTCCAGTAATGCGTTTTTTTTGGGATTAAAACCGGCGGTTTCAATGTCGATGACTACCGGGAGAAAACCTCGGAAACGTTTGTCTAAGGGAATTACAGGTGTATCCATTTTGTGAGTTATGCCAAGATGTATCGAAATGATGGGGGATAAGTGCGATGACGTATGGTATGTTACGCGAAAATTTGCTCATAATGAAAATAATAGCGTTGGGGAGAGGATGTAATGCAACAGAAAAAACTGATTACTCGACTCGGATGTCTTGTTTTATTGGTTATGTTTGAAGGATGTGCAACGACTGCGAGAGATCCCAAAGATCCGTTCGAAAGTTGGAATAGAGGCGTCCAAACGTTTAACGATAAATTTGATGATTATGCAATGAAGCCTCTCGCCAAGGGATATCAGTGGATAACGCCTTCATTCGTTGATCGCGGCGTAACCAATTTTTTTAGCAATATTAATGACATCGGCGTAACCATTAATGATCTGTTCCAGTGCAAGATATCGCAAACAGGCATGGATGGTGCGCGTTTTATTGTCAATACTACGGCCGGTGTTGCCGGTTTTGTCGATGTCGCGGCGATGATAGATTTGCCTAAACATAATGAAGACTTTGACCAAACAATGGGTGTTTGGGGTGTGCCTTCCGGTCCTTACCTGGTGTTGCCGTTTTTCGGGTCAAGTTCTCCCCGCGGCGTCGGTGGATTGATTGGCGACGCGGCGATGAATCCTATTAGCTATCTTGACAGCGGTGTTATTAGCGGTTCACTGTTTGGGTTGAATGCCGTTGATCTGAGAGCAGATAATTTGACTAATGTAAAAGTGGCGACGGAAGCGGCTGTAGACCGGTATGCGTTTTTTAAAAGTGCTTATTTTCAACAGCGTGAGTATCTGATTCACGATGGCAATATGCCGGAAGGATCGGATCTACTGGATATTGATGAAGAAATGAATAACGATAACTCGGCTCCGGTTAAGCCCTATTAAAGTAAGGTGAAAAAGCGGGAAAACACGTTGTTATCTTAAAAAGTAGGGCGCGCACGGGGTGTGCCTTTTGTTCAGGCCGGGATTAACATAGACACTTCCTCTAGCCTTGTGCGGCAGGTCCACGCTATGTGTCTTTTGCGGGTTACCGCAACTTCCAGCTCAACTCTTCAGTCGCCTTCAGCGGCGTAATGGATAGGTCATTTTGTCCGTAAACGGATGGTACTTTCCAGGCGATTTTTTCCAGCGTGACTGACCCTGAATTTCTGGGTAGCCGGTAAAAATCGGCGCCGTAAAAACTGGCGAAACCTTCCAGTTTGTCTAGTGCATCTACCCGTTCAAATGCTTCCGCGTAGAGTTCCAATGCCGCATGAGCGCTGTAACAGCCTGCACAGCCGCAGGCGGTTTCTTTTAATGAAGTCAGGTGTGGCGCGCTGTCCGTACCCAGAAAGAATTTCGGGTTGCCGCTGGTTGCGGCTTTAACTAATGCCAAGCGATGCGATTCGCGCTTGATAATCGGCAAGCAGTAGTGATGTGGCCTGATGCCGCCCGCCAGAATTGCATTGCGGTTAAACAGCAAATGTTGCGGGGTGATGGTTGCGGCAATATTAGAGCCGGAATCTTGTACAAACTGCACGGCTTCGGTCGTGGTCACATGTTCGACCACAATGCGCAAGCCGGAGAAGTTATTGGCGATGTCGGTTAGGCAAGTATCGATAAACACCCGTTCCCGGTCGAAAATATCGCAGGCATCATCGGTGACTTCGCCATGGATCAGTAACGGGATATCCAGCTGTTCCATTGCCGACAGTAACGGATAAACAGCCTTGATATCGGCAACGCCGGAATCGGAGTTGGTGGTGGCGCCTGCCGGATAAAGTTTAAAGGCGTGGATATGTTCGGATTCGGCGGCTTTTTTGATTTCATCCACGGTCGTCGAACCGGTTAGGTAAAGCGTCATCAGCGGCGTAAAATCAAGACCTTCCGGAACCGCTTGCAGAATTTCTTCCCGATAAGCCAAGGCCTGAGCCACCGTCGTAACAGGCGGTTTGAGGTTGGGCATGATGATGGCGCGGGCAAATTGCCTGGCGGTATGCGGCAGAACAGTTTGTAAAACCGCGCCTGTTCTGACGTGTAAATGCCAGTCATCCGGTTTTGTGATGGTTAATGTTTTCATTATCGGAGGTAAATTCTGTAAAATAGGCGGCTATTCTATAGTAAGTGCCTTGAAAAATTAAACACAGCACTTATCGTGGTTATTATTTTTGTTATCGGAGCGGTAAATGCCAATATACGAGTACCAATGTCAGTCATGCGGCCATGAGCATGAAGCTTTACAAAAACTCAGCGCTGAGCCTCTAGTGACCTGTCCAGCCTGTAACAAGCCGGAGTTAATGAAAAAAATTTCTGCGGCCGGATTCAGATTAAAAGGCAGCGGCTGGTACGAAACTGATTTTAAAAGCGGCGCCAAGAAAAATGTAGCGGGTGAGGCGAGTTGTTCCACGTCTACACCGTCTTCCGGCAGCTGTCCAGGCGGCGGCTGTACCAAAAGCCATTAACAAAAAAAGGCTCAGGGCGAAAGGCTATTCTCAGCTTGCGCCTTGAGTCTTAACTTACACATCTTTAATTTAAATCAACAGGGAAAATTTATGCGTACTCACAAGTGCGGAGAATTAAACACACAACAGCTAGGCGAAACGGTTTCAATCTGCGGTTGGGTACATAGACGCAGAGACCACGGCGGCGTTATTTTTATCGATCTGAGAGACCGGGCCGGATTGGTGCAAGTTGTGGTTGATCCCGACGTGGCCGAAACTTTTGCGACGGCTGAAAGCGTCCGCAGTGAATATGTATTACAAATTACCGGACTGGTTCGCGACCGTCCCGCAGGCACGGTTAACGCCAATATGCATTCCGGCGCGATTGAGATACTGGCTAAAAATATTGTCGTACTGAACGAATCGGAAACCCCGCCGTTCCCGGTTGAAAGCGATATCGAGGTCAACGAAGAGCTGCGTTTGCGCTATCGTTATATCGACTTGCGTCGCACCGAGATGCAGGAAAAGATGAAAGTGCGCCGCGATGTGACGCGGGTATTAAGAAACTTCCTCGACGACAACGAATTTTTCGAGATCGAAACGCCTTACCTGACCAAAGCGACACCCGAAGGCGCGCGCGATTACATCGTGCCGAGCCGTACCCACGAAAACTCATTTTTCGCGCTGCCGCAATCGCCGCAATTATATAAACAAATATTGATGGTCGCGGGTATGGATCGCTATTATCAAGTTGTGCGCTGTTTCCGCGATGAAGACTTGCGTGCCGACCGTCAGCCCGAATTCACCCAGCTCGATATCGAAACCTCGTTCATGGATGAAAACGAAATCATGCACATCATGGAGGAAATGATCCGCCAGTTGTTCATCAAAGTGATCGGCGTGAACCTGGGCGACAAATTCCCGCGCATGACCCATCAGGAAGCGATATCGCGTTACGGTATCGATCGTCCCGATTTGCGGATTCCGCTGGAATTGGTCGATATTGCCGAGGACATGAAAAACGTCGATTTCCAAGTTTTTTCCGCACCGGCCAATGACCCGAAAGGCCGCGTCGTTGCGATGCGCGTACCGAATGGCGGCGAATTAAGCCGTAAAGACATCGATGCGTTGACCAAGTATGTCAGCATTTACGGCGCAAGAGGTTTGGCTTATATCAAAGTCAACGACTTGCCCGCCGGCGTCGACGGCTTGCAATCGCCTATCGTTAAATTCGCTCCTGCTGAAGTTTGGGACAGCGTATTGGCTAAAACCGGCGCGCAAAACGGCGATTTGATTTTCTTCGGTGCGGATAAAGCCAACATCGTTAATGAAGCTATGGGCGCATTGCGGGTTAAGTTAGGACACGACCTTAACCTGCTGGAAGGCGAATGGAAGCCGGTTTGGGTGGTTGACTTCCCGATGTTCGATTGGGATGAGAAAACCAACCGCTACAACGCGATCCATCACCCGTTCACCGCGCCAAGTTGCTCGGTTGAAGAGTTGGTAGCCAATCCTGGCTCAGCATTATCTCGCGCTTACGATTTGGTATTGAACGGCACCGAAGTCGGCGGCGGTTCGATCCGTATCAACCGCACCGCTATGCAACAAACCGTGCTTGAAATTTTAGGCATAGGCGAAGACGAAGCCAGGGAAAAATTCGGCTTCCTGCTGGATGCATTGAAATACGGCGCTCCTCCGCATGGCGGTCTTGCGTTCGGTCTGGATCGTCTGGTCATGCTGATGACAGGATCAACGTCTATTCGCGACGTGATAGCTTTCCCTAAAACCCAATCGGCGGCTTGTCCGTTAGTCAGCGCGCCAGCGGTCGTGACCGATGAGCAATTGAAAGAGCTGGGTATTCGTTTGATTAGGCCCGCAGGAAAAGAAAAAGCTAAGGATTAAAAGCTTTTTATTTACCACGAAGTCACGAAGTTTTATTCCTTCGTGTCTTCGTGGCGATAATTTTTTACAGATTTTTTTAGTTGTTTTTTTGTGGATTTACCTGCTATTTGATGAGCAGTGACATGAAATCCTCCCAAAATATCCTCTCCAGAGGAGTACCCTTTATGACCAATACCCCATTTCCGATTCAAGATTACGCCTTACTCAGCGATGAGGAATGCGACGCCCGGATTATCGCCGCCAAAGCCAAGCTTGGCAGCCGTTGCGTGGTGCTCGGGCATCATTATCAACGCGACGAAGTGTTCAAGCATGCCGATTTTTCCGGCGACTCGTTAAAACTGTCCCGAGATGCGGCGAAATCCGATGCCGAATATATCGTTTTTTGCGGTGTGCATTTTATGGCCGAAGTTGCCGACATACTGTCCCGTCCCGAACAGATTTCGATCTTGCCGGACATGGCGGCAGGCTGTTCGATGGCCGATATGGCTAACCTGATCAAGGTGCAAAAATGCTGGGATGAACTGTCGCAAGTGATCGATGCAGAAGCTGAAGTCACCCCGATAACCTACATCAATTCCGCGGCCGACCTGAAATCATTTTGCGGCAAGCATGACGGTATCGTCTGTACCTCGTCCAATGCCCAAAAAATATTGGAATGGAGTTTTGCCAAAAAATCCAAAGTGCTGTTTTTTCCCGATCAGCATCTGGGCCGTAATACCGGTTACCGGATGGGTATCCCGTTGGAAGCTATGGTCACCTGGGATTTTACCAAACCGATGGGCGGCTTGACCGAGGAACAAATCCGCAATGCCAAAATCATCCTCTGGAACGGCTATTGTTCGGTGCATCAGGTATTCAAACCTGAACATATTGATGATTTCCTTAAGCGTTTTCCGGAAACCAAAGTCATTTCGCACCCGGAAGCTTCGTTTGAGGTCTGCCAAAAATCGGAGTACATCGGTTCTACCGAATACATCTTAAAAACCGTGCGCGAAGCAGAACCCAACACCCGCTGGCTGGTTGCGACGGAACTGAATCTGGTCAACCGTCTGCACGAAGAATGCAAAGCGCAAGGCAAAAATGTCCATTTTATGTCGCCTACGCTGTGCATGTGCTCTACCATGTTCAGGACCGACCCGCAACATCTGGCCTGGGTGCTGGAAAACCTGGCGGCAGGGCATGTGGTTAACCGGATCTCAGTGCCTGAGGACGTAGCCAAATATGCCAAGAAAGCGTTGGATAACATGTTGGGAGTCATGTGATGACAGTCAATTTTAATCGCTTAAAGCATTTCTCGATGACCTATGTCTTCATCGAAGACGATGAAGACATAGCCTGCGAATATGAGCAAACAGAGCAAAGCCCCGTCGTTGCGCCTGACGGTAATAACATAAGTTTTACCTTAAGAAATATCGATCAAGATGAAGACAAAGATATTTACTCTGTGACTCTGATAAAAGAGAGTGATGATGAGTTTTCCATAAAGTCCGATTATTTCGGGGATGCCGCCGAGCCTTATCCTCTGGATGTTGAAATTTCCGATGATGACGTCAAATTCATCTTGGAAGGCGAAGATGAGGTTATGTATTTGTATGGTTTTTTTGAGTAAAACCGTAATTAACGTTGTCCCATTAAAAATTTAGCGAGGGTTTTGTTTATGAATACCTCTGATATTCGTTGGCAGCAACGCTTTGCTAATTTTAAAAAAGCCTTGGTGCAGCTTAAAAATGCGATAGAACTCGGCAAGCAGCGTCCATTGTCTTTATTGGAGAAACAAGGCGTTATCCAGGCCTTTGAGTTCACTCATGAATTGGTCTGGAATGTCCTCAAGGACTACCTGGAAGACCAGGGCAACCAATCGATTAAAGGCTCAAAAGACGCGACCCGCGAAGCTTTTAAAGTAGCATTGATCGCTGACGGCGAACAATGGATGGCGATGATCCGGAGCAGGAATGTATCTTTGCATACCTACGATGAGCAAACCGCCGGATAACTGGTTGTAGCGATAATAAACGATTATTTTCCGCTGTTTGAACTGCTGCAAACGGACATGCAAAAATACCTGTAATGAAAACAGCTACAGCGGCCAAACTGGGCTTGTCGCAAACCATGTTAGATAGTTTTCTTATTGTAGGAGCGGGCGAGAGTACGATAAATCTGTAACTACGCAGCTCGTTGATACCGCATACAAACGAGACCAATGCCTCGTCCAGTAAAATACTTCTTCTAAAGGCGGACAATGCAAAATAGACAACAAGCGTTCAATAATATCAGCCGTGAACTTGCTATTGGCATACAAGATATTAAACAGCGCCAAGCGATACAGGATTACTCACTGAATATCCATGCGGAAAACTTTTTTAGGGATGTATTTAATTGTGTTTACGGTTGTCATTTTGAAAACGCCAATTTTCAAAGTGCCAATGCACCTTGTTTAGACTTGCTGGATACGCAACAAAAGCTGGCCTATCAAATCACCAGCACGATAAGCAAAGAAAAAATCATCAACACCCTTCAAGCGCTGGCAAAGCCTGAATATCAAGGTTATGAAATCAGGATGTTTTATCTATTGGGCAAGCCCAATTTATCGGCTAAAAGCAAACAAAAGATACGCACCGATTTTGCTCTCAATATTGACGAGCACTTGTTTGATTGCAGCGATTTAATTAAAGACATCAACAATCTTAAGACCGACAAACTCATTGCTTTGAACCACAAGTATTTTAAAGAAACTTATGCTGAAAAAGCCGATACACCAACCGAAGTCGATACTTTCCACCTCCCCGAACCCACCACCGCCTTAATCGGTCGTAAAACCGAATTAAACCAACTCACCGAAGCCTTCAAAAATCCCAACAAACGCTTAGCGATTATTGTCGCGGCGGGCGGAATTGGTAAATCCGCCTTGACCGATGAATGGTTAAAACAAATCGAAGCGCAGAATTATTACGGCAAAACCCGAGTATTCGGCTGGTCGTTTTATTCGCAGGGTTCGCATAATACCTTTACCAACTCCCAACCGTTTTTCAGTGCGGTGTTGCCGTTTTTAGGGGTAACAGAAATTCCCAAAGATGAGATTGAAAAAGCGCGATTGTTAGCGCGATGTTTGCGTGAGCAGCCGTGTTTACTGATCCTCGATGGCTTAGAGCCGTTGCAATATGCAGAAAATTTGGCGGCGATGAATGGAGAATTGCAAGACAGCGCGTTAAAAGAGTTTATCGCCTGTTTTCGGCAAACGGCGGGGAAAAGTTTTGTGTTGCTTTCGTCACGGCAACCGCTGGCGGAATTGAAAAAATGGCAGGTAGAACATTATTTGTCACTGGATTTGAAAACTTTGCCGCATGAGGATGGCGCGGATTTGTTGCAAGCGTTGGGCGTAACGGGCAATGCGGAAGAGCGGCAGGCGATTAGCAAAGACTTAAACGGTCATGCCTTGAGTTTGGTGTTAATGGGGCATTTGTTACTCGAACATTATCAAGGCGATTGCCGTTATGCAAAGGAGTTACCGCCGTTAACTTCGGCGCACGGCGATAGCGATACCGAAAAAGACAGCCGTCATGCGTTACGAGTGTTGGATTATTACGATAGTTTGCAGGATGAAGCCTCACGCTGTTTTTTGCAGTTGATGGGTTTGTTTGACCGTCCGATGGACGCGGCAGAAAAAGCGGTTTTGATTGCTAAGGCTAGCCACGCTGAGCCGTTACGCGGTTTAACGGCAAAAGAGAGGCAAGCGGTAGAGCTGCGGTTAGAAAAAAGCGGTTTGTTGTTGGGTAAAAAAGGTAGTTTTGGGTATTTGAAATGGGATACGCATCCGATTATTCGTGCTTATTTTGGGGAGAAGTTTAAAGAAAATCATTCCGAAGCTTTTAAACAAGCGCATTGGGTATTAGCTTGCTATTACTATGATTTACCTGAAAAAGAATTGCCCGATACTTTAGAAGAAATGCAGCCACTTTATCGAGCTATGGTACACGGATGTTTAGCTGAAGAATACGAACGAGTATTGGCTGAAGTTTATTATCAACGCATTGCTAGAAATCAAGAAGGATATAGTCTGCATCAACTCGGAGCGTATTCACAAGACCTCACAGCTTTATCAGCATTTTTTTCATTCGGTTGGAATGATTATTCGCATACGAACTTAACTGAAATTGTTCAAGCGTCAGTATTAGGAAACATTTCATTTTGCTTAATGTCTTTAGGACGTTTGCAAGACGCAATTGAGCCAAGAATGGCAAATTTAAAGTTATGTGAAAAATTAGACAATTGGATAGAAACTACCAGAGCAGCTCAAAATTTAGCCGACTTATACTTACATTTAGGTCAGCTTGAATTAGCTTATGACACCGTTACACAAAAGCAAATAGAGTATGCTCAGCTTAGTGAACATAGTTTTAGCAAAATAAAAAGCCAATGTTATTTAGCGACAGTTTTATATCGTACTGGCAACCTTAGTGAAGCAATTAAACATTTTCAACACGCGGAAATCTTACAGCAACAGGATGGCTTCCAGCATTTATCTTCATTGCTTGGTTTTGAATATTGTGGCTTATTAATAGATACAGCTTACGATAAAAATACCTTGCGAACGGCAATAGCAATAGTGAAGCATAATTCTAAACTTGATTTACATTTGCTAGATGACGCGTTAATGAATATTACCTGTGCGCGAATTTGTGTTTTTTCAAATAACCTTTCTGATGCAGAAAAAATTTTTCAACGAGCAGTATCGAGTATACAAAAATCAAACTTAGCAACATTCACTCCGTTATTTTATCTATACCGCGCCGACTTCTACCTCACCCAAAACCAACTCGATCCAGCCCAAGCCGATTTAAACAGCGCCTGGGAAATCATCGAACGCTGTGGTATGAAACTGTATGCAGTGGATTACTTATTAATACACGGACGTTACAGCCTTGCCATCAAAGATCACGACACCGCTTTAAGCCACTACATTGAGGCCAAACAACTCATCCAAGAAACCGGCTATCATCTGCGCGATGCCGAATTGGACTTATTCGCCGCGAAGCTCAGACAACTAGACCTGCCAGAGCATCAACGTACAAATCCAGTTTTGTACTCCCAAATCGCCGATTATTACCTGCAAAAAGCCAAAAATCGCATAGCAGAAATCGGTCAATTGGGTTTAATGCGGGTAATTGAGCGGGATTTTCCACTCTAAACAACTTAAGCATAAACGGCTTCTATAAACCCCATTCAACCCTTGCAGTGAGACTACAGCCATGCCAACTATATCGGTTTTCTACGGCATCCAAATTATGATGTACTTCTACGACAACGGGCAGCATAACACGCCCCATATTCACGCCGAATATCAGGACAGCGAAGCGGCATTTTCAATCTTGGACGGTGAAATTATTTCAGGCGACTTTCCACGCAAACAAACGCGCTTGGTGCAAGCTTGGATAGAATTACATCAAGAATCGTTAATGGTGGACTGGAAGCTGGCGATAACGGGCCAAGAGCTTCACCGCGTTGAACCTTTAAGATAATACAGAGCTTGCTATGAAACTAATCAATGTAGAACCAAAAGAGAATTACATAGTCCGCGTTTATTTAGACAACCAGTCCATATTGGATTTTGATGTAAAAGCCGAACTGGAACGCATTTCATGCTACAAGGCGTTATATAACGTGGATTTTTTTAATACCGTGAAATTTAAAAATCAACGTATCTATTGGAATGAAGATTTTGATTTTCATTTAGACCAAATAGTAGAGCGTGGGCGTTACATAAAATAGCACTTAAAAACTGCAAAGATATTTGCGCTGGTTCCCAAGCTCCTGCGCTCGTCGTTATACACAAGTCGTAGCTTTGCGAGTCGGGAAGCTGAGCTTCCGGTACTGAATTCCCAAGCGGGAAAGACTGTGAAAGTATTCATGTGGGAGGGGCTTTAGCCTCGACCTTCGGGGCTAAAGCCCCTCCCACGATCAATAAAACAATGACTTACAAGTCACTAAAATACTATGTGTCATATTTTCAAGAATACTTTCACAGTCTCGGGAGCTTGGGAATTAGCGAAAAGTAGATTTTCATCGTCCCAGCGCAGAGTGTCACTGCCATGAAGCTAAGCCGGCGGCCCGTGACCGCGATGAGGGCGCTACAAATCTGCAATCGCTGTGCAAATGTCGCGGGCACGGCCCGCTCTTACGGAGTGTCGATGTGCTTAATTTAATGGCAGTGACGCAGAGCGTGGGAACCATAAAATCGGGTAGGGCGTGCCGTGCGCGCCAAAGGGAGTGTAAAATTTTTCAAGTATCCGGGAAGGCGCGCATGGCGAGCCCTACGGCTGTGAGAACTTAGATCATTGTAGCCGTCCAAACCTAATCAGCTAAACTCCACGATACTCCGCTAAATTAACCCCATGCTTTTTCAACTTGGTATAGACGGCGCGCGATGTAATGTCCATGTCTTCGGCCACTTTTTTCACATCGCCTTGATGCTGTTTTAGTGCACTTTCAAGATACGCTTGTTCGGCTTTGGCAAGGGCTTGTTCTTTGATGTCTTTCCATTGCTCAAGATTAGGTGTTTTGGTTTGAAGCGGTAAATCCAATTCGGTCATTTCTTTGCCGGTGGCAAATAAAATGCTGCGTTCAAGGATGTTTTCCAGTTCGCGGACGTTGCCCGGCCACGGATAAGCGCGAATTTTTTGCATGACTTCACGGCTGACCGACTCAACCGCTTTGTTATATTTCTTGCTCAAACGCTGCACAATCAATTGCACCAGATAAGGCAGGTCTTCAGGGCGTTCGGCCAGTGTCGGGATGCTTAAGCGGACTACATTAATGCGGTAATACAGGTCATGGCGAAACAGGGCTTGCTTGACCAATTCTTCGAGGTTGTTATTGGTTGCGGAGATGATTCTCAGGTCAACCGACAGGGTTTGTTTGCCGCCGACCCGCTCTAGTTCACCTTCCTGTAGCACCCGAAGCAGCCGGGTTTGTGCGGCGGGGGACAGGCTATCGACTTCATCCAGGAACAAGGTGCCGCCTTCGGCCCGCTCAAAATAACCTTGATGCACTTCGACCGCGCCGGTGAACGCGCCTTTTTCATGTCCGAACAGCGCGCTCTCGAGCAGGCTTTCGGGAATTGCGCCGCAGTTGATCGGGATAAAGGGCTTATTGCTGCGGTCGCTCATTGCATGTATCGCGCGGGCAATCAATTCCTTGCCGACGCCGGTTTGGCCGTGAATCAGCACGGTTGCCAAGGTGGGTGCGATCACTTCGATGGCTTGCAGGATTTTTTGCATGGTCGGCGATTTGGCAATAATTGCCGGAGGTTGATGTTTTTTTGCAGGTTGCTTGCTTTGTTTGCGCCAGATTTGTTGCATGCTCTGCTCAATGCGCGAGTGCAGCTCGTTAATGTCCTGCATTTCCTTGACCGGCGTGGTATCGGTGTATTCCATTCCCGGACGCTCTTTTGCCGCGTTCGGGTTGGTGTATACGCAAACTTCACACTGACCGTCATGGCGGGCAATACTTTGTTTGATTTCCACTTTGGCGTAACCGAAATTTCTGGCTGCAATGCCGCCAAAGACGCTGGATGTCATTCTGCATAATTCGGGGAAATTGGTGACCCGGTCGCCAAAAGGACAGCAGCTGTTGGTCACGGTAATGCAATCGGAATTGCCGGAAACCAGAGAAAATTTACCGCCGATGTTGTTTTTAAGGCCGAGGATCAGTTCGATATAGCTTTGCTGGTCGAGTAATTCGCTGTGATGGGTTTCTTCCCGATAGGTTTCTTCAAAAAAACAGCCGGCAGTCTTCGCAATGTGCTCAATCAATTGTTCGCAGTGCTTTTGTCCCTGTTGTTCGCTGGCGTGCATCAACTCAAGGATGAAGGTTTGCAGAAAAAAAGCAGGTGTTAGATCGGAAAGGGAGTTATTGTTCATGATGTTTTGTGAAGTAAATTTTCGCTAATTGAAGCACAGCTTCCTTAAATAGGTAAAGCTAAAAATCAAGTTATTGTATTTTAAAAGAAATGCTTTCGATAATGACTGGCATAACACTTGCTGTAATCATAGACGTACATAACGATAACAACGAGGAGTTGAAAATGAGCGAAGATAAACCACCTTTAGATCCGCATCCGTTAAGCGAATATGTAGCTTGGGCCGGAAACCGCAACCGCGAACCGCTTTTAGGCGTTTTAAAAGAAAAGTTGCCTAAAGATCCGGCAAATGTGTTGGAACTTGCCAGCGGCAGCGGAATGCATATTAATTATTTTGCACCGCATTTCGAGCACTTGCATTTTCATCCTTCCGACAAGGATCAAGCCGTTTTTGAGAATATCAAGAAGCTGTCCATCGATCACAAGAACGATAATATTGCCGATCCCGCCCACCTGGATTTAACTAACGCTGAAACCTGGTTTAATGCAGGCAAGCCGTATTCATTTGCTGCGATTTTTTGTATCAATATTTTCCAGGTAGCGCCCATTTCAATTGCCGACGGCATGATGAAATGTGCTTCCCATTTATTGGATGAACATGGTTTTTTGCTGGTTTACGGTCCGTTTAAGGTGGAAGGAACTTTCACGACTGATTCCAATAAAGATTTTCATGAAACATTAAGTTCGGCAGGCGTTTCGGAATGGGGTTTAAAAGATGTTGCGGATCTGAAAAAGGCGGCGGAAAATCATGGACTGGAGTTAAAAGAGCAGATCAATATGCCTGCTAATAATTTCTCGCTGATATTTGGCAGAAAGTAATTAGGCGAGAGGTGTAAGGTGTATAAGTGTGTCTTATACCTCTTTTCAATGAAGTTAAATCTGGAAAGTTAAGTCTATGCAAAAATGTTCAGCCGTAATTATCGGAGTGGGTCCTGAGCAAGGCTTGGGCGCTACGCTTGCCAAATATTTTGCAGCAAAAGGTTTGCACGTTTATATCGCCGGTCGAAGTGAAGATAGGCTTCAACGGGTAGCGGAAAAAATCAGGCAGAAAGGCGGCTCAGTCAGCACTGTGCTTGCCGATGCAACGATTGAACGCGATGTGGCGCATTTATTTAAAGTGGCCGGGCTGGATGGTTATCCCATTGATATTGCCGCTTATAATGTAGACAGCAATATCTCGTCGCCTTTGCTGGAAACGGATGAGGAAACTTTTACCACGCTTTGGAAGCAAAATTGCCTGGGTGCTTTCTTTTTCGGCAAGGAAGCGCTTAGCGTGATGAAAGATCAACATAGAGGAACGCTGATTTTTACCGGGGCGACAGCGTCACTCAGAGCAAGGCCGCCGTTCACCGGATTCGCAGCCGCTAAAGCCGGTTTAAGGGCATTGGCGCAAGGCATGGCAAGAGAGTTTTCGCCGCAAGGCATACATGTGGTTCATGCTGTGATTGACGGCGTGATTGACGGTGAGCGGGCGAATAATCAATTCTCTGAGTATGTTAAGGCCAAAGGTAAGGATGGTTTGTTACAACTGGATGCCATCGCCGAAACCTATTGGGCCATCCATAAACAACATCCCAGTGCATGGACTCATGAACTGGATTTGAGACCGTTTAAAGAGCCGTTTTAGGAGGTAGCTATGTCTAAAATCAAAAACTGGATTTTACAGGGTAGTTATTTTGAAACCTGTAACTGCGAAACCGCCTGTCCTTGTGTCTGGCTGCAACCGCCGACAGAAGGCGATTGCAAATTACTGGTCGCGTGGCATATTGATCAAGGACACCTGGATGATCAAGTGCTGGATGATTTAAATGTTGCGATGGCATGTTACTCGCCGGGACATATGAAAGACGGTAATTGGCAGGCGGCTTTGTATGTTGACGAGCGCGCTGATGACAGCCAGCTTGATGCGATTGTGAAAATCTTTAGCGGTCAGCAAGGCGGGCATCCTGCCATTTTGATGAGTTCTGTCAGTAAGGTTCTGGGTGTGAAAAAAGTAAAAATCGACTATCAGCAACAAGGTAACAGCCGACAATTGATTATTCCCGGTATAGCCCAGGCCGATATTGAAAGCGTTCAAGGTATAACAGGCGGGCAAGCGAGCATAAGCAATCCGCCGTTATGCGTGGTAACGAGTCATCCGGCGGTGGTTGCCAGGTCAAAAAACTATCAGTACCAGGATTATGATAAAAACTGGCAGTTTTCCGAGCGTAACGGCTTTTTCTCAGCATTTGTTTATCGGCCGTAATGGGCTGGTTTAAAGCACAGAGTTCAATTTTAGCTAGTGTGCTGATATCGATTTTTGCTGCCTGGGGTTATCTGTTTTATCAACATAACCAAATGACATCTCAACCGGTGTCTAGCATGTGGATGCCGCCCTCGGAGCCATTGGCATGGGGTTTTATCGATTTTGCGTTGGTTTATTTTATGTGGGCGGTCATGATGGCTGCAATGATGCTGCCTTCTGCGATTCCGATGATTCTGGCGTTTGCCCGTGTGTGCCGGCAGCGAAACAGTGGACCCCAATTAACTTACCTGTTCATTTCGGCTTATCTGGGAATATGGCTGTTATTCAGCAGTTTGTTAACGCTGTTGCAATGGCAAATGTATGGATTGGCTTGGTTGACACCGATGATGGATAATCAAAATTCAATATCGGCAGCCGGTATTTTGTTTCTGGCAGGCTTTTATCAATTTATGCCGATAAAAAATGCCTGTTTAGTGCATTGCAAAACCCCGATGGGCTTTTTATTAAATGAATGGCAGGATGGCCCCGCAGGCGCGTTTAATATGGGAGTCAAACATGGCATAAACTGTGTGGGCTGTTGCTGGGCGCAAATGCTGATCATGTTCGTCGTGGGCGTGATGAATTTGCTGGGCATGGCTTTGATGACTTTATTGGTTATAGCGGAGAAATCCATGCCTGTTCAGTCAAAGCTTATTTGCAAAGCGATAGGTGCCGCTTTTATTGTGTGGGGCGCTTTCCTGTTGATTGCTTAAAAATCATCTGCTGTTAAATTCCTGTTAATAAACCTGAGAAGATTATCGTAATGAAAGTTCGTTCACTATTTGCTCTTTCGATTTTATTGTCCGCTACCGGCAGCGGTATTGCCAATGCAACGACCTATACCTTGCCGGAAAACAGCAATGATAGTGTCATCACTCAATTCCATGACGATGTACCTTTAACGCGTGCCGAACAAAACGAGACTTTACCGGATGTGGCGAGGCGCTTTCTTTTGGGGCAGACGGAAATCGTGCGGTTGAATCCCGACGTTGATCGTTGGCAAGTCAAAAAAGACGAGATTGTTCGTTTATCCAACAGACGTATTTTGCCGGATACGCCGCACGAAGGCATTACCCTGAATATCGCCGAATACCGTATGTATTATTATCCGCCTATTCAAAAAGGGTCAGCGCCTCAGGTTATGTCTTATGCTCATGGCATAGGCAGGCAAGACTGGAAAACGCCTCTGGGTAAAACCAGCATTGTACAGAAAGTCAAAGACCCGGCATGGCATCCGCCGGAATCCATCAGGCGCGAACATGCGGCTAACGGCGATCCGTTGCCTGCGGTGGTTCCGCCCGGTCCACATAATCCATTGGGCGCTTATATGCTGCATCTGGCCGTTCCCGGCGGTTATCTGATTCACGGTACCGATATCGACAAGATTTACGGCATAGGCATGCAGATAACACACGGTTGCGTGCGCATGTATCCTGAAGACATTGAAGCTTTATATAACTCGGTTCCGGTTGGAACGTCGGTTTATATTGTCAAACAACCGATCAAGGTTGGCTGGTTGGACAATACGCTTTACATCGAAGCGCATCCCGATCTGGAAGGAGAGGAAACAACGCTGGACCAGAAATTGGATGTTGCATTGAAGCTGATTGAAAAAGCCAATGGTATCGCCAGAGATGATGTGTATGCCGCAAGCCAGTCGGGAGCTGGCGCGGCGCAGACTATGCCTGAGCTTGACCGGAAAGCGTTGACTCAAGCGCTTACAGTTTTGGATGGAAACCCGGTTGCACTATATCAAAGGTCGCCGCAGCAAACATTGCCGGTAGCGTTACCGACTGGTCATGGGTCTAAAGGAGGGTATTATCATGGCGTTTAGAACAGCTGAGAGGAAGTATTTATTTAACAACTGACATTACGCAATAGTTAAGAAACTTTCACCACGAAGACACGAAGGGCACGAAGAAAAGATAAGACTTCGTGTTCTTCGTAGTGTTTTTTATGCTTCTGTAAAGTTAGTTAATAACTGATGTTACGCACTGTCCACGAAAGACACAAAAAGCACGAAAAATATCAACCGTAGATTTGTCGCTGACGGCGACTTACCCGGCATTCTCCACATCCCTTTCGAGGTTCTTGAGACAAATTTATCCAGACGACATCCTACCATTCAGTTTAATGAAAAAGCATCAGGCGGGAAACAAGCCGAACGGCAGACCTTCCAGGTTTTAAAAACCTGGAAGGTCTAACCGGCAACGCTCTGAACAGGCGGGACGTTTCGAATGGAACAACAACCGCCGTCCGGCTGGGTTCGAAAGTGCCTCCTTCGATTATGCTCAGGACAGGTATGAGGCTGGATAGGCTTTGCCGATGGAGTCCTTGGAAGCGTTTCTTTTCGTGCTTTTTGTGTCGCCTAGAGGCGCCTACTTTTGGCTTTCGTGGACGACGCTTTTTTATCATGCGTTTGCGTAACATCAGTTAATAATATGATCCTGGGTATCTTCATTGCCCAGGTTATCCACCCAACTGATGGTGATTTTATCGCCGACGTTGCCGCCTTTCAGCATAAAAGCAAAATAAGGGTCTTTAGAAATATTGGCGCCTGTATTGCCGGTAATAATGACGTTTTTATTATGCTCTACCGTGATTTCCTGAATGAAATGCGCGGGAATTAGTGCATTGGTTTTGACGTCACGATTACGCCCGTGTTCCATCGGATGAGCTATCAGCATCCTGATTTGCGTGTTGCCGTCCATGCGTTTGGTGCGGATTTTAATGCTCGACATGTTAAATCTCGCAGCCGCCAAGAGTAACGATGACCTTCTCGCTGGCGGTAAAAAAACCTTGGTCAGTTTCTACGATCACGGCTACAGCGGATGACTCGGCAATTTTTAAGCGGGCCGATACAAAAGGCGCCAGGTCTGGCGATAATTCAAATTTAGCGGCCAAGGGGATGGGGTTTTTTTCGACCAGGATCGCGATGCTTTCAACATTATTCAGACTGCTCGTTACGGTAATAGGAACAGCCGCGCCATTTTCCGCGGTTTTGGGTATCCGGATGTCGATTTTATCGGACTCGATGATTTTCTGGTCTTTGAACAAACGCTTTAAGGTCTGTTGCAGTATGTCGGTCGATGTGGTTTCGGTTAGCCATTCTGCGTTTGCCTTGGGCGAGGCTAGCGCAATCATTGAATAACCGCTGATTGCAACAGACTTTTTGATGAATGCTCTACGACTGTCGGTCATGCTTATGTTTTCCCGGCCTGGTTTAAAGCGTTTAGCGGTTGAATAAGGCCTGATAAGCCCGGGCCGATTGTTCCGGCTGATCGTCGAATAGTCCGCCGATGACCGCTAACAAGTCGGCTCCTGCTGCAAGCAATTGCGCGCCATTGTCCGGCAGAATGCCGCCTATGGCAACAATCGGGATAGTCAGCGCACGTTTTGCTTGCCGTAATGTTTCGATCCGGGCCGGCGCTGCCAGCGGTTTTGACGAGGACGGAAAAAACCGCCCGAAAGCTGCATAAGTTGCGCCTTGTTGTTGAGCGGCTATGGCTTGATCGACAAAGTTATAACAGGAAACGCCGATAATCGCGTCATCGCCCAACCGCTTTCTTGCCTCGGTAACCGCACCGTCTTCTTTGCCGAGGTGGACGCCGTCTGCGCCAACCAGTGCCGCGAGTTCGACGTCATCATTGATCAGTAACGGGACGTTATATTGATGACAGATTTTGACCAGCTCTCGGGCAAGAAAGGGTGCGTCAGCTGGATCTTTGTCCCGGTATTGCACAATGACTGCGCCGCCTTGAATGGCCGCGGCTACTTCGTTGATTACGGTGTCGCCGGATTTGTTTTCGGTTTGGGTAATCGCGTACAGCCCGCTTGCAGGGAATTTAATCACTCTTCATCCATCCAGAAAAATCGATTGGGAATATGCTGGCCTTTGCCCGCTTGGTAAGCGTTATTTAATGAATTCCATGTGTATTCCTGCGCTTCCATGACCGCTTGCAAAGGTTCCAGACCGTGCGCGATCAACGCTGCAATACTGGAAGCCAGCGTACAGCCTGAGCCGTGATAGCTGAACGGCAATCTGTCCCAGGTGTAGGTTTCCCAACTGCGCCGGTCATGGAACAGCTGATTGCTGACCGAAGGCGTGGTTTCATGGCTGCCGGTAATCAGCACATAGTCGCAGCCTTTTTCCAGTAATGCCAGACCGCAGTCGTAAAGATCCGTTAATCCCGTCAGTTTTCTGGCTTCTTCGCTATTCGGCGTTAGCACCGTAGTGCAGGCCAATAGTAAATCAACAATAGTTGCGATCAGCCGATCGTTCGACAGTTCAGCTCCTCCGCCCGCCGCCAGAACCGGGTCCAACACAACCGGAATGTGCGGATGCTGTTTTAATATTGCATGAATAGCGGCTGCGGTTTCATGATGGCCGATTAAACCGATTTTAAAAGCCTTAACCGGTAGGTCGTCCAATAAGGTGTTAGCCTGACTGATAATGGCGTCCGGGCTTTGCGGAATGAGCTTTTTTACATTCCGGGTGTCCTGTTCGGTTAAGGCTGTGATGACGCTGGCGGCATGGCAGCGATGGCTGACCAAGGCCTCAATGTCGGCTTGAACCCCGGCGCCTCCGCTGGGGTCATGGCCGGAAAATGAAAGCACGACGGGACGGATTAAGCTCATGATCGTTATTGAGGGTAATTATATTGTTGTTGCGGATAGCTTGGCTGCTGAGGGTAACCCTGTTGCTGCGGATAGCTTGGCTGTTGAGGGTAACTCTGTTGCTGCGGATAACCCTGCTGCTGAGGAGGATTCTGTTGTTGTTGTTGTTGTTGTTGTTGTTGTTGTTGTTGTTGCGCCGCCCCCGCATTGTTATTGGCGACAATAGCCAATTCAACCCGACGGTTTTGTCCGCGATTCGCCTCGTTTATATTAGGCACTTTCGGCATTCTTTCGCCCATGCCCTGCTGGGTCAGGCGGGAAAAGTTGACGCCATGCTGAGCTAAATAACTCGAAACACTGGCGGCGCGCCGTTCGGATAGTACCTGATTATAACTATCCGCACCGACATCATCGGTATGACCGGTTACAGTGATTGTCGAATCCGGGTATTGGTTTAATATCTTCGCTACCGAATCCAGGGCACTTTGCGCTTGCGGCGTTAAAGTTGCCGAATCGAACGCAAAAGTAACGCTGCTTGGCATGGTCAGGTTAAGCGTGTTTTGCGATGTCCTTTGCACTTCGATACCGGTGCCTTGCAACGATTGCTGCATTTCTTGTTGTTGGTGATCCATATACGCACCCACGGCGGCACCGACGACACCACCGGCCAAAGCGCCCCAACCGGCATTCTTAAGATCGTTGCCGCCAAATAAAGTCCCTATTCCGGCTCCGGTCGCCGCGCCTATGCCGCCGCCCATGGCCGTCTTGCCGAGACTGGATTCTCCGGTGTAAGGATCAGTGATACAAGCCGTCAAAAGAGCGGAGCTTATACCTATCATCAATAATTTTTTCTTCATAGGAATAACCCTGGTTAATTTGGATAAGACTTCTAATGAAGCCGGTTCAAGAACTCTGGTTTCAGAGCGGTATTATCATTATATAACGCCCTTAATAAATTTAAGCTGAACAAATAGTGTCGATGTTGGCGGTGCATCGCAGCATCGCAAAGGTTTCAATTAAAGTCGGTGTGTTATGCTTATTCGTCAATACAACAAGTAACGTAAACCATGCAGTTAACAGAAACAGACAATCAAGCCTATTTCGATAAAAACAAGGCCCGGGAAAAAACCTGTGCAGCTTGGTTAAAAGCGCAAAGCAAAGCGGTTCGCAAACCTATTTTATTTGCTGCTATGGCCGGCATTACCAGCGGCTTGGGTGTGATTGTCCAGTCGGCAGCACTGGCTTATAGCCTGCAAGCCGTCATTATCGACAAGCTGCCGTGGGCGTCTTTAATTACGCCATTCATCATACTGGCAGTTGTTTTTATCCTGCGTAGCGCATGCGTTTATTGGCATCAAATATTGGGATTCGAAGCCGGCGCACAAGTCAGGGCATCGGTCAGACGACAGTTGTTCGACAAGTTTTTAACGCTGGGGCCTGCCGCGATTAAGCAGCGGCAAAGCGGTGAGCTGGCAGCCGTTACGTTAGAGCAGGTTGATGCGTTGGAAAATTATTTTTCGCGTTATTTACCTCAACAAATGATCGTCGGCGTATTGCCGATTATCATGATTATCGTGATCATGCCGATCAATTGGGTGGTTGGCTTAATCTTTTTAATGACCGGGCCGCTGGTGCCGGTTTTTATGGCTTTAGTCGGCATGGGCGCGGCCTCGGCAAATCGCAGCCAGTTTTTGGCGATGGCGAGAATGAGTGGTTATTTTCTCGATCGTTTGCAAGGGCTGGCGACATTAAAGTTGTTCGGGCAGGCGACTCAGGAGTTAGATAATATCAACAATATTGCCGACGGTTTTCGGGAAAAAACCATGGCGGTACTGCGCATTGCATTTTTGTCTTCGGCCATTCTGGAATTTTTCAGCGCGGTCGCGGTTGCGCTGGTGGCCGTCTATGTCGGGCTGGGTTTATTAGGACAGATTCATTTCGGCCCGGCCGAGCAGATTACGTTAAGCGAAGCGCTGTTTGTGCTGCTGCTGGCGCCTGAGTTTTTTACGCCGCTAAGGCAATTGGCGGTCAATTATCATGATCGGGCCGCAGCGTTAGGCGCGACTGATGCTATCTTGGCAATATTGGAACAAGATACTGAGGAGTTGAATGTCGAAGGAGGCGCATCATTCGCGAACGATGCGCTTCGTACCTCGGACTCTCAGATTAACCTGATCGAATTTAACAATGTCGGTAAATTTTATGGTAAGCGGCAAGTTTTGACAGATATTAATCTGCACATTGCAGCCGGTGAAAAAATCGCCTTGACCGGTGAATCCGGGGCTGGAAAAACAACGCTTTTAAATTTGTTATTAGGTTTTGAGTCGGCAACAGAGGGTCAAGTATTACTTAACGGCCAAACGGTTAGCCGAGAGCATGCCGCAACAGCCATTGCATGGGCAGGACAAAATGCCTATATCTTCCATGGCAGTATCAAAGACAATATCGCGTTGGCCGATCCCGATGCGTCCGAACAACGCATTGCTGATGCGGCGCAAGCGGCCGGCGTCACTGAATTCAGCGCACAATTGCCGGAAGGATTGCTGACCCCGATCGGCGAGCGGGGCTATGGCTTGTCAGGCGGGCAGGTGCAAAGAATCGCGCTGGCCAGGGCGTTTTTAAAAGATGCCGACATTATCCTGCTGGACGAGCCTACCGCCAATCTCGATGCGGCCAACAAGACGTTGCTGCTGGATGTGATCGATCAACTGTTTGCAGATAAAACCCTGATTATCGCCAGTCATGATTTTGAGGTGATTCAGCGAATGGACAGACAGGTAGAATTACAGCAAGGACGGCTTGTGCCATGAACGATTTGTGGTTTTTCCTGAAATTATTCAAACCGCATAGCACCTGGTTAGCGAGCGGAATTTTTTTGGCATTGCTGACTGCATTTGCTTCTATCGCGTTATTAACGTTGTCGGGCTGGTTTATCAGCGCTTCCGCTATCGCAGGATTAATCGCTATTGACGGCAATACGCTGGCCTTTAACTTTATGTTGCCCGCTGCACAAATACGCGCTTTGGCGATTACCCGCACATTGGGGCGCTATGGCGAGCGGGTCGTAACTCATGAAGCGACGTTTCGGGTATTGGCGGGGATACGCAGCTGGTTTTTCCAGCAGCTTATTCCGCTGGTTCCGGGGCGGTTGTCGGCTATGCGCAGCGGTGATTTACTGTCGCGCATGACGGCGGATATTGACGCATTGGATGCGCTGTATTTACGCTTGTTGGCACCTGCCGTTGTGGCGGCGATTGGGATAACCGCAGTGACTGTCTTTTTGGCATTTTATTCGCCGGTCATCAGCTTGGCGACCTGTCTTATGTTAATCATTGCCTCGATCTGGGTACCGTGGGTTTTTAATCGTTTGGGACGTGCGGGGGCGGAAGAAATCGTCGTATTGGCCGCAAATTTCCGGATTCGGCAAATCGATATGATCCAGGGGCTGGCGGATTTAATCGTTAATCAGGCTTACCGGCGATTTAGCGATAAGCTCGGGCAGTTTTCCGATTTGATGATTAACATCCAGCGGCAGAACAACCGTTTGGCGGCGATTTCTTCAGCCTTCACCTTATTGCTGTCGCAGATAACATTATTAATGGCCTTGGTGCTTGCAGCGATTGCATTCAAAGACGGCCTGTTATCGGGACCGGATTCCGTGTTGGTCGTTTTTTGTGTGATTGCGGCTTTTGAATTAGTGATGCCGTTGCCGCAAGCCATGCAAATGCTGGCAAAAACCCAAAAAGCGGCCCGGCGTATCAGACAGGTTACCGAGATGCCGCCGACAATCATCCCGCCAGCTCAGGCGTTGGCATTGCCCGGCAGTTACGATTTGCAGTTAAGCGATGTGAGCTTTCGCTATTCGGACCAGCAGGGCAGGGTGCTGAAAAATATCAGCCTGACTATTCCGCAGGGCGGTAAAGTCGCTATTGTCGGCCCCAGCGGCTCGGGTAAGACCACTTTATTGCAGTTATTGATGCGCTATTACGATCCTGAACAAGGCAGTGTGTTATTGGCCGGGCAAAATATCAGGCAAATGGATGCCGATGAACTAATGACTTGTTTTGGCGTATTGTCCCAGCGCAGCCAATTGTTTGCGGCCACGATTAAAGAAAACCTGTTAATAGCTAAACCGGATGCCACGGCCACAGAGCTGAATGCTGCTGTTAAAGCGGCGGGACTGGAAAACTTGATCGGCTATTTGCCGGAAGGCCTTGAGACTTGGGTAGGCGAAAGCGGCGTCAAAGTATCGGGCGGGGAAGCGCGGCGTATCGCTTTGGCGCGGCTTTATCTTAAAAATGCGCCGGTATTGATTCTGGATGAACCGACCGAAGGATTGGATAGCGATACGGAACGGGATGTGTTCAAAGCACTGGCGGATTTTACCAGGGACAAAACCGTCATCATGGTGACGCATCGTGAAGCCGGGTTGGGCTTGGTCGATATTGTTTATGGCATGGAGCAAGGGGTTTTACGAGAGTTATAAATTATTCAATCCCACGAAAAGCCGGAAAAAAATGGATGAGATCTTTGCAAAGAGAAAAATGAAACTCAAACAAATAAAACACTTTTATATGCTTAAACAATTTCCTCTGTTGTTTATTATCTATCTGGCGGCATGTACATCTTTTCCCCAGCATTTCTATTTATATCAATCGTACTCCTTAGCTTTTAATCACCCGGAGAATACAAAACTAGGTCGTGACTTTATCAACGTGGCGAAACAACATGCCGGATTTTCCGGGTTTTGCGTTCTTAACAATGGCTTGGATGGTTTCATTGCGCGAGATCAATTAATTGCCAGAGCCCAAGCCTCTTTAGATTTGCAGTATTTTATTTTTAGGCAAGATAAAACCGGCATGGCGTTAACAGAGCAGTTGATTAGGGCTGCCGATCGGGGCGTCAAGATTCGCATCCTGGTTGACGATGGCAGCACTGTGGATGGAGATGAACAATTACTGTCTTTGGCGGCGCATCCTAATATACAAGTCCGCACGTTCAACCCGTTTTACTTTCGTGGGCATAACGATTTCGTGCGATTGCTGGAAATTAAAGCTAATAAATCTCAGCTTGACTATCGAATGCACAACAAATTGTTTATTGCTGATAATGCTGTTGCGCTGATAGGTGGGCGAAATATCGGCGATGAATATTTTCAGGTTGATCCTGACTCTCAACTTGGAGATGACGATGTATTCACCGTAGGGCCAATAGTCAAAAAGCTATCTCAAAGTTTTGATGAGTTTTGGAACAGCGTTCTTCAATACCTGCGCAAATAGTCGATCCCGCACTTACCACAACCGATGCTTTAGACCACTTAAAGAAGCAACTGACAATAAACTTGAGGGACTTAGAAAAACAAGATGAATCTTTTATTAAGCGCATTAATACCAGCCAAATTTTGAATCGACTTTTTACCGACAGCCCAAACCTGACATGGGCTACGGCACAGCTGGTTTATGACAGTCCGTATAAAAAAGATGTCGAGGACGATGGCTTGGCGGGAAGCCTGATTTACGAACCTATCAAAGAAGCTGTTGAATCAACTCGATCGGAATTGCTAATTATTACCCCTTACCTTATTCCTGGCGATGAGGGTATGAAGCTCTTCCGGATATTGCATGGTCATGATGTATCAATCCGTGTTTTGACGAACTCACTGGAGTCCACTCCTGAGCTTTTAGCTCATGCCGGGTATTCAAATTACCGCAAACCGCTATTGAAGCTCGGGGTAAAACTGTATGAAGTACGCGCAAAACCTGGAAAAGCGAGTGGAAGCGGAGAATCCAAGAAATTGACTCGTTATGGCAATTATGGGTTACATGCCAAACAGTATATTTTTGATCGCCAGAAAGTTTTTCTAGGTTCGATGAATTTCGATCAGCGGTCTATGCACCTTAATACTGAGATTGGGCTAATAATTCATAGTCCTGAGTTGGCAAAGCAGGCTCTGGAACGTTTTGAAAGGCTGACGGACGTCTCAAATAGTTACGAAGTTTTGCTGATGCGTGAACCAGCTAACACATCCGAATCGCTCATTTGGGTCACAAAGGAAAATGACAAGTTAACAGAGTATACGTCCGAGCCCTCGAAAAGCTCTATCCAGCTGATAAAAGAAGATTTAATGTCAATACTTCCGCTTGATGACGAGCTCTAGGCGTTCAAAAGCGCGTACATAATGCCCCACATGTACATGGAATAACTGCGTTATAGTTTAGATCGCGTTCGATCTTAGTGTAGCCGTTTTACGATGACATAAGTCCATGTTCGAAAAAGAAGTTTAAAGATAATTGGCTGGTTTTCATCCTTTCCGATAAAAGTTATTCTGATTGTATAGTAACACCAAGAAAAAACGCTCTGGACGTGTTGATGGTGAATTCTTGGTAATAATATCGCTAAGATAAAATCAACAATCGGTTGAAATGAGGGTTATAAATCGGTTCTTTTGCACCTTTAACTTTGTACCGGCGTGTTTTATTTCTTCTTCATCACTATTAGTTACTGAATTAATGAGCCTTTTTAGTTTTCAGTTATTGGCATAGAAATAGCTTTAATGTTAAGTGTTAACAAAAAGAACAATTTAAAAATTAAGATATTTTTAAATTTCTGATAAAGCTTACTTCTAACTAATCAAACTAAAATAATGAAAACTCATGTTCATAAAATAGCTAGATACACTGCGTTAATTTTGGTTTCAACGTTGCCCTTTGCTGTAGATGTGCTTGCAGATGCTGAAAAAAAATCAAGTTCAGTTATCTCATCTTCAGGTCCCGATAAAAGTTCGTCAGCTATCAAACGCAAAGTATTAAATGAAAAAAGTCAGCAAATTGCCAGTGAAGCTAAAGATACTGTGGCAGGTACTCAACAAGCCCTGATTGATTTAGAGAAAAACGATCCCAAAGCGGCCCTTGCAGTATTGCAGGCCGTATCAAAAAAGTTGGATATTATTCTGGCTAATAATCCAGATTTGGCTTTAGTTTCTGCTGATGTTGAAGCCGATATTTTTGATTTTGAGGGCGATGCGAAGGCTATCAAAAAAGAACTTAAGCAGGCGGATGATTTGCTCGATAGCGGAAAACTGCAAGGCGCTCGACAAATACTGGCGGGATTGGCGAGTGAAATGCAGATCACCACAATCAATATTCCTCTTAGTACCTTTCCGTTAGCGATTAAAAATGCGGTGGCTCTAATTGACGCAGGAAAAATAAGCGAAGCAGCGTTTGTTTTGGATGAAGTGTTAAATACTCTGGTTGAGCGTACAGAAATTATCCCTTTACCCATACTCCGTGCAGAAGCACTATTAACCGAAGCCTCCAGAGTGGAACATAAAGAAGATATGTCCAAGGAAAACAGCAGGGCTGAAGTGCTCAAGTTTGCTGATGCTGCAAAAGAAAAACTAAAAATCGCTGAATTGCTGGGTTATGGCGGAAAAGATGATTACAAGTTGCTTTACACAGCAATTGATGAAATTAAAGAAACCATGCATTCCGAAAAATCGGCGGCAACATGGGAAAAAGTTAAGCAAACTTTGACTGATTTAAGAAATAAAATCATACAACCTAAAAAATAATCATACGGTATAGCCATGTAGGTCGGACAAGCTGTTTATGCCCGATATTCACATACATCAAAAATCGGGCAACGAAAAGCTGTTGCCCGATCTACAAGGGTATGCAAATGTGAGTTAAATCAAAAATGGCCAGACTCGTTAAAACTGGATGAAGATTTCAAAATTGTTGTTGCTGTGCGTCGTATTTTCGACTTCAACGGCTCAAGCCGAACAAGCTGAAGATGCCAATTATCCCGAATTAAATAATCCTGACGAATTTTCACTAATGGGCGTATTGTCCGATCTTGATTGGCATGACCTGAAAGATGAACGATGGAACGCCTATTCGCAAGCAACTTATATTTCGAGCTTTAAAGATAGGTTCTCTGCGGCTTACACCAATTTGAACGGAACGCCCAACTCATTACGCCCTAACGCAGAGCGCAGCTTTACTGCGACATTTACTTCATATATCGGACTTAAAACCTGGATGGGCGGGGAATTTTATCTAGCCCCGGAAATGATTTCCGAAACACCACTTTCCGGGTTAAAGGGGATAGGCGGAAGCATTCAAAATTTTGAGTTGCAGAAAAATGGTTCGGCAAGTTCCACCTGGTATTTATCAAGGGCATTTTATACACAAACCTTATCGCTAGGTGGAAAAAGTAGTGAGGTTGATTCCAGCGCTCTACAACTAGCGGGGGCCGTTGAAAGTCGCCGCTTTATTGTTACCGCAGGCCATTTAAGTGTCATAGATATTTTTGATAAAAATATCTATGCAGGGGATCTTCGCCATCAATTTCTTAATATGGCTTTTATGACCAATGCCGCCTATGATTTTGCTGCCGATGCAAGAGGCTATTCCTGGGGTATGGTTGGGGAATATTATTTTGATAATTGGGCGTTTCGGTTCGGTCGATTTGCCACGCCTAAAAGCCCTAACGATGAACCCTTGAATTTCGACATATTCAATTTTTATGGCGATCAGGCGGAACTTGAACATAAACATATTCTCAAAGGGCAGCCGGGGGCATTAAAAGTTTTGGTCTATAGGAACCGCGAAAGATCGGGGGCGTTTAGCGATGCTATTACGGCATTCCAAGTCGATCCGAACAAGAATGCCACAACATGCACCGCTTTTAATTACGGTTCCGATAATGCCTCGGCACCTGATCTTTGTTGGGCTAGAAAACCTAACATAAAAATAGGGGTCGGCTTCAATCTGGAACAAAGTATCACACAAGATATAGGTGTCTTTTTCAGAGGCATGTATTCAGACGGCAAAACTGAAGTTTATTCTTATACTTCTTCCGATCGATCCATATCTTTTGGTGCGGCTATGAAAGGCCTTCGTTGGGGGCGGAAAAAAGATACGCTAGGACTTGGCTATGCGCAAAGTTGGATTTCAAGCCGGCATGTCACCTATTTGAATATGGGCGGAATTGATGGGTTTATAGGCGACGGCAAGATTAATTACAAACCCGAGCAGGTTGTAGATATTTACTACCAATGTCATGTCATTAATTCTGTCTGGATGTCTCTTGACTATCAACATTTAGCCAACCCGGCTTACAACTCAGATCGCGGCCCTGTTGATATTTATGGGGCCAGGGTTCATTTGGAATTTTAATATGCAGGTTGTGTTGACCAAGGAAGCCCAACGGATCAGAGCTGAAAAGTATTATGCTTCCTACCTAGCCCAACCTTGTATCTTTACTTTCGCCATGGTTAGCCACCTTGAATGAGTACACGAAGCGTAACAAACGGCATGGCCATCGCTTGCGCCGGTCCATATAGCCTTTTCTATCCTTAAATCGAGTAAATCCTTTGGCCCAATTTTTTTACTTGCAAGAGGCAGAGAGACGGTATTTACTGAGCTGTTCAGGCACTACTTTTGCTGCTAGAATCCAAGCGGCTTTAATCCATAATAATAAATTGCCCACATAAAAAGAAGGTAACGCTCATGTCAGAATATATTTCCGAAGCAACCGAAATTGCTAACCAAGAAGCCGAACGCGCCAGACAGGCTGCAAACCGTTGTCAAGACCTCTATCTATCTGCTGAACAATCCCAACGAGCCGCTGAACGACAGGCACAAGAAGCTTCCGAACGTGCCGTTCAAGCTGATCAGCATGCACATCAAGCCGCATTAGTTCTTCATCATGCTGAAACACATGCTGAAAATGCCGGTAACTCAGCTCAAAGCGCTAATGACAGCGCCCAAACCGCAGCCCAAGCAGCGATTAAGGCGGAGGATGAGGCGCAACAAGCCCGCAACCACGCCGAAACAGCCGCGAATGCGGCGACTGAAAGCCAGGCTTCTGCTCAGACAGCGCAAGATTGTGCCCAGCAGGCCCAACAACAGGCTGAAAATGCCGGGCACTCAGCTCAGGATGCAAGCGGTAGCGCCCAAACCGCAGCCCAAGCAGCGATTAAGGCGGAGAATGAAGCACAACAAGCCGCTCGATTTGCCAGCGAGGCTCAAACATCCGCCTATTTGACCGGCCAGACTGTGAGCCAATCTCAGGAACATGCCGCCCAAGCTGCCCAGTTTAGTGAGCAGTCGGCCAGTCGTGCTCAAGAAATTGGACAACAGCTCAGCGAAGCGCAAACGGCTATGGACAGGATACGGGGTCTTCATCGACAGGCCGAGTTTGTATTATCACAACTGCAACAATCGCTTTCCGAAACTCAAAATGCCCAGCGCTTGGCTGAACAGGCTCGCGATGATGCGCAGAGACTGCGTGATGATGCGCGGAAATTGCATGAGCAGGCCCAAGAGGCCACAGCTCTCATCCTGGATCATTCCCGCAGTGCCGAACAAGCCAAAGCCGAGGCGAGTAGCGCCGCCGAAGATACGAAAAATTCAATGTTCAAGGCCAGAGCTGTATTGTCGCGTGCTTTTGCTGCGGTTAAGTGGTAATAAGAGTCTCTTGCCTACCTTGAATATCAACCCGTAGAGCGCAATAGCAGTTGTATCGCGTATTGCGCTGTATGGTAATCTCGCCATGCGACGCAGTGCACTACGCTATTGCGCGCCTTACAGCGTTACTTCAAAGAGCCATGGTTGAAAGCATTCAGTTTTGAGATCGGGCAACTGCTTTTCGTTGCCCGACATTTGCTTGTGGTGATGTTGAGTATAAACAATATGTCCGTCAAGTTATCATTGTGTGCAAATACTTAAGCTTTATAGGTTCTATTATTGATTATTTGAACGAAGTCGTTCCGGTATCATCGCCGATCGTAAGTTTTATTTCTATCGGCTTTGCGATACTGCTTAGCCGTGTACCGTACTCCGATACCTGAACACCAAACTGCTTACCGCCCAGCGGTTTAATGAGTACCTCAACCCAAATATTGTCTATCTCACCTACAAAAGAATAGGGCAAATTATGGATCTTGTGGAATGAACCGGGAGGAATCTTCACCGTGGCGTTACCGATGCTGAGTGTTACCGGTTCTGTTAAGGGATCAATGCCATTGCCTTGTCCTAGTGTTAAATGAGACAACAGAAAAAGTGACCCTAGGCGCTTATTGATAATAAGTTGGTTGACTTTGAAGTCGCTGAAAGGAATGCTAGTTGGGGCAGGGGTGATAGCGAGATTTGCTCCAAAAACATATGAACCCAATAAAAAAGGCGCAGCTGATACGGGTAATACGGCTAGCAAAGAAAAGGAGCAAAACCACCTCGAACAGCAGCTTGGCATTAAACCTCATCTTGGTCAGTTGGCTATCTTCTTTAAAACAGTTTGTGTTATGCATAATTTTCTCCTGTGGTCAGCAACAATTAGCAAGTTAAAAAGCAGGAATTACTGTTCTGCTTTCTGGTTGGTTTAACACTGTTATTGTGTTGAGGAGAGTAAATCACGACTCAAAAATCTTATAAATTGTCTGGAATACATAAGGAAGCGCTAGTATATAAATGGGGATCAGATATTCGCGATGGAAAACAGCGCCAAAATTTTACCAAATTGACACCGAAAAGAGCGTTAAAATTATCCAAAAATTAATTTATATATTATTGATAATAAAGGTATATGTTTTTTTTATAGCAAAGGCGCGATGATCAGTGGAAAAATTTGAAAGCTGTTTTCCAATTGCGGGCGGCTTAATACAGCCAAGGTCGAGTAGCCCCAAGGAACTGCCCCTTGAGGCTCTCACAGAACCGGACGTGAAACTCTCGCTTCATCCGGCTCTTATCATTCAACCTTAAGCCTACCAATGGGCAAACGCCCTTGGATTTCTTGA
>Ga0208270_100158_pt1 | contig 33085 bp, 32 predicted proteins | sample LakWasM109_LOW13_2_FD_183925 | JGI IMG/M metagenome (GOLD analysis project Ga0208270, IMG submission 183925) | Freshwater sediment methanotrophic microbial communities from Lake Washington under simulated oxygen tension - Sediment Metagenome... | ecosystem: Environmental > Aquatic > Freshwater >...
GGCATACACCGAGCTACTCTCCACGGCTCAATCCTGCCGAATATCTGATCCATGAAGTGCGGCGAAACGGTTTATATCAAGTGCCTTGTACTTTAACCCTGCAAGAAAAGGCGGCGCGTATAAGAACCCAACTGGCACGGGGCTCGCCCATGAACGAGCAGCAAATGCGTAATTTACTTGATTTTATAGCCCATTCTAAAGTTAAGCGGTTTTAGAGTAAGATGGGAGTAATATCATGCAGAAAAGTTTGCCCGAACTGCTGTCTTTGACTTACTACATTGGCAATAAAATACTGTGCTTCGTACATCTGCTCAACCTACGCACTTTATTCAGTTTACGGCACTAAACAAACCTCTACAATAAACTATGCTTAATATAAACACATTTAAAGTGTAGACGATAGAACTTATGACATCTTATGTATGAACTAATTATTCAAGCTTACAGCCTAAGGGGCTGGGCAGAAATATAAAATAATTGTTATAATGAATTATGAGCTTAGAATTCTTATCTCCGATCAATAAATCACACGCCGTTCAGAGCGTAGTATTTGCACTTGAATGGCAAGGTGAAATGACGAACCAAGCTTTGACTAATATCGAAAAGCTTGCCCCTCAATTGAAATCATACTTTCCAATAGCAAATGCTCAGAAAATGGTTCATATCAACATTGGGGCAAAACTTAACAGTGTTTCGTCAGTTCAGCAGGAAGATGATGATCAGCTGGGCGGCATGACGTTCTTGCGCACAGGAAAATTTGGTAGTGTTGCTTGTCAGCTTATTATTACGCGAATTAATTGTGTAATTGTTATCAATGAATATGAAAGATGGACGCCTTCGCTTGATGCTGTTATGCGTTATCTTAAAATTGTATTGCCCGCGATATTGGATGAAAAGCCGATAGACACTATCGCTCTTCAGTATTTTGATGTATTTACTTGGAAAGATGACCCGGCAAATTTAAATTTGCGTGAGATATTTACTGATAAATCTCCCTATCTAGCCCCAAACATATTCGATCAAAAAGGTTTATGGCACTGCCACAGTGGGTATGTCATTGAAAGTTTCGAATCACTTGAGGGAGACTGCTTAGATAACATAAACGTTAGCACAATAGACGATCAAGGTGACAGAAAGATTCAAATATCTACTACCCATAAACTTACGTTAAAAAAAGCACTAAGATTGTCTACCAAGACCTATTTACAAGAAATCAAAGAAATTCAAAATGTCCTGCATGAGCATAATAAAGACACTTTGAAAAAACTGTTGACTGACCAGGTCTGCAGTATGATTAGTTTAACTAACAAATAGGAGGGTTAAAGATGGAACCCCTATCTACAATGGTACTGTTAGCAAGTTTGGCTACAGCGACAGTTATACCAAGTTTTAATCCAGAAAGGCAAAAAAAACATAAGCATATTGAAACTTCAATAAATCTTTATGATGGTGCAGGCATAGAAGAATCGACTGTTGCTGATCTCACGAAGCACAGCACTAAAAAAACATCTGTAGTAAGTTTCACCAATGATACTCTTGCCCAACTGGATGTCTATTCTGAGTTAGAGCACGGTTGGGATGGGCCTGATAGCGTACCGCCATCACAGGAAGATATTGATTTAGCCAAAAAGTTTGTTAACTCGGTTCCTGCAGTTTTCCCACTACCAAAGCCAATGCTTTCTGGCGATGGCACAGTTGGGCTGTATTGGAATGATGCCCACATATATATTGATATCCAATTCGAATCAGACCACACACTTTCGATGTTTTCGCGGAATCGATCATCGGATAAAGAAAGGTTTTTTGATTCGATAGACGTGGCATCTATCAATTCTAATTGGTTCTTTAACACATTAGGGGAATTATTGAGCCAAACAGAGGATGCGCTCGCCGCATAAATGTTTAATTGCATATGATGTGTATTGATTTTTTTTCGCAAGATCGTGAAAACACGCAAATATGTAAGCTTCTTCAAGAAATATCAGTAGAGACATTACTCGCATGGGAGCTTCAAATCGCATCTAAGCATTCTCCCGGCCCGGTTAGAAATGAAGAGGTTTTGTATCGTCAAATTTTGAACCCGATTCATTACGATACAGAAGCAAACACATTCACCCCTACGGCATTTAATGATGCATCTGATAAAGGTCTGTCTGTAAACCGACAGAATCATGCATTTGAAGAACACATTCGTCAAATGGCAAATGATCGTGTGGAAAAACATAATATAGGCCACCCTGATAAGCCAACCCGATCTTTTCTTGGTTTAGTTCGATTTGATTGTACAGATATTCGCAATATAACCGTTCAACCTCCAGAGGAAGGCGCAAGTCCTGTTCGAGGCTGCGCTGTCTATGATACCGCTTATGAAGATGACCAATCACATGCCGACATTTGTCAGATTGTGAAAAGCAAAGCTCACGCACGCAGCGTTCGCTCAAAAATTCTAGACTTAGCAAATAAATTTCTGGCAGAAAATCCTTTTCCGGGCGTAATTGAATCGGTTTAATCTCAACCGATAGAGCCAAAGGGTCAAGTCTCACAGGGCGCATAAACAACCATTTATCAAAAATCAGTCGGATATGATTTAAAACTGCAGCACCGGCCTCGGATACTTCGCCACCAAAGCGTGATTAAGGTTTTTTACGCGCCTGCAAAAACCAAATGTAATTTGTAATGTCCGCTCCTACAACGCTTAATTTAATGGCATTGTCTCTAACATGACTACCGATCTTTGCGCGTATTGCCACAGCCGCAATATATAGCATAGTGGAGCCCTGAATCTCGTAACGCATTTCATATCGCCCAACCAAGATACGGCGAACCTCACGCGGTTCGAACTCTTCCAGCTTTTCGCCGATATAGGGTTGTTCAAGTAGCCGAGTGGGGCGGCTGTCAATGATTGTACTGTGCGGGCTGCGGCCGGTTTGTTTACTGCCGCTAAAAACTCATAAAGCCGCGCTAGATCGTTCAGCGCTTTGCTGGTCTACTTCAACCGCATCAGCGCGGAATCGGTAGCGGCTTGTCGGTATCGAGGCTATTGGCCCAGGCTTGCACGGCTTGATGGTCGATGACGTGTCCGGTATCAACATCTGCCAGTGCTTCCAACGTAAGACGTCTGCGCTCTTCTTCTTGTCCGAGCCAATCCGCCAACGCCTGTTTGATAACCCAACCGCGTGAGCGATCTAAGCGAGCGGCTATTTGGTCGACTTTGTCGGCCAGTTCTTCCGGAACATGTGCGCTAATTACTTTGGTGTTCATGGTTCACCCCATTAAAATCGAATTTCATCATATAGAGTAAATTTGCTTATTTCAATGGCTTATCTAATATTGAATGAGTCCAATGCCCATGCTCTATTGTGTATTGTTTAGAGATTCCTTACACAAGGATAATCAGATGCGAATTGATCATTGACGACACTTTAATGGCCGATGTTTTAAAAGCGACGGGGGCAAAATCCAAGCGCGAAGCGGTAGAGCTCGGTTTAAAAGCTTTATTGATGTTGAAGCAGCAAGAGTGCATCAAAGCTTTTAAAGGTAAATTAAAATGGGAAGGCGATTTGAGGGTTGATCATTGATTTATATAGTTCCTATGTGCTGCGCTCATCCCATTGACCATAAACCTATCGCAATCCAGCTGTTTTCAAGGATAATCTCCACTGTTTCGCCATTAAAACATCAATAATAAATAGAAGATGCCAAATGAATAATCTACTGAAAAACTCCATCTGGGTACTGATTGCCGCGATCGGTGCGGCAGCCGTCGGCGGTATTGCTTTAAATCGCGGCGAGCATATCAACACGCTGTGGTTTATAACCGCCGCGTTGTGCATTTACGCGATAGCCTACCGTTTTTATGCAGCCTGGATTGCTGCGACGGTGTTAGTCGTTGACGAAACGCGGGCGACTCCGGCCGAGCGACTGGACAATGGCCACGATTTTGTGCCGACTAATAAATGGATCGTGTTCGGCCATCATTTTGCGGCGATTGCAGGTCCCGGCCCGTTGGTAGGGCCGACGTTGGCCGCGCAGTTCGGCTATTTGCCGGGGACGCTATGGATATTGTTCGGCGCGGTGCTGGGCGGTTGTGTGCAGGATATGGTGACGCTGTTTTTGTCGACCCGGCGCGACGCCAAAAGCCTGGGGCAGATGGCGCGCGACGAGCTGGGCGCATTGGGCGGCTCGGCGACGCTGATCGGCACGTTTGCGATTATGATTATCCTGATTGCGGTGCTGGGGCTGGTGGTGGTCAACGCGATGAAGCACAGCCCGTGGGCGACGGCTACGGTGTCGGCGACCATTCCGATTGCGATGATAGTGGGCCTGTATATGCGCAGTTTCCGTCCCGGCCAAGTGCTGGAGGCTTCTGCGCTTGGCGTGACTTTGTTGTTGCTGGCCGTGGTCGGCGGCGGCTGGATCGATCATAATCAAACCTTGCGCGTTTGGTTCGATCACGAAGGTTTGACGCTGGCTTGGTGGGTGATGGCTTACGGTTTCGCGGCCGCGATTTTGCCGGTTTGGTTGTTGCTGGCACCGCGCGATTATCTGTCGACTTACGTGAAGCTGGGAACGATCACTCTGCTGGCGGTGGCGATTATCATGTTGCAGCCGACCGTGAAGATGCCTGCGTTGACGCAGTTCATCGACGGCACCGGGCCTATTTTCGGCGGCAAGCTGTTCCCGTTCGTGTTTATTACCATCGCTTGCGGGGCGATTTCCGGTTTTCATTCGTTGATCGCTTCCGGCACCACGCCGAAGTTGCTCAGTAACGAGCGCGATATAGCCATGATCGGCTACGGCGGCATGCTGTTGGAGTCTTTTGTCGCGATCATGGCGATGATGGCCGCGACCGTGCTCGATCCCGGCGTGTTTTTTGCGATCAACAGCCCGGCGGGCGTGGTCGGCAAAGAGGCTGTCGATGCGGTTGCCAAAATTTCCTCGTGGGGTTTTCCGGTTACGGTGGAACAGATGCAACTGCTGGCCAGTCAAATGGGCGAGGCGACGCTGTTTGCCAGAACCGGCGGCGCGCCATCTTTAGCTGTGGGCATGGCGAGCATTTTCGGCAGCGCGTTCGGCGAGAGCATGCTGGCTTTGTGGTATCACTTTGCGATCATGTTTGAGGCGATTTTCATACTGACCACGCTGGACGCCGGAACCCGTGTCGGCCGTTTCATGTTACAGGATATGCTCGGCAATATCTGGCCGAAAATGGCCCAAACCTCATGGACGCCGTCGGTCGTTTTGACCAGCGGGCTGGTGGTGGCCGGCTGGGGCTATTTTCTGTATATCGGCGTGATCGACCCGAACGGCGGGGTCAATATTTTATGGCCGCTGTTCGGTATCGCCAATCAAATGCTGGCGGCGATTGCGCTGTGCGTGGCGACCGGTATTTTGGTTAAATCCGGCAAGCTCAAATATGCCTGGGTGACCGGTTTGCCGCTGACATGGCTGGTGACAATCACCAGTACCGCGGCCTGGGAGAAAATCGTCAGCGACAATATCCGCATCGGTTTCTTTTCGGCCGCTAATGATCTGGCCGACAAATTGGCGGCAGGCGCGTTGCCGCCGGACAAAGCCGCTGTTGCGCCGCAGTTGATCTTCAACCTGCATCTGGATGGCTGGGTAACCTTATTTTTCGTGGCTTTGTTGTGGTTGATCGTGTTCGATATGCTGCGTGTTTGCAGTCGTTATCTGGCCGGAAAATCGGTGCTGCCGCTGGCCGAATCGCCGCATAGCCCGAGCCGTTTGGTTGAAGACTGGGTGAGGGATTGATGCTAAGCAAACTTAAAATCTTTTGGCGCGTCGTGCGTCGTCTGTCCGGGGACGACGCCTATGAACGCTATTTACAGCACCATGCGGAGCATCATCAAACCGATACGCCGTTAAGCAAAGCCGCTTTTTTCAAACAGTGGCAGGATGAAAAGTGGAATGGGATTAAGCGGTGTTGTTAGCTGGGTAAAGGTTTTTATTCACCACGAAGACACGAAGAGTACGAAGAAAAAACCCAGGTTAGAGGCATTGCGTGGTTTTTGGGCTCGCTTTGGTTTTTTGATCAGGCATCACGAATATGTCGTGTTGCAGCTTTAACGATCAAAGCTTGCTTTGCGATTTCAAGCGTCGCATTTTGCGGCGCAAAGCAGAAGAACGAGCGTCGGCAAATAGCATCTTTATTTATTCACTACAAAGACAAGAAATTTTATTTCTTCGTGTCCTTCGTGCCTTCGTGGTGAAATCTTTAAAATTTTAACAAGGCACTTTAGTTTATGACCATTCACACCCAGCAACCCAATCGCCAGACACTCTATGTCGCTGTAGCGCTGGTCCTAGGCATTATCATTGGCGAACTGCTTAACCTGACGTTGGCTGGCACTGATCCCATGAAGCAAATTATCGGGATTTTCGCCGCGCTGACCGATATTTTCCTGCGCCTGGTCAAGATGATTATCGCGCCGCTGGTTTTTTCCACGCTGGTGGTGGGCATGGCTAAAATGGGCGATATTCACACCGTCGGTCGGGTCGGCATTAAGGCGATGCTGTGGTTTTTTTCGGCGTCGGTTTTCAGCCTATTGCTGGGGATGTTACTGGTGAATGGCTTTGAACCCGGCAGCTCCTTGCACATGGCGTTGCCTGAGGTGGGAGCTCAGACCGGATTGCCGGAGACTGCGCCGACACTGAGCAATTTTGTTTCGCATATGTTTCCGAAAAGCATCATCGAAGCGATGGCGGCCAACGAGATTTTGCAGATCGTAGTGTTCTCGATGTTCTTCGGCGTGGCCTGCGCCTCGCTGGGCGAACTCGCTCATCCGACCGTTAAGTTGCTCGATTCGCTGACGCACATCATGCTGAAAGTCACCGGTTACGTGATGCACAGCGCCCCGGTTGCGGTGTTTGCAGCGGTGGCTTCGGTTATCGCGCAAAACGGCATCGGCGTGTTGCTGTCTTACGGTCAATTCATCGGCGAGTTTTATTTAGGATTGCTGCTGTTGTGTACTGCGCTGGCTTGCGTCGGCTTTTTGATTCTGGGACGCAAAATCCTGTCCCTGATTCGTCATATCCGTGAGCCGATGCTGCTGGCGTTCGGCACCGCCAGCAGCGAGAGCGCTTACCCGAAACTGTTGCAGCAACTGGAACGTTTCGGTTGCGATGAGAAAGTCTGTGGGCTGGTGCTGCCATTGGGTTATTCGTTCAATCTCGACGGCAGCATGATGTACATGACCTTTGCCGTGCTGTTCATCGCCCAGGCCTACGGCATCGATATGGCGTTGGGCGACCAGCTGATCATGCTGTTGACGCTGCTGTTCACCAGCAAAGGCGTGGCCGGGGTGCCCAGAGCCTCGCTGATCGTCATTGCGGCGACGCTGTCGATGTTTCATATCCCTGAGGCCGGTTTGCTGTTGTTGTTGGCCGTCGATCAGGTTTTGGATATGGGGCGTAGCGCGACCAACGTGTTCGGCAACAGCATCGCCGCCGCCGTGGTAAGCCGTTGGGAAAAAGCCTTGCGATAGGTTGGGCAGGAGCAAGGGCGGGGCAACGGGCAAAGGAATATTTTTGGCTAATTAAAAAAAAGTAGTTAACATCAACCTAATATCAACTCTATAGTGTTAAAAATATGCCTCATCGAAGTTTTAAGACAAGTAAACCAAAATCCACAATTACCGTGCTTCCTGATTTGGGCGTGACTGAGCAGGACTTTATCGCTGATTTCAAGCGTTATTACAGCCACCGTCTGGGCAGGGATGAAAATTGTACCTCGCCGCATTATGCTTACGAAGCGTTGTCGATGGCTATCAGCGACCGGCTGATCGAACGCTGGAAGAAAACTTACAATACTTACAAAGATACGGATTGCAAGAGAGCCTATTACCTGTCGATGGAGTTTTTGATGGGGCGCACTTTAAGCAATGCCATGCTGAATCTGGGTATTACCGACGCGGTTGAGCAGGCCATGTACGACTTGGGACTGGAGATTGAAGAGCTGATTGAAAGCGAGCCGGATGCCGGTTTGGGCAATGGCGGCTTGGGTCGTTTGGCGGCCTGTTTTATCGATAGTTGCGCCACTTTGCAGTTGCCGGTGACCGGCTACGGTTTGCGTTATGAATACGGCATGTTTTCGCAGGATATTGTTAACGGCGAGCAGGTCGAGAAGCCGGATCATTGGCTGCGTAACGGCAATGTCTGGGAAATTGAGCGTCCCGAATATACGCACAGGATTAAGTTCGGCGGACATACCGAGTCGCATATCGACGAGTTCGGCAATAAAAGGACCAGTTGGGTAGATACCCAGGATATACTCGCGGTTCCTTACGATACGCCGATTCCGGGATACCGGAACGGCACGGTGAACACCCTGCGCTTATGGAAAGCCACGGCGACGGAAGAATTCAACCTACAGGAGTTTAATGCCGGAGATTACGCTGAATCGGTTGCGGCAAAAAATACCGCTGAAAATATCACCATGGTGCTGTATCCGAATGACGCCAACGAAAACGGGAAGGCATTGCGTTTGCGCCAGCAATATCTGCTGGCTTCCGCCAGTTTGCAGGATGTGATCGGCACTTGGGTCGGCCGTCACGGTAATGATTTTTCCGAGTTTGCGGCGAAGAATACCTTCCAGTTAAACGACACGCATCCGAGCATAGCGGTTGCGGAACTCATGCGCTTATTGATGGATGTCCATGGTTTGGTTTGGGATGAGGCCTGGGCGATTACCCGCAAAACCATGGCTTATACCAATCATACTTTGTTGCCGGAGGCTCTGGAACGCTGGTCGGTTAATCTATTCAAGCAGTTGTTGCCAAGGCTGATGGAGATCATCTTCGATATTAATGCCCATTTCATGGCTGAAGTCTCTGCGCATTGGCCGGGCGATATAGGCCGGTTAACCCGTATGTCTATTATTGAGGAAGGCCATGAGCAACACGTCAGGATGGCCTATCTGGCCATCGTCGGCAGTTATTCGGTTAACGGCGTTGCCGCGTTGCATTCAAAATTATTACAGCAAGGCTTATTTCGTGATTTTTACGAATTCTGGCCGGGTAAATTCAATAATAAAACCAATGGCGTTACTCCCCGGCGTTGGCTGGCGGCCTGTAATCCGGCGTTAGCCGGACTGATCACCGCAACCATAGGCAATGGCTGGTTGACGGACTTGTCGCTGTTAAAAAAGCTTGCGCCTTTTGCCGAAGATAAGAAATTCCGCAAACGCTGGCATGAAATCAAGCAAGACGCAAAGCAGAAGCTGATCGATTATAAGAAGCTTGAACATGATGTGGATTTTAATGTTGAGGCGATTTTTGATGTGCAGGTCAAACGTGTTCATGAATACAAGCGGCAGCTGCTGAATGTGCTGCATGTGATTCATCTGTACGACCGCATTAAGCGCGGCGATACCGCGAACTGGACGGATCGTTGCGTATTGATCGGCGGGAAAGCGGCGCCGGGTTATTACATGGCGAAAAAAATCATCAAGCTGATCAATAATGTTTCTAGCGTCGTTAATTCCGATCCCGATGTGGGCAGGAAATTAAAACTGGTTTTTTTGCCTAATTACCGGGTTTCCGCGATGGAAAAAATCTGTCCGGGCGCCGATCTTTCCGAGCAGATTTCAACCGCCGGCAAGGAAGCGTCAGGCACCGGCAATATGAAGTTTATGATGAACGGCGCGTTGACGATCGGTACGCTGGACGGGGCCAATATCGAGATTCGCGAAGAAGTCGGCGATCAGAATTTCTTCCTGTTCGGCCTGACCGAAGAGCAGGTCGAGGAAATGAGCCGTCACTATGATCCTGTTGCGATCATCAGCCAGGACGAAGATTTGCATAGGGTTATGGAGTTGCTTGAATGCGGGCATTTTAACCAGTTCGAGCCGGGCTTGTTTGACGATGTTTTAGCGTCGATAAAAAGCCCGCACGATCCCTGGATGACGGCGGCGGATTTTCGCAGCTTCATCGATGCGCAAAAACGCGTGGAAACGGCTTATCAGGATCAGGACAACTGGACCAAAATGAGCATTTTAAACTGCGCGGGCAGCGGCAAGTTTTCTACCGACAGGACCATCACCGACTACAACGATGAGATCTGGAAGTTGAAGCCGATCGGCATTAAGTTCTGAGCGTGTTTCATATCGTATTGTTTGAGCCGGAAATTCCCGCTAATACCGGGAATATCATCCGGCTCTGCGCCAATACCGGCATGCAGCTGCATTTGATCAAGCCTTTGGGGTTCGAATTGGATGACAAAAAATTGCGCCGGGCAGGCTTGGATTACCATGAATGGGTGGCGGTAAAAGAGCACGATTCATTGGCTGGTTTTGTCGACAGTATAAAGCCGGGGCGGATGTTTGCACTGACTACCAAAGGCGCGAAAATTTACAGCGAGGTGAGTTTTCAGCCCGAGGATGCTTTTTTGTTCGGCCCCGAGACGCGCGGATTGCCTGTAACGGTGTTGGCGGAATTGGGTTCAGAGCGGTGTTTGTATTTGCCGATGCAGGCGGAAAGCCGGAGTTTGAACTTATCCAATACCGTTTCTATCGTCTTGTACGAGGCTTGGCGGCAGATGGATTTTGCGGGTGCGGCTATAAAACAGATATAAAAAAATTATCGCCACGAACGACTGCATGGATGCAGGAAGTAGAGCAACGCATGGAGCAGTTGCCGAGCCCCCGAAGGACGCGAAGTTTTATTTCTTCGGGTCTTTGTGGCGAATAAAAGCTTTTAATCGCTCATTACCATGAAGCATCGCTAAGACTCAGCTTTTTGCTCCCGAGCCAGCAGGTTTTGCACTGCCGCCAGCGGGGCCAAGCCTTCATATAACACTTTGTAGGTTTGCTCGGTTATCGGCATGTCGATGCCGTATTTCTGAGCGAGCAAAAAGGTTTCTTTTGCCGCTGAAATGCCTTCAATTTCCTGGCCGATTTCCTTTATGGCGGTGCGGGGGTTTTTGCCTTGTCCCAAGGCTAAACCGAAACGCCGGTTTCTGGATTGGTTGTCGGTGCAGGTCAAAATAAGGTCGCCCAGTCCCGCCAGTCCCATAAAGGTTTCCTGTTTCCCGCCCAGTTTGACGCCCAGGCGAATGATTTCATTCAATCCTCGGGTAATCAACGCCGCCCGTGTGTTGGCACCAAAGCCCAGTCCGTCGGCGATGCCGGCGGCTATTGCCATGACGTTTTTTACTGCGCCGCCGACTTCAACGCCAATCAGATCCGAGTTGGTGTAAGTCCGAAAGCGCTCGCTATGGAGGATGTCGGCCAGAAAATTTGCAAAATTCGGCTGGGATGAGGCGATGGTAATGGCTGTCGGCAGGTCTGCCGCCACTTCTTTTGCAAAGCTGGGGCCGGACAGCAAGGCTGCCGGGGTTTGTTCGGAAAAGATTTCGGCCACGACCTCGTGTAACAGGGAGCCGTCATCAGGATTAAAGCCTTTGGTTGCCCAAGCTATTTGTACGTCATCGGAAACATAGGCTTTGAGTCTCAGCAGGGTGTCTTTAAATGCATGACTGGGTACGGAAACCAGTATCAGGTTGCAAAATCCTGCGACCTCGGCCAAGTCGGAAGTCACGGTGAGATTTTTAGGGAAAGGCAGGCCGGGCAGATAGCGTTTGTTCTCGCGGTCTTGAGCGAGTAACGCCATCTGTTCCCGGTTATGGCCCCATAACAGCGTCTGGCAGCCGTTTCTGGCGGCCAGAATTGCCAGGGCCGTTCCCCACGAGCCTGAACCCAGGACGGCTATTTTTCTATACATTGAGCAGCCCCTTCGACAAGCTCGGGACCGGTTAATTAATGGTATCGGAACCGGGAGCTTGTTGTGCTTGTAGCAGATGCTGCGAATATAAGGCGTCAAAATTGACCGGAGCTAATAACATCTGCGGAAAGCCGCCTTTGGTAACGAGGTCGGAAATGGCCTCTCTTGCGTAAGGAAACAGGATGTTGGGGCAGAAGCTGCCAACCATCGGTCCCATTTCTTCATTAGTAAAGCCGTCCAAAGAGAAAATACCCGCCTGATTGACTTCAACAAGATAGGCGGTTGCGTCGCCGTTTTTAACGGTGATGGTTACCGCTAGGGCGATTTCGTACATTGAGTTTTCTAAAGGCAAAACATGAGTGCCCAGATTAAAGTCAACTGTAGGCTCCCATTTTTCGATGAATACTTTGGGCGAGTTGGGCGTCTCAAAAGACATGTCTTTGGTATAAATTTTTTGGATGGAAAATTGTTTTTCTACTGCGTTGGTCTCTTCGGTCATGATCGATTTCTATAGGTAGGATTTAATGGGATGGCTGTTCTTTATTAAGCAACGATTTAGTTTTTGTGCTTGCCGGCCGATTTTGTCGGTAATTTGTAGTCGTTTTCCCACGCTTGCATGCCGCCGGTAATAACGAAAACCTGTTCGAAACCCGCTTTAGTCAATATTTTTCCGGCCGATGCCGAGCGGGTCCCGGTTTGGCAGGCAATAAGGACGGGTTTGTTTTTGTGTGTTTCCAGTTTTGGCAGGTGAGAGGGTAAGTTGCCCAACGGTGTACTGATTGCGTTTTCAATATGACCTTTAAGAAACTCTTCAGGTTCGCGTACGTCGATAACAAGGGTATCGCTATCGTTCATTTTGGCGACAGCCAGTAAAGGAGATACGGCGCTGAATTTTTTGAATGCGGTATCGAATAATTCTTGGATTAACAGATAAGTAACGACTGCCAGAGCGAGGCTTAAGATGTAATGATTTAAAATAAATTCTAGATAACGTTCCATGGATAGATTTGTAAAGTTAAGTGAAAAGATGAATTATTGATTAGAGCAGAAGACGTCGCGCATCATTTTAATGAGTAGCAGCATACGGGCGTCGTCAATAAAGTAATAAACACGGTTGGCCTGTTTTTTAGAGCCGAGAATGTTTTTATCTTTGAGAATTGCCAGATGTTGGGAAATATTGCTCTGGCTGGTGCCGACCTGGTCGACAATTTGTTGCACGCAAATCGAATCACTGCCCAGAACGCACAATATTTTTAAGCGCAATGGATGTGACATTGCCTTTAAGCAATGGGCCGCTTTGGCTATATCGGCATCATTTATGCTTGTGTGCTGGCCTTTAATTCCCATAGGTCTGCTTAATGTTTCTAGTCTATTGAATCTGATTAAAAAAGAACCCATGAAGAATTATTTATACACAACTGTTGTCAACGTGTATTAATATAATGGCTACTTGATTGCGTGGTTGGCATGTTGCCAAAATACAAAAAACCAGTGAATCTGGCAAAATAATACATCACTACGACCATTTTGGGTAATGAAGAATCAAATGGGGTACAAAGTGATTTATTTTGTATGGGCAGTAGTGATGCGGATTTTTTTAGTATCGGGAGATAAAGATAAAGATGTTTAATCGGCCAAAGCCTGTGGTATTGCTGATCCTTGATGGATTCGGTTACTCGTTGGACAAAGAATACAATGCCATTGCAATGGCTGACACACCTTGTTGGGACAAATTGCAGGAAGACTGTCCCATGACGCTGCTCAGTTGTTCCGGCGCTGTCGTAGGATTGCCGGGCGGACAGATGGGTAATTCTGAAGTTGGGCATGTTCATATCGGCACGGGCCGCTATGTTCCCCAGGATTTCTCCAAGGTCAATGACGCAATAACTGACGGCAGTTTTTATGCCAATCCGGTGCTTTGCCGGGCCGTGGACATTGCCAAAGAAAAAAATAAAGCCTTGCATATCATGGGATTGCTTTCGGCAGGCGGCGTACATAGTCATGAGGAGCAGATCGCTGCGATGGTCGAGTTAGCCGCTAAGCGAGGACTCGATAAAATTTACCTGCATGCCTTTTTGGATGGACGTGATGTGCCGCCCAAGAGTGCAATGACGTCCCTTGAATTGCTGGAGGCAAAATTTGCGGCGCTGGGCGTCGGGCGTATTGCCTCAATCGTAGGTCGTTTTTATGCGATGGATAGGGATAATCGCTGGGATCGGGTAAAACAGGGCTACGACCTGATTGCCAAAGGCGAGGGTGCGTTTAGTGCGGATTCTGCGCTACAGGGCCTGGAAGCGGCTTATGAACGGGGCGAAACCGATGAGTTTGTCTTGCCGACGGCTATTTTGGATACTGAGCATCGGGCAGTTGCGCTCGATCCCGACGACTCGGTGGTGTTCATGAATTTTCGCGCCGATCGTGCCCGCGAGATTTCCTTGGCATTAACCTCTACAACATTCGACGGTTTCGATAGAAACCGTGCGCCTCATACAGGCTATTACTGCACGTTAACGGAATACCAGCAGGATTTCGATTATGACGTGGCTTTTCCGCCGACCGATTTAAAAAATTGCCTGGGCGAGTATCTGTCTTCATTGGGTATGACTCAATTGCGGTTGGCGGAAACTGAAAAATATGCCCATGTCACGTTTTTTCTTAATGGCGGCCAAGATACGGCTTTCCCAGGAGAGGACCGGATCTTGGTGCCGTCGCCGAAGGTCAGAACCTATGATTTACAGCCGGAAATGAATGCGGCAGAGGTGACCGATCATTTGGTCGCGGCCATTACCGGGGGTAAATACGATGTCATCATATGTAATTATGCTAATTGCGATATGGTGGGACATACCGGCATAATGGATGCGGCAATTTTGGCTGTACAAGCGGTTGACGCTTCATTACAACGTGTAGTTGACGCCTTAAAGTCGGTGGGTGGGCAAATGTTGATAACCGCCGACCACGGCAATATTGAGCAAATGGTTGATAAAGGGACTGGGCAGCCTCACACCGCGCATACAACAAACCCTGTGCCTTTGGTTTATGTCGGTGGTGACAAGCCATTAGATGAAGGCGGTAGTTTGTCGGACTTGGCGCCAACGATGCTGGCAATGTTAGGGGTTCCGCAACCTGTTGAAATGACTGGTCGATCGCTTATCAAATTTGTTTAATCTGTGGATGAGAAAGAAGCTGGTTTTTTGTTTTTTACTGAGTGCGTTCGTTCATGAGGGTAGGGCGGAAATCCCGGAAAAAAACGAAGGGCTAGCTGAAGTTCAATCGGGTATTGAAGCGGCCGGTCAGAATATGCGGCGCATTCAGCTGAAAAAAAATACTTTAAACACGCAGTTGAGTGAAGTTGAGAAACTCTATGGAAGGACGGCCGCTTTATTAAAGACATTGCAGGGTCAGGTTGAACAAAAGCGCCAGAACCTGAATAAGATTCGACAGGAAAAACAGAGCCTTCAAGATGAGGTCGCTAAACAAAATAAAGAATTAGAGGGCCAAATAAAGGCCGCCTATGCAATGGGGCAAAAGGAGCAATTGAAGTTGCTGCTTAATCAGCAAGACCCCGCCTTAGCCAGTCGAATGCTGGTGTATTACGATTACCTTAATAAGGCCCGCCTGACCAAACTGGCCGGCATTTCGGAGTCTATACAGCACCTGGAGCGGCTCGGTAAGTTGCAACAGCAGGAAACCGAGCTTTTAGAGAAAAACCTTGAGCAAAAGAAATCAGAACAGATAGCGGTAGACGGCGTTAGAAAACGAAGATCTGAATTGCTGACGCAATTAAAGAGCGACTTTTCTTCAAATGAGCAACAAATAATTCATTTGAGAGAAAGTGAAAATAAGCTGAAGAATCTGGTATCTTCATTGCAAAGATCGACCAGCGATCTTACTTTTGAGATTGAACAAACAAAAAAGTTGCACAAGGCTGCTGAGGTCCTATCCGAACCTGGCAAAGACTTGCCGGATTCCAAGGATGATTTTTCTGAACTTAAGGGCGATTTTTCTGAACTTAAGGGGCAGCTGCCTTGGCCGGTCAAAGGTCGATTAACCAATAAGTTCGGCAGCGCCAGAGCCGAGAGTACTGAGAGCATTTGGGACGGCGTGCTGATTGACGCAAGCGAGGGAACGGAGATACATGCGATTACTAGCGGGAAGGTGGTGTATTCTGATTGGCTTCGCGGTTATGGCCTGTTGATTATTATTGATCATGGTAAAGGTTACATGACCCTTTATGCGTTTAATCAGAGTGTATATCGGCAAGTTGGTGAGTGGGTGGATGTTGGCGAAGTCATTGCTTCCGTTGGACAAAGCGGTGGCCGTAGTCATCCCGGGTTGTATTTTGGAATACGCAACAAAGGTAAGCCGGTTGATCCGCTTGAGTGGTGCCGGAAGTAATCGGGATCAGGCTAGGTAACTGTTTAATGGCCATGTTTTGGGAAATCGAGTGTTTGGAGTTTTAAGGTACATGTTAAAAAAGAAAAATATTTTCATTTTGTCGTTAGGGATCATGCTAGGTGTTTTTATGGGCATCTGCGGCAGTGTATTTGCCGAGCGCGATAATGCCGAACCTGTAGCGGATGCATCGGAAGCCTTGCCTTATGAGGACTTACGCACTTTTACGGAAATTTTTGGCCGAATTAAAAGGGATTATGTAGAACCTGTTTCCGACAAAAAATTATTGGAAGATGCTATTCGAGGCATGTTGACTGGGCTTGATCCTCATTCCGCTTATTTGGTTGCTGAGGAATATCAGGAATTAAAAGAAGGCACGACCGGGCAATTCGGTGGCTTGGGTATCGAGGTTACCATGGAGAACGGTTTTGTTAAGGTGGTTTCCCCTATAGACGATACCCCCGCCCAAAGAGCAGGTATTAAAACCGGGGATCTGATTGTCAGACTGGATGATCAGCCGGTAAAAGGCATGACCTTGGCCGATGCCGTCAAACTTATGCGTGGTGAACCGGGCAGCAAGATTTTGCTAACGGTTGTTCGTGAAGGGATGGAGGCTCCTTTAAAAATAAGCATAACCCGAGATGTTATAAAAGTTAAAAGCGTGAAAAACCGGATGTTGGAAAAAGGTTACGGCTATGTGCGCATCAGCAGTTTTCAATCGGGAACCGGTGAAAGCCTGAAAGAAGCATTAGCTGCGCTGAAAAAGGAAAATACAGGAAACCTGAAAGGCTTAGTGCTGGATTTACGGAATAATCCGGGCGGAGTATTGAATGCGGCAGTTGAAGTGAGTGATGCGTTTATCAAGAGCGGTCTGATTGTTTACACCGAAGGGCGTATTGAAAACTCGGAAATGCGCTTTAATGCCGCTCCCGATGATCTTATCGACGGTGCGCCGATGGTGGTGTTGATTAATGCCGGTTCCGCATCGGCCTCTGAAATTGTAGCCGGGGCTTTGCAGGATCAAAAACGCGCTGTGATTATGGGCGAGAAATCGTTCGGTAAAGGTTCGGTGCAAACTATATTGCCAACCAGCAATGGCGCGGCAGTTAAGTTGACGACGGCTAGGTACTACACGCCTTCGGGACGCTCTATCCAGGCTGAAGGTATAGAGCCGGATATTGCCTTGGCTCGCGTCAAGCTGGAGACTTTGGAAAAAACCGAGTTCAAGCCTGTCAAGGAAGCCGATTTGTCGCATCATTTGCAAAACGGCAAAGCGAAAGAGAGTAAGGAAGAGGCCCTGGAGAAAGAGAAGGATGCCTTGGAAAAAGATTATCCTTTGTATCAGGCGCTGACTTTACTGAAGGGTATCAGTATTATGAAAAAATAAGCGTTAGTTTATAGCGGCAATCAGAAACCCGGGTTTTGGCAAGCAGAGATGTTTGCCGGGATCCGGGTTTTTTATGTGTTGAATTTATCGAGGCAAGATCCCGATTTGGGTTTGTTTGTCTGAGACGTTGCTGTTAAATGAGCATTGAAGTACTAAGGCTAGCGGATTTTCGGGGCGGCTTTTTGCATCCAGGATTAAAAATTAATATGCACCTAAAAAATGTCTACTTTATGTTAGGCATTAGATACATTGGAATCAAATCAAGAAGAAATTATTGAATGCTTTTGTACGCGGAAGATTTGCTCTGATTTGGGAATGCCTTTAGACGGGCAGTGGTCTTTTAGCACGTAATGGGTAGAGCAAAGCGAAACTTGTCGCAAGAGTGGTGGGATAGGGGATGGGTTTCGGCTACCGCCTCTACCCATCCTACCTTGTCCTCGTATTAACGAATCGATTTTTGATAATTGACGCTAAAGTCATTCAGGCTAGAAAGCGCCACAGGCAGATCTTCGGTTTTCTCAAGACTAAACGCATTAACGCCGACGCGCGATAAATAATACACCTGATCTCGCATGAAATGGCCGGTCGCCCTGAGCTCGCCTTGATAGTTGTAGCGGCCTCTGAGCAGCCAGGCATGGGAAAAAATGCGGCCATCGGCAAAGGCGGGGAAATCCAGCTCGATTAACGGGATGTCGTTTAAATCGGCGGCAATGTCTTCAACTGAATCGGCAGGTCCGATTCTGACGCCTATCTTTCCGTTGGACTTAAGCAATTGTTGCTTGTCTTGTTTCCAGCGGGCTAATGAAACGCTGATGTCGCCGTCTTTCAATTCGGCATCGTTGGCAACAAAGCTCCAGCTGTCGTCAACAATCTGTTTGTCTTTAATTATTTGCATAGACTTGCTCTTTGAAGGGGTTAATGCCAACGCGTTTTACCATGTCCAGGAATGATTCATCATCCAGGCGTTGCTTGATATAAACATCAAGAATGGTGGTGACTGCATGAGTAACTTGGTCTTTGGCAACGGCAGGTCCTAGGCGTTCGCCGATAGCCGCCTCGTTTTCCGAGGAACCGCCCAATGTCAATTGATACCATTCAGCGCCTTTTTTATCGACGCCCAGTATGCCGATATGGCCTACGCTTTGGTGCGCGCAGCCGTTCATGCATCCGGACATGTTGATTTTTACATCGCCTATGTCATGGAGGTAGTCTAAATCATCGAGAGCGTCGTTGATTTCTTTAGCGACGCTAATCGAGCTGGCATTGGCGAGTGAACAAAAGTCGAGGCCGGGGCAGCAAATCATATCGGTCGCGGTGCCGATATTTGGCGTAGCCAGTTTCAGCGCATCGAGTTGTTGCCACAGCGGGAATAGATCTGCCTGCTTTACGTCGGCAAGAATCAAATTCTGTCTGTGCGTGCTTCTGATTTCACCAAAACTGTATTGGTCGGCCATGTCGGCGACGGCGTCAAGTTGCGTATCGGTCATGTCGCCGGGAGGTGAGTCCGGCGCTTTTAATGATATGAATGCAGCACGATAACCGGCTATTTTGTGATCGGCAGTGTTGTATTTAACCCAGGTGGCAAAGGCGCTGTTTTCGAGTTGATGCAGCGCAAAGCTCGTATCCTGTGCGGCATTTGTTTGGTAGGCAGGTGGCGCAAACTGGGCTTTGACTGCCTCTATACGGTCGAGGGGCAGCTCCAGGTCATCCTTGATTAGCAGCCATTCTTTTTCGACCAGTTCGGAAAACTTTTCCATGCCGGATTCTTTGACCAGGATTTTAATGCGCGCTTTGTATTTGTTATCGCGGCGTCCGAATAGGTTGTAAATTCGCAGTATGGCTTCCAGATAAGACAGCAGGTGTTTTTTGTCTAAAAAGGGTTTGATGACTTGACCTATAATGGGGGTGCGGCCTAAGCCGCCGCCGACCAGTACTCTAAAGCCGATTTCACCGGCGTCATTGTTAACCAGATGCAAGCCGATGTCATGAAATTGAGTGGCTGCACGATCAAGCTTTGCGCCGCTGACAGCAATTTTGAATTTACGAGGCAAGTAAGCAAACTCGGGATGAAGCGTAGTCCATTGCCGGATAATCTCACAATAAGGGCGGGGATCTTCAATTTCATCGATACAAACACCGGCTAAGTGATCCGATGAGGTATTCCTAAGGCAATTGCCGCTGGTTTGAATGGCATGCATTTGGACGCTGGCTAATTCCTCGAGAATATCGGGAATTTTTTCCAATTGAGGCCAGTTAAACTGGATGTTTTGCCGGGTCGTGAAGTGGCAGTAGTTTTTATCGTAGGTCCGGGCAATATGAGCTAGCTTTCGGATTTGTTTGGCGTTGAGCAGACCATAGGGACCGGCTATCCGTAACATCGGGGCGTGAGTTTGAATGTAGACGCCATTCATTAAGCGCAAGGCGCGAAATTGGTCGTCTGAGATGTGGCCTTTTAAAAAGCTTTCAGTCTGCCGTCTAAATTGGGCTACCCGTTGTTCAATGAGTGTTTGGTCGATGTCGTTATACTGATACATAAATGAGCGCTTAGTGCCTGTCCAGGCGAGTAATTACGACTAATAATCATATACTGTAGGTCATAAAATGACAAAGGTTATTGTATGGTGCTAATATTGGCCGCTAAATTTTTGGTGTTTCCGGTTAATTTTTTTTGAATAAAAGCGAGGGGGTTATTTTGGTGCGGTCATTGTTTGTCTTGTTGTCTCTATTGCTGTTGCCTGAAATGGCAATGGCGGGTGGTTTTGAAAGTCTTGGTTTGACGGGAACAGAGCGGGGTATTTATACGGTTCTGATTTTTATCATTGCTTATGGCTTTGTCATGGCAGAGGAATTTACTCATTTGAGTAAGTCTAAGCCGGTTATTTTGGCGGCGGGTATTATTTGGGCAAATGCGGCCGTTTTAGCGGCTCAAGCGGGTGTTTCTGCTGAGGATATGCATGAAGCTTTCGAATACAATTTGAAAGAATATGCGGAGTTGATGTTATTCCTGTTAGTTGCCATGACTTATATTAATTCTATGGCTGAGCGAAATGTGTTTGAAGCTTTACGCTCCTGGTTAGTAAGAAAACAGTTCGGCTATCGGAAGCTGTTTTTGATTACCGGTATTATTACGTTTTTCTTGTCCTCAGTGGCTGATAACTTGACGGCGGCTCTATTGGTCGGCGCGGTGGTGATGGCGGTAGGTTCGGATAATCCTAAATTTGTCAGCATCGGTTTTGTTAATTTGGTGATTGCGGCTAATGCGGGCGGTGCGTTCTGTCCTTTTGGCGATATTACAACCTTGATGGTTTGGCAAGCTGAGTATGCTGAGTTTTTTGATTTCTTCAAGTTGTTTATTCCATCGGCGGTAAATTACGGGGTGCCGGCAGCGGTGATGTATTTTGCTGTACCTGATGAGCAACCTAAGGTCTCTGATGAAGCGGCTGTGCAATTAAAGCCCGGTGCGATACAGGTTTGTGTCATGTTCTTGTTGACTATCGTTACGGCGGTAAGTTTTAAGCAAGCGCTGCATTTGCCACCGTTTATGGGCATGATGGTCGGTCTTTCCGCGTTGATGCTTTACGGTTATCGCTTGAAAACAGTCTATCGCGTTGAAGGCGATGACGCGTTTGATATTTTCGATAAAGTGCGGCATGCCGAATGGGATACTTTGTTGTTTTTCTTTGGTGTGGTATTTGCCGTCGGCGGGTTAGGTTATATCGGCTATCTTGAGTTGTTGTCCGGCGCTATGTACGATGGCTTGGGTGCGACTACGGCAAATATTCTAGTGGGTGTGATTTCGGCGATTGTTGACAACATTCCTGTTATGTTTGCGGTGCTCAATATGAATCTGGATATGGATCTGTATCAGTGGTTATTGGTAACGTTAACTGCCGGTGTTGGTGGGTCGTTATTATCCGTTGGCTCTGCTGCCGGCGTGGCTTTAATGGGGCAGTCTGACCATAAATATACCTTTTTCAGTCATTTAAAGTGGACACCTGCAATTGCCGGCGGTTATGTGGCAAGTATCGTTGCTCATTATCTAATTAATGGCTGATGGCTCAAATATGCGCTGCACACCTCGTGCAGCGCTCGGCGACTGCTTCGGAACGATCATCATATCTATCTGTGCAGTCGCGTTTGTCAGGTAAGGCCAATGGCTAGCAGTAAAAGTTGGCGATTGGCCTTTTCAATTTACGTTCAGCCGCGAGTGCGCGGCATGATATTCCTTGGTTTTTCCGCCGGACTTCCTTTTTTATTGGTTTTTTCGACATTATCGGCCTGGTTGCGGGATGAGGGTGTGGAAAGATCGGTTATAGGTTTTTTTAGCTGGATCGGCGTTACCTATTCAATAAAGTTTTTTTGGGCTCCCGTCATCGACAGGTTGTCTCTGCCGTTGTTAACTAAATTTTTGGGTAAAAGACGCGCTTGGATGTTGCTTGCGCAGTTGGGGATTGTCGTCGGCCTGATTGGCATGGGGCTTTCGGATTCGCATCGCGAGTTGCAGCAGATTGCCTTCTTTGCTGTGTGGGTGGCATTTTGTTCAGCTACGCAAGATGTTGTGATTGATGCTTATCGTATTGAATCGGTAAATCCGGAGTATCAGGGCGCTATGGCGGCGACCTATGTGTTAGGGTATCGAATTGCTTTATTGGTAGCGGGTGCAGGGGCTTTTTATATCGCGGATTATGCCGGTTGGAAAGCGGCTTATTTTGTAATGGCGGCTGCCATGTCTGTGGGATTGGTGGCGACTCTTTGTCTTAAAGAGCCGGATCATGAGTCTTCTTGCGGGAGCGGCGAGAATGGTGCTGTAAAGCATCAGAAGATTTGGCGGCGGCTGTCGACAAGCTTTGTGGGTGCGGTGTTGAATCCCTTCGTGGAGTTTTTTGGGCGCAACGGCAGAGTCGGTTTGTTGATTTTAATGCTTATTGCAGTTTATAAAATGAGCGACATTACCATGGGGGTTATGGCGAACCCGTTTTATCTTGATTTGGGCTTTAGTAAAAAAGATATTGCTGATATTAGTAAAGTATTTGGCTTTTTTATGACTATTGCCGGTGCTGCAATGGGTGGGGTTCTGGTTGTTAAATATGGCATTATGCGTCCCTTGCTACTGGGTGCGATTATGGTAGCGTCTACCAATCTGCTGTTTGCTGTTTTGGCGGTTAGTGAACCTAATTTGTTACTGTTGTCAGGTGTTATAAGCGCGGATAATTTAAGCGGCGGCATAGCGACATCGGTTTTTATCGCTTATCTTTCCAGTTTAACCAATACTGCGTACACTGCCACGCAATATGCGTTGTTCAGTTCGCTGATGACTTTGCCTGCTCAGCTATTAGGGGGGTTTTCCGGGGTAGTTGTCGATAGTTATGGCTACACTGTTTTTTTTATTTATGCATCAGCGGTGGGTTTGCCGGCAATCGTGCTGGTGCTTTTATTGATGCGCTATCAAGGCCGGTCTAAGGTGTATAGCTCTGATCTGTAAGGAGTAGGGGGGGCAAAAGGGAATCTTTGATAGATGGATGCTGCCGTTACTTTAGATTCTGTTAACGTTTCATCTAAGCCATAAAAGCACCGAAGAAAATGACAGCATCCCCATGTAATTAATAGTCTTTTTCTCATAACGAGTAGCCATTCTGCGGTAGTGCTTGAGCTTACCGAACATGCATTCAGCTGCTTGTTAGTATGAATTTAATCGGCATGCCCAAGCCTTCGCAGAGGGTCATTATCGGCGCTGCTGTTTGCTGTTCCGGCCGCGCTAAGCATATGCTCTAATTACCGATCCATCCATTGAAATATCTTGTAAATCAGACATTTCAGAGAAATGATCAAAGAGTTTTTCCCATGTGCCATTAGCACGCCAGCGTGAAAAACACTTGAATATACTATTCCACTTACCCAGTGTTGCCGGCAAAAACCGCCACTGTGCTCCTGAACGTAATATCCACTAACAATCCACAAACAGACGCTAATAAATTGACAATTTCCGGGCCTGCAACGATGCGCCGGAAGGGTGCTCACACTGGACCTTGCTGCCATTGTCGGACCAAGTGGTGGGGTTGGGCTATGCCGCCTCGTGCAGCTATGAACTGATCCGCCGGCTTTTAAAAAACACTCTAAAACCCTGGCAGAAGCAGGAGTGGTGTATTCCGGGCGCCAGTGCGGAGTTCGTAGCGGCGATGGAACGTGTTCGATTTGATGATGATCTGCGAGCCCAAACAGGGATTTCGCCACGTGGGGATTACTGACAGGCGCGCCAAAATTGACTTCGCCCACAGTAGAAGCACATTACCGAACTCTATCCTGAGGCGTCAGTCATTCGTGTTGTGCTGGACAATCTCAACACCCATAAAATGGCGTCCTTGTCTGAGGCTTTTCCCGCCGAGCAAGCGCGTAACTTGGCACGAAGGTTGGAGTTCCACCTTGCCACCTATCAGTTTTTCATAACCTCACAAAATGTCGGCAAGGGCAGGTCATTTTGCAGGCATCGCATGAGGCTGCGCAATCCGAGCTTAAACAAAGAAACTAAACTGCGGTAGAGTTTTTTAACACTCCCAATGTTCAGCGTTGGTCTGCTCTTGCGTTTTTTTCAAGTGGCGTGGGATGATTCAGTAGCTCAGTACGCCCCACACAAACACACCAGTGCATGGCAAGCGCCATCACCAAACCCCTGCGCTCCAAGCGCTCGGCTAACCTTGGTTTGGAGTCTTCCAGCTTGAAACCGCGACTTTTAAAGTCGGAAAACATCGGTTCTATTTTCCAACGCTCACTGTAATCCAGTACTTTGCCACGCGATGGCGGACAGTTCATGGCGATAATCCAAGGCTCCGGATGCGTGGCTTCATGAATAATACCGATGTGAGTCATGCCGCATTTTGCTCAAAACAAACGCACCTTAGGCAGATACCGTTGGGTCACGCCTTCCGCTATTCGCCGATCGTCGATGCATTACTCACGCCCGTGTCAACGTGTAAATTACCCTTCAAACGCAGTCGATACTGCCAATGGTGACGCTGCAGCCATTCGAACAGATGACTCGAGGGATAAAAACGGTCGGCTAATAACAGGATCTTCGCCTCAGCTGGAAGCCAGGACAGGACGAGTTCCAACAGTTTCTCTTGCTGTTCAAAGCCGATGTTGGCCGCGCCGGTTGCAGCGCACCACGCTAAGGGTAACGCGGGTCGCCAATGCGTAAGCCAATCATGAGCAAAGCCATAGCGTCGCCCAGATCGGTTTGATCCAGGCTCAGCGGAATCGTTTGTCCGAATTTTCCGGCCTCACCAACTCTTGCCGCGCAAAAGGCTCTATCAGGGTTGCACAATCCAGCTAGGGATTCTTTAACAAGTGGCGTAGCCACTGTTTGCGCATATCCTGGCGTTCGGTATCCAAAAGCAATAAGTTAGCCAATTCAACCGTGTTTGGCGTTTGTTTTTTCAATCATTGTGCCGACAGCTAACGCTAACTTACCCACGACCACGGTCTTGCGTAGCTGGGGCAGCGCATCGTTAAGCCTGTCTTGTACTTGTTCCGCTAATCGTTTAACTGAGCTCATGACTAATACCTCATCAACTATAAATCTAGCCGAAAACCAAGGCTTAAATTTAACACATTGATTTTAATGTAGTAATAATATTCATATTCAATTTTTAGTTAGCGCATAAGTAAACTGATAGGTGGTGAGGGAGTTCCACTACACTCCCCAGAACGGCAGTTGGTTAAGCATCGGTGAAATTGAACTGGCCGTATTGTCAAGCAGCTGTTTGTTGCAACGGATTCCAGACAAAGACACTTTGCGGCGAAAAGTTGAAGCCAATGCCCGCGAGCGTAATGTAAAAGCTATTCCCGTCAATTGGCGTTTTACCACTCAGGATGCATGACGAAAATGGCGCGGCTTTATCCCGGTGTTTCAGTATGACTGACTACTAGGTGTTTACTTTGAATCCATGTGAAAAAACTTTGCGTTCTGTGGCGTGGATGTTGTTCACTTGTAATGTAATAATACGCATAAATATAAATTGAGTTGCGGAATTTTAATGAAATACGTATTATATGGGGTTTTCTAATAAAGTATGTGGCCCGTTGTGGGTAATGTGAAAGTGATATGAAACCAGAAATTCATCCAGAATATAAGCAAATTACTGTGACTTGCGGTTGCGGTAATAAATTTGAGACCGGTTCTGTATTGGGTAAGGATTTGCAAGTTGAGGTTTGTTCTTCGTGCCATCCTTTTTATACGGGGAAGCAGCGCGTTGTCGATACAGCGGGGCGTGTTGATAAATTCCGTAAAAAATACGGTAAATAAAAGAGTTAGTGTTTTTTTTCTTGTATTTAATGTAAGTAAAAAGGTTATTTAGGCGTTTTTATCTTGCCCGGTATCCATAAAGCAGAAAGCCAGTTCAGATCATTGCGCTGGCTTTCTGCTTTATGGATACCGGGCTTTGTTTGTGGTCTTGGATCTCATAATCCTTTAATGATTATATTTAAGCAGTGTTTGAGTTGAGTAAGCTTTGAAGAAGATTTGGTTTGTCGCATGGTTTGCAAGGGTTGTGTGTTAATGCTGGGAGGCTGTCCAAGAGCTAACTTTTAATTAGTGCCTGACCGAAAAAGCGATTTTCCCCTCCCCCCCCCCCCTTTTTTTTGTTTTTGCCAGCATACCATCGCCAGCCTGGCACCCTTTTTTCGGAAAATCTGCCGTTAGCCGGTTTTTCTTTCCGTTTGAGGTCGCTTTTGCCGATCTACAGGCGTGAGGACGCCCCGGCATTTTGTTGTTGACCCGCGCTTTCGCTGCTCTTGTTCCAGGGTTTGTTGGCGAATCACTGCGCCCAGCCGTTTGATATTACGGGAGGCGACGGCCAAGGAAATGTAACATTTGAAGCCTTTAATGCCGTGATCGGGACACCGGTCCAGACCGTTTTGCTCCAGGGCGTTAATAGCCGATTCCACGCCTGAGTGTTGTTTGCGCAGCTGTTTGAAGTCGTCGCTGCCTTCATGCGCTTTGTTCGCTTGATTGAGGCGGCCTTTTTGGGCAGGATGACTTGCTTCAGATGATTCTTTAGTTCGGCTTGGTTGGCTTTGCTGTGGAAGCCTTTGTCAAAGCTGGCAGCGGCAAGCTCGGGAAAGTGCTTGCGCGATTGGGCGACCATTTCAACCGCGACGGCGTCATTGGTTTGCTTTTCCATGACCTGATGGTGAAGGGTGAGCCGGTGTTGGTCTTCCATGATGCAGGCTTTGAACCCAAGCTCAACCGGCACGCCGGCCTTGTCTTTGGAGATCCATTCGGTATGGGGTTGGAAAATAGAAAATAGTTTTTCTTCATGGGGGATTTTTTCGCCTTGGATGACCCTGCGCTCTATCTGATTCAGAAATAGACGGGCGTAGCCTTGGTAAGATTCCAGCGCGGCGAGTTCAATAGGCAGGGCTCCGCCCAGTCGGGCTTGTTGCAGCACCTGCCCGGATTTCAGGCCAGTCGAACATCCTATCCTGGTAGGCTTGATGCGCTTGGTTGATGTCTTGTTCGCGTTTGGCTTGTTTGCCTTCGTCTTTGGTGGTGGAGTGCTTGAACTTTTGAATTTTACGGTACTGTTTTTTGATTTGCCGCAGGCCGTGTTGGCATTGACGCCAGCCGGGGACGGTATAGTGTTCGGCTAAGGCTCGGCTTTCTTCGATGACTTTGCGAGCGGCGTCATAGAGCAGGTTGATGTCGGTGGGAAAATGGGCGTGGGTTTCCACGACAGAGGAGTCAACGACCGCGCAGTTTGTCGGTGCCGGGGCTATTTTCGACGGCTACGGGGCTAGCGACTGCGGTTGGCCCAGCGTAGGCTTTTTTTACCAGAGCGTGTCCGGCTTTGACGGCTTCCTGGTTGATTTGGTCGAACAGTTCCGGGGTAAGCAGCATCAGGTTGTCTTTGATGCTTTGCAGGGAGTGGCGGGCGTCGTCGCACCAGTCGCTGTGTCCCTGTATCTGTCGGAGGGTGCCGTGCTGGTTGGCCCGTTCATGAATGCGGTCGTAGTCGGTATGCAATTCGAGGCGCAGGACGCCCAGCACCAGGATTTTCCATTGCTCCATGCCGGGCCTGCCGCGGTTGGGATCAGCCGGTTGGCCTCGCTCTTGTTCGGTCAGCCCCTGTCCGCGACGGGTCGTCAATACGCGTTCCAAGAGCGCGAAGATACGCTCCCTAAGCTCAGGGGGGGTATAGATGTACTGCAATCCTAGCAAGATGTACGGGATATCGTCTCTCGATTTGACCAAAGGTCATTTGAGGGTTGTGTGCCGTGCGCATAAAATTTCAGTTGACGAAGATTTTGGGTGTGTACTGGGTTTCGTATCGGTGTCGTTAAAATTCAACCGCTTACCTGCATGCAACGGGTAAAGCCTGCTTTGGCGATGACTAACTCATTGCTGGGTTGCATTTTAACGTATTGATTGTTTAAGGTTAATGTAATTATCGGTCAGGCACTGTTATAGTGTGTTGGAATATCAAGAAATGCTATACAGAGGTCTGCTAATGATCGTGTCGGCTCTCGGTCGGTCCCTTGGTGGCTCAATATCTTAAATGGAATCTAAGCCAGATAATCCTTCAATGGACCAGTTGGTGAAATCAACAGATCCTTCGTCGTTGTCGCCGTTTTTATAGGTAATTCGGCAGACATATTTCTTTGTGACTGTGCTTGTGGTGGTGCGCGTGATAGCAATTTCTGCGTTAATAACAAATTGGTAGTTTCCTAAGCTCCAGGCATTAAGGGGCTTTTCTGGGAATTTAACCAATGTGTCTGGTCCAAGTTTAGAATTGATGTAGTTGTTGCAATGAGTAAAAGCGAGATTAGTTAATGGTGTGGAGATGGGCGCTTGGCCTCCTTGGTCTTTGCTGTCGATAAGAAATAAATCCGATTGAATTACTTTGTAAACAAAAGGCATGACGACCTTGCTTTGAATTAAAAGTAGAATTGTTAGGGCAGCGATAAAAATTATGATGGAGTATTTCTTCATGGACTTTAAAGATAGCTGAAGTTAAAAAGTAAAATTAATTCTAGCAGGAATCAATGTTTTAAGTGTAGATGAATTTGGCAGGCAAGGTTAGGATTCAAGGAAATGTAGTGAGTGCTTGTTTTTGACTTGACAAGGCTAATTGAGCTGGTAGACTGACAGCTCACTAAATTGACTTGGTGGCACTTGGTTCTTAAGTTTTAGGAGCTGGTGAGAAAATGGAGTTGTAACTATAGCCCCTGGCCATAACAAGTTGGGGATTTGATAATTTTTGGAGGTAGAAATGGCAGCTACAACTGAATCAGTGAGAGCTGATGCTGCGGAAGCACCGCTGTTAAATAAGAAAAATATGATCTTGGGATCATTGCTATACGTAGTCTTCTATGGTTGGGTTCGTTGGTACGAAGGTGTCTATGGCTGGTCAGCTGGTCTAGATTCATTCGCTCCTGAATTCGAAACATATTGGATGAACTTTCTTTATATCGAGTTTGTTTTAGAAGTAGCCACGGCTGGTATCTTGTGGGGTTATATCTGGAAATCTCGTGATCGTAAAGTGATGTCAATCACGCCAAGAGAAGAGTTAAGAAGACACTTTACTCATTGGACATGGTTGGTAATGTATGCTTTCGCTATCTATTACGGCGCTAGCTACTTTACAGAGCAAGATGGTACATGGCATCAAACTATTGTTCGTGATACTGACTTTACACCAAGTCACATCATCGAATTCTATTTGAGCTATCCTATCTACATCATTACTGGTGGTGCTTGCTTCTTGTATGCAAAAACAAGACTTCCTACTTATCAGCAAGGTCTGCACCTTCAGTATATGGTTGCGGTAGTTGGTCCTTTCATGATTCTGCCAAATGTTGGTTTGAACGAATGGGGTCACACTTTCTGGTTTATGGAAGAGTTGTTTGTTGCTCCTTTACACTACGGCTTCGTATTCTTTGGATGGGCTGCTTTAGGTGTAATGGGTGTTGTTAATACAGAAGTTATAGCTATCGCTAAGCTTCTGAAGAAAGACTTGGCTTAATAAGTCTTTGGTTGTAATTACTATCTCCCTCCGGCTGTTTCGCTTTTTTTCAGGGCGAAGCAGCTAAAGTTGAAGATAGTTATTAATAAAAATAATTTAAATCCTTTAGGAGGTAAGCTAATGAGCGCATCTCAATCAGCTGTACGTTCACGCGCTGAAGCAGTTAAAGTTTCACGTACGTTCGACTGGCTAATTCTGTTTACATTGTTCTTCGTTGTACTTGGCGGATATCACATTCACTATATGTTAACTGGTGGTGACTGGGACTTCTGGACTGACTGGAAAGATAGACGTCTATGGGTGACTGTAGCTCCAATCGTTTCCATCACTTTCCCAGCAGCTGTTCAGGCTGTGTTATGGTGGCGTTACCGTTTGCCGTTTGGCGCGGTAGTTTGTATCTTAGGTCTGCTTTTAGGTGAGTGGGTCAACAGATATTTAAACTTCTGGGGTTGGACTTATTTCCCAGTAAACTTCTGCTTCCCTTCAAACCTTATGCCAGGTGCTATTGTTCTTGACGCTATATTAATGCTGTCAGGAAGCATGACATTAACCGCGGTTCTTGGTGGTTTGGCGTGGGGTCTGTTGTTCTATCCAGGCAACTGGCCAATTATGGCTCCGTTACACGTTCCTGTTGAATACAATGGCATGATGATGACACTGGCTGATTTACAAGGTTACCATTACGTAAGAACTGGTACACCTGAATACATCAGAATGGTTGAAAAAGGTACATTAAGAACTTTCGGTAAAGACGTTGCTCCAGTATCAGCGTTCTTCTCTGGTTTCGTGAGTATTTTGATTTACTTCTTGTGGCATTTCTTCGGTAAATGGTTCGGTGGTACTTCATTCACCCAAAGCTCATAAGCAAGCATTTGGTTGTAAGAAATCACACAAAAAGACTGATGTTAACAAATAATATACAGTTGACATTAGATACTCTGAAAACTATAGATTCTCTATTATAGAGGAGGATATATGAAATTAATAAAAGACAAGGTTGCTAAATTATCCTTTGTCGCACTGCTGGTAACTGTTACAGCAGCGATGTTTTACGCACCAACAGCATCTGCTCATGGTGAAAAGTCGCAAGCTGCATTTATGCGTATGCGTACAATTCACTGGTTTGACTTAAATTGGTCAAAAGATACAGTGCCTGTTAATGATACTATGACAATTTCTGGTAAATTCCATGTTTTCGCGGGATGGCCTGAAACTGTTGATAAACCAGAAATTTCATTTTTGAACATCGGTATTCCCGGACCTGTATTTATTCGTCAAGGTTCATGGATTGGTGGACAATTAGTTCCTCGTTCAGTTACTCTGGAACTGGGTGAAACTTATGAGTTTAAAGTTTTGTTAAAAGCACGTCGTCCAGGTGACTGGCACGTCCATACTATGATGAACGTTAAAGGCGGTGGTCCAATCATCGGTCCAGGTAAATGGGTAACTGTTACTGGTTCTATGGGATCATTTGTTAACCCAGTTACTACGTTATTAGGTGATACTATCAACCTGGAAACGTATAATCTGAGCAATACTTACTTCTGGCACGCTTTCTGGTATGCCTTAGGTTTGGCTTGGTTGGGATATTGGGCTCGTAAACCAATATTCGTACCGCGTTATCTTGCTGTTGAAGCAGGTAAAGCAGATTCATTGATTACTGCTCTTGACAAGAAAGTTGCAATGGGTTTTGCAGCAGGTACAATGGCGATTGTTGCTTTTGGTATGAGCAGCACAAATGCAGCGTATCCTGTAACGACTCCTTTGCAAGCCGGTTTGTTGCGTGGCATGAAACCAGTTGAAATGACTGCAAAAACCGTTAATGTTAAAGTTGAAGATGCAACTTATCGTGTGCCAGGTCGTGCTATGCAAATGACACTGACTATCACTAATAATGGTGACTCTTCAGTACGTTTGGGTGAGTTTAATACTGCTGGTGTTCGATTCTTAGATCCTAAGGTTCATGTTGACGAAACAGGCTACCCAGATGACTTGTTGGCTGAAGAAGGTTTGACTGTTAGTGATAACAGCCCAATCGCTCCAGGTACATCAAGAACTGTGCAAGTTACTGCATCTGACGCTGCTTGGGAAGTGTACCGTTTAGCTGACTTGATCTATGATCCAGACAGCCGTTTTGCTGGTCTGTTATTCTTCTTTGATGAAGCTGGCAACCGTCAAATGGTTATGGTAGATGCTCCATTAATTCCATCTTTCATCTAAATGAAATAATTAATTGATAACTCCGGTTGTCAGTTAAGGAATTTGAGACCCTCGTTACCTATTTGGTAACGAGGGTTTTTTTGCAATAAAAATAGAGGTTACGCATTGATAACAGGCTAAAATTGTAAATTAAAGTTTGTCATTGTCGACATAAGCTTTGCGATAAACCCGGTCATTGAACAAATTGCGTTGGAAACTGTAACAATTGCTTATCAATGACATGACAGTAAATTTCTGTAGCTGAACATACTCACAAATCGCAGCAAAGAGATGATTTTTAACAGCCGTTTTACTGCGCACCTGAAAATGCTCGATATTACAGGCCTGCTTGATGACACGGCGATACTGTTCAATATGCCAGTGTTTGATGTTGATTGATGAGCGTTTTCCGGTCAATGGCAGCAATTTGGTCATCATCGGACAAAAAGACGACGTAATGGCGCGGTTGGTCTTTTAACCACGTCCGAAATAACTTCACATGCGTCCGAATTTCTTGAGTCAAACGTCCGGTATGTCCAGCTTTTGCACATGTACCCATCGCCTCTGCCAACGAAACCGCAGCGAAAAGAGTCAAACCCCGCGGATAGTTTCTTATTCATTTTAGTTGTCTACGCTATTGTACCAACTGTCTCCTGTTTCCTGTCACCCAAGCGGGCTAAGTCCTAAAGCCAGCATATCCAGGAAATAGTCGTTCTCGGTATCGGTAAGTGTCAAGCTACCTGTCGCCAAAAGCTATCAAATTAATGAACAGTGTCAACTGAATCATCAGCCGAAACAGTGTTCGGTCTATCAGAATTTAAGCAGACAACCGCCTGTCAATCCCAATTGCGGGTATCCTGGCTCCAGCGTGCCGGATTTTTCGCTTTTGCGGCTTTATAAACGGCTTCACGCTGAGTCAAGATTGATCGATCTTCGCCGTCATGGCGTTGCGCAGACGTCACAAAGCGAATGCCGTTATGGTTGCGCTCATGGTTGTACCACTGCACGAAGTTAGCCACCCAGGTCCTTGCGTTAAGTCCGCAAACGGTTGGCACCCGACTGGGGGGGCGTATTTACTCTCATTTGACTCAAAAATCGTATACTTTATAAGTTAACAAAACCGTAAAGCGAAGGAGGGGGAGATGATCCGCAGGATACGCCTTCAGCGTCTAGGAGACTGTCGGATTTAGCAGTGCGAAAGATGTTAAAATAGCCCGGTCGACCCCCTCTGAATAACAAACAAAAATGGCAACCCAATTCATCCTGATTGATCGCGATACTCCCTACATCTTGCCGCCGTGTGTACAAGATTATTTGCCTGAAGCACATATGGCCCGTTTTGTTGTCGA
>Ga0208270_100164_pt1 | contig 31758 bp, 9 predicted proteins | sample LakWasM109_LOW13_2_FD_183925 | JGI IMG/M metagenome (GOLD analysis project Ga0208270, IMG submission 183925) | Freshwater sediment methanotrophic microbial communities from Lake Washington under simulated oxygen tension - Sediment Metagenome... | ecosystem: Environmental > Aquatic > Freshwater >...
CTATGGCTTCTCGTTACTTTTTCAAGCTGGGCTTTTTGTTCTTCTGTTAGGACGATTTCTGGGGCTTTTCTTGGCATAACGCCAACTATAACCTATATCTAATGCTATTAATGCAATTAAACACTAGCATAGCGGCTAAGGTATACAGACTTGCCGGTAGCAAGACATTGAGGGCATTATCATGATTCTGGAATAGGAATCCGCCCGTTAAAGCAATCAGTCCGCCCCGCAGGATCGTCAGGCGGTTACCCCAGCCTAAATGACTATATAAAAGCGCTTCCGCAGTGGCTCGGTTAAGATCGAGTCGTCGCCAAATATGTTGGCAGATAAATCCCCAGAGCAAGCTTGCCTGAAGTAGCCATTGTCCAGCATTGCCCCAGTCCATCGTAATCCCTAAAAGACAAAACCCGATCAGCAGGATGCTGCAACCAAGCACTGCGATTACTTGCAGTTCATGTTTCATAAAATCAATTTCAAAATCATAGAGGAGGGTATAGGAAAAAGCACTATTAGCAATGTGGCCGGAAATCTATATCCCGGCGCTAATTAACACCTTTCACCAGCGAAAGCTTTTTATTGTTATTATGCCGCCTATTCAAACCTTAGAACAACTCATCGGCGAAAGTTACGCCTGCTTATTTTGCTTACGAGTGCAGTACGGAGATTTATAGATGGCGAAAAATGAAATGCTTGCTACGAACGTTTGGGGGCGGCGTATAAAAATCAGCCTGAACGTTTCAGCCCTGGTTTTCATTTTTATTGCACTGCTTATCCCCAACCGCATCAGTTCGATAACGCCATCAGCTTTTGCCTATTTTCCGCTGGAGGGGCTTTTGCTCGGGCTTGTTTTGCTTTGCCCTGGGCGTAGAGGTTTTGTTATCCGCACTATCGCATCCTTCCTGTTGGCGACAGGGATAATTTTCAAACTTGCCGATATGGGAACGTATCAAGCATTCGGCCGTCCGTTCAATCCTGTGCTTGACTCCCACTTCCTGGCAGATGGCATGAACCTTCTACAGGGAACCATTGGCCTGACTGGCGCTTTCATCGCGACGGCACTGCTGATTGCTCTAGTCGTTGGGATCTATCTGTTGGCGCATATGCTGCTTGGACAAGTCCAGGCATTGCTACAGTTAGCACCTAAAGTTTGCAGCACAGGACTGCTCGCAGCTTTGATTATCTGGACCGGGCTTTCATTCGTCGGCTGGCAAAGAGCATCTGCGCCATTTTGTGACTTGATGACCGAACATGTCAGCAACACCTTGAGCAGTATTGCCGATCTCAAGGCTTTTAGTGAAGTCGTTAATAACGATCCTTATGCATCTATGCCGGACGACAGTCTTTTTGACAAGCTAAAGGGTAAGGACGTATTGGTCGTGTTCATCGAATCTTATGGGCGCACCGTACTCGACCAAGCGGACTTTGCTGCCTCTATCCGGCCGGTTCTGGAACAAAGTAGCGCAAAACTTGCTGCTAAAGGGCTATTTGCCCGTAGCGCTTACTTGACATCACCCACCAACGGTGGAATCAGTTGGCTTGCCCACGGCACCTTGCTTTCAGGGCTGTGGATCAATAGCCAGACCCGCTACGACCGTCTGGTGATGAGTCAACGCCCCACGCTTAACCGTCTTTTTCAACGGGCGGGATGGCGCACCGTGGCGGTACAGCCGGCTCATACCATGGATTGGCCGCAAGGGAAATACTTCGGTTACGACCGGATTTATGCCGCGAAAGATTTGGGCTATCGGGGGCAGTCTTTCAACTGGATCACTATGCCGGATCAATATACGCTGTCCGCACTCCAGTCCCTGGAACGCAAATCAGGAGCACGAACTCCAGTGATGGCTGAGATTGCCTTGATCTCATCCCACGCACCTTGGACGCCTTTACCCCAACTCGTCGAATGGAATCAGGTGGGGGACGGCACTATCTTTAACCAACACCGGGTTGGGGACACGCCTGAGGTGGTCTGGCAAAATACCGAGCGTATCCGGGAGCAATATCGCAAATCCATCGAATATGCACTAGCCAATATTGTGTCTTACGCCATTAATTATGGCGACGATAATCTGGTCATCCTGGCATTAGGCGATCACCAGCCGGCCCCTTTTGTGGCTGGCGAGTCGGATAACCGCGATGTTCTCGTACATCTCATCAGCCGTGATTCTAAGGTAATGGATGCGGTGAAAGACTGGAGCTGGACAGATGGAATGCTGCCGGCCGGCAACGCACCGGTTTGGGGTATGGATAAAATGCGGGATCGTTTTATTGCGGCTTTTTCAAAGCAAACCACTGAGTTCGCTCAGTTAAATCAATAGAATTTTAGCAAGAAAGGCCGCGTCAAAATATTCTGACAGCCCACAGATGACCGGTTTAAAACCAGGATCAGACGTTCGCAGTACAAAATGTAAACGGCAGGAATAGGGCGAGTTGAGACTGCCTTGATCGACTGAAACCCGCTAAGGCTGAAGCTGTCTTTGCAAATTGCAATAACTTATACTCATTGAGTTCTAAAGAGAAAGTAAATGCCTACGCCCAGCCATGTCAAAAACAGTAGCAGCCAAGGAAGCCGGTGCTGCCGATAAATTATTATCTCTTGTATCTCATGATCATCCGACTCAATCGAAAGCTCCTTTTGACCTGATATTTTCTTAAGTTTTCTGTTCAAGTCTCGGGTTTTTTCTTTTTGCTGTTTTTTGTATAGATCAATTCCTTTTTGAATGCCTTGAGCAATCAACTTAGTTTGTTCTTTGGTTTGAGCGGGACGTTGAATTCCTCTGGCTATTTTCAACGCTTCCTCTTGAGTTTGCTGCGATGGCTTTTGATAACTGTTTTTAGTCATATATGGGGGTTGGTGGCGGTTGAAATTGGGCTATTTTGCAGTGGCAATGCAGGAACTTGTATGACCAATGCAGTTTGGGTCCAGATCATTAATTATCCATGTTTTTTATCTCATTATCCTAGTTAAAATTTTACCGGCACGTGCGGTCAGATTTCGTTCGGCATCAACAATAAACTCCGTCTATACAAAATCAGGACACCCTCGAATCAGGCATTAGATACTGTTCCAATTGCACTTCGTAGCTGAATCCGCCTATAATTTCGAACAAGTGATTTTTCCATGACATTTAAGCCACTCAAGGATAGGCGGCTGATTAAGTAACAACGGATAAATAGGAACGCCCTTGCTTTCCCCCTTAGCTTGACCGTTTTACATCACTTAAATGAAAGCGCTTAACTTTTTCACTCCAAACTGGCCGAGCCACTATAGTAATCATGATCGATCTTGCCATCATTCTGCTCTCTTATACCGGCGTCAGGCTTTATGAAGAACGAAAAAAAACCAAAAAACGAAAAGAGCCCCCCAAAACAGCGAATGAACTGGAAGTTATCCCGCCCACAAACACGCCTGAGCTAACGCAAAAAGAGCAGCAGCACCGTAATAATGTCATGAGCGGCGTCACGCTGGGGGCCGCGACCTTGCGCGCGTTAAACCCCGCCCCAGTATTTGCCCTGTTAGACATCGCCTCTTATACCTACACCATGTTCCCTTTTTACCGCCGGGTCGAAACCGCGGTAAAACAGCGCCTGATTAAAGAACATAAAGTGGACAGCTATTTACTGATGGGCTTGGGCAATGTTTTGTTGATAGGGACGGGCCGCTATTTTATCGCCGCCCTGGGTCTGGGCTTGGCCTATATCGGCGAAAGCATTATTACCAAAGCCACAGACACCGCCCAACAAAATCTTCACGACCACCTTTTTGAGCAACTGTTCGATCCCAACCAAAAAGTCTGGATTATTCAGGACGGCGTTGAGTGGGAAGTTGCGTTGGAATATGTCCGACAAGGCGATATTTTAGTGGTAAAAGCCGGTGAAGCTATCCCGGTCGACGGCGTGGTGGTTGAGGGCATGGCCAGTGTGGACCAGCATGCATTTACCGGCGAATCCTATCCTGTCGAAAAAGGCGTCGGCGAAGCCGTTTTCGCATCCACCTTGATGCTGACCGGCAAGCTTCAGATTAAAGTTGAAAAGTCCGGTCGGGATACCACCATCGGCAAATTGAGCGATATTTTAGACCACGCATTCCAGGGTAAAACAGCCATTCAATTGCGCGGCGAACAGTGGGCGGAAGCAGCTAACCTGCCTTTTTTAGTGCTTGCCGGCGTCGGTCTCGTTTTCTCCGGCCCGACCGGCGCGATGGTGATTCTCGAAGGCAACACCGTCCAGGCCATTCGTCTGCTCGGCCCCTTGGCCACCATCAATTACCAGAGCGTTGCCTCCTCCGAACATATTTTAATTAAACAGGGTCAACGCCTCGAACAAATCAGCAGTATCGACACCCTGCTGTTCGACAAAACCGGCACCTTGACCGATGGCGAGTTGAATGTCAGCGCTATTCATGTCGTCCATGCCGACTTTCAGCACTCCGATATCCTGTTTTATGCGGCCTTGGCCGAACACCAACTGACCCACCCCATCGCCAAGGCCATCATACAGCACGCCGCTTCGGCGGGTTTGGATATCAACAATCTCGATGACATAGAATACCGCCAGGGCTTTGGCATTGTCGTGCAATATAATGCCCGCACCATCCACGTCGGCAGCGCCCGTTTTATGGTTGCAGAAGGCATTGCCATCCCCGATTCGGCGCAAAAATTACAGACCGCCATCCATCAGCAAGGCCATTCCCTGGTGATGGTTGCCATTGATGGGGACGTTGCCGGCCTTATTGAATTGCAGGCGACATTACGGCCCGAAGTACAAGCCGTTTTTAAAAGCCTCAGAGAACACGGCATCAAACATATCGGCATCGTTTCCGGCGACCATTTTGCCCCCACCCAAAAATTAGCCGAACAGCTGAATGTTGACAGCTTCTTCGCTGAAGTATTGCCTGAAGATAAGGCCGGCATTGTTAAACAGTTTCAAGCCGAAGGCCGCCGTGTTTGTTTTATCGGCGATGGCGTCAACGACACCATCGCCATGCGCCAGGCCGATTTGTCCGTTTCATTGCGAGGCGCGACCACACTGGCCATCGATGTCGCGGATATTATCCTCACCAATTCCGACCTGAACAGCCTATGCGAACTGATGGTGCTGTCTGAAAAACTGGAAAATAACCTGAAGCGGGGGCTTCGGATTTGCTACACCGGCATGGGCATCGTTCTGGTCGGTACCGTGTTCGCTAATATTAGCGTCCTGACCTCCATGTGGGTCCATTTCGTATTGGGAACCGGCGCTATCGGCAACGCCATGTTACCGTTGCTGGAAATCAACAAAGACAATGCCGGGGACACAGCGGAACATCCTGATGCCGACACCCATCCCGTATCGGCTACCACAGGACCGGCCGTCCCAGCCGATGACGACCCGGTCGAAGTCTCTCCCGGCCCGACAAACATAACGAAATATCAATCAGCGGCTTAACGTATGTCCGAATCATCTCCCGCACTGGTTATCGCAGGTGCCGGCGCCACAGGCATTGCCTGCGCGCTGGCCGCCGCCCGGCAAAAAATCCCGGTGCGATTGCTGGAACAATCAGGGCAGCTTGGCGGCACCGTGACCGGCGCCTTGATTCATACCCTAGGCGGCTTTTTTGATGACCGGGGCGATGTCCTTAATTCGGGCCTGTCGGAAGAACTTATTGATCGACTGGTGGAGGCCAGTCCTTTTACCTGCAAGCGGCGTATTGGCAAAACCTGGGTTTTAAACGTAGACCCTACTATTTATCAACAGGTTATTAGCCGTTGGCTTGACGAGTATCCCGCTATTAACGTCTGTTACCAAACCAGCATTAACCATGCCGCTATTAATACCCAGCGTATTGATGCAGTCACGGTTAGCAGCAATGGGCAATCCCGTACGATCAATACGCTGGCAGTCATCGATGCCACGGGCCGGGCCGATATTGCACGCAGTATCGATTCGCGCCTGGTCACTGAGGGTTCGGCCTTAGCCGGATTGATCGTGCAACTTGGCGGCGTTAGCCCAGGTATTTTGGACTTTCCCAAAGGCCTCGCGCTATTACGGCATATTCGGAAGGCAACCGAAAACCATGAACTACCGGCGGAATGCGCTACGTTATGGCTTGATGGCGGCGTTTATCCTGAAGAGATTTATGTAAAATTTAATTTGCCGGCAAAAAATTATGACCACGCGCATATGCTGACCGTGGTCAATCAACTTGTAGCCTTTCTTCAGGCGCGGCCTGGTTTTTCCGAAGCCTTCATCAGCCGCCATGGCCAGTTGGGTATTCGTGACGGGGGGCGCGTATACGGCGATTACACGCTCACCGAAGCCGATCTCAAACAAGGTCGACACTTTGATGATGCGGTATGCCGCGCCGGTTGGCCGATTGAATATTGGCATCCGGAACACGGGGTCAGCCTTGATTACTTCCCACCCGGCCACAGCTACGAAATTCCGTTAAGCGCGCTCAAAGTCAGTGGGTTTACTAATTTTTTTGCGGCCGGAAAATGTTTTTCAGCGGAACCGCGCGCCCAAGCCTCGGCACGGGTGGTCGGAACTTGCTGGGCAATGGGGGAAGGTTTGGTTAACGCGCACTTTGGGAACTCATAACATGACACTGAATCTGGCTGAAATATTCTTTCAACAAGCGGCGCTAAGGCCGGAACATCGTGCAATCTTGGGTCCGGATGAAGACGCCTCAATCAGCTACGGCGCCTTGCGAGAACACATTCAAACCCTGGCGGCACAGTTACTCGCTGCAGGCCTCCATCCCGGCATGAATATCGGCTTGCACTATCCCGGCGGCCAAGCCTACATTGCCTTGACCTACGCATTGTGGGCCTGTGGGGCGTGCGTCACCCCGATTCCGATGGAACTGGCTACCGAAGAAAAACAGCTGATTTTCCAGCATATCGCGATTGACGCGGTCATCTCCACAGCCGACTGTACGCTGTTTGCCGCACATGCTGTCGGAGCCGCGATACCGTTAGCGGAACACGCCTGCTTACTAAACCTTAAAGTCTTACGAACACGACCCGTAGCATTGGCTAGACTGAATCCGGCTTTCATCCGCTTTACCTCGGGCACCACGGGCGAGGCCAAAGGCGTGATTCTGTCCCATGAAACCATCTTTGCCCGCATCCAGGCCGCCAATCAAGGCTTGCAGATCGACGCCAACGACCGCATTATTTGGCTGTTATCCATGGCCTACCATTTTGCGGTGTCCATCGTGGCTTATCTTAGCTTTGGCGCCACCATCATCTTGTGTAAGAACAGTTTCGGCAGCACGATTTTGCAAGCCGCCAATCGTTACCGTGCCAGCCTCATTTATGCGGCGCCGACGCATTACGAATTGATGAGCCACGACCGCAGCGATCAAGCCCTGCTGGACCTACGCCTGGCGATCGTGACCACCGCTTACCTGCGTCCCGACATTGCCGAAGCTTTTTATCAGCGTTTCGGCATCGCGCCCCATGAGACTTACGGCATTATTGAAGTGGGCCTGCCGGCGGTAAACCTTGACGCGCCCAAAGAAAAACGCGGTTCGGTCGGCAAATTATTGCCCAGTTACAGCGTCACACTGGATTCGCCCGATGAAAACGGCATCGGCGAAATTATGCTTTGTGGCCCTGGGCTATTAGATGCGTATTACCAGCCCTGGCAAGCGCGCGCCGATATCCTCAGCCAGCACGGAGGTTGGTTGGCGACCGGCGATTTGGGCTTCATCGATGAGGACGACTATCTGTTCATTGTCGGTCGCAGCAAAGAAATGATCAGCGTTGCCGGCATGAAATTTTTTATCCGCGAAGTTGAGACGGTGCTGGAGCGTCATCCCGCGATCCAGGCCGCCTGCGTCTTTGCCGTCAAATCGCGCCGCTTGGGCGAAACCCCGATCGCCCACGTCGTGCCGGCCGCTAACCAGGAGCCGCCCGATGACGCCGAACTCAAAGCCTACTGCGGCGAACATTTGGCCGGTTACAAAATCCCCGACCAATTTCACTGGGTTGAGAGCTTGGCCCGTACCGCCAGCGGCAAATTGATCCGCAATACCGAAAAATTATTGACCACTCAACATACCAAAATCCTATGAACCTACCACAGCAGCTACGTGAACACATTATTAACCACTACATCAAAGACAAAGCGCCGGACGGTTTTAATGACGATGACAACCTGATCGATCAGGGCCTCCTCGACTCCTTGGCCATCATGAACTTGATTGTCTGGCTGGAAAAGCAGGCTGCGATTGAGTTTGACGAAGGCGACATCGTGTTGGAAAACTTCAGTTCCGTGAAGGCCTTGCTCGATTTTGTGCGGCGAAAATGTGCGGTTAGCTCAGACGATTGAAGATTATTAAGTTAGGTAAGCAACAGTTTTTTAACTAAATGTGAAAATAACTCCATGTCCCTCATGAGCTTCATGGAAACTAAAAATGTTAAAGACTTTGAACGTCTACTTACCACACTGACATTAACGTATTTAAGGAAAAAATACCGTGCAAGTTATCTCATCGGCACCGCTCTCTTACAGCCAACAAGCCCTTTGGTTTATTTACCGTGAGGAGCCAAAAAGCACGGCTTACAATATGGCTTTGCCGCTTCAGTTTGCCGGGGAGGTTGACGGTCAACTATTGCAGCAGGCGGTACAGCGCTTAGTTGAACGCCATCCGATGCTGCGCAGACGTTTTTCCGAGTTGGACGGTGTATCGTACCAGCAGGTCGTCACTGGTATGAATTGCCATTGGCTGTACGTTGACGCAGGGGGATGGACGGAATTCACACTGATGGCGGAGCTGTATCGCCACTCACAACAACCATTCGCCCTGGAAGAAAGCGTATTCCGCGCCACGTTGTTCCAAGGAGCAAAAACGGGAACCGTATTGCTGCTTAATCTTCACCATATCGCCGGCGATGCGGCCTCCCTGGCTATTCTAGGTAAAGAATTACTGGCTTTTTGTACGGCGGAAAACCTACCGTCAACAGCCACGGATTACAGCCATTACGTCCAATGGGAAGCTGAACTGCTCAATAGCAAAAAAGGCCAACGCATGGCGGCCTACTGGCAACAACAGCTGGCGGGGGACGTGCCGGTTTTGCAACTTCCCACCGATTATCCTCGCCCAGCGCTACAGACTTTCAACGGTGCCTCGGTGCGTGTTGAACTGCCGGAACACTTGACATCAGCCATCAAAAACCTCGCCAAAGCCCACAAAACAACCTTGTTTACAGTGCTGTTTAGCGCCTATCAAGTCCTGTTGCAGCGCTATTCCGGGCAGGAGGACATTTGGATCGGCATACCGACCTCGACTCCGCGCAACCAACCGGAATTCACCGAGATGGTCGGCTATTTGGTCAATCCGATGATCATGCGCGGCGATTTTTCAAAAAATGTCAGCTTCAGCCGCCTTTTACAGCTGAACAGCCGGCAAATGCTGACCGGACTTTATCACCAGCCGTATCCGTTCACACAATTGATAGGGCAGCTGCAACCGCAACGCAACCCGGCTTACCCGCCTTTGGTCCAGACACTGTTTGCCCTGGAGCGGGACGACCTGATTCCCAAGCAATTTTCAGCCAACGGCCTACTGGCCCGAAGCCTTGAACTCGCGCAAATGGAAGGGCAGCTCGATTTGGCCCTGACTTTTTCCGATAGCAATGACGGCAAGACCTTGACCGCCGTATGGGACTACAACCGCGACCTGTTTACAGAAGCCAGCGTTGCCCGGATGGCGGAGCATCTGCACTGCCTATTGCAAAGCGCGGTCGATGATGCAGAGCAAGACATCGCGAAGCTGCCGCTTCTGACCGCTGCAGAAGAGGCTCAGCTAAAGCAATGGAACCCAACGGAAACGGAATATCCAAAAGACCAAACGGTTGTTGATTTGTTTGAGCGGCAAGTGGCAACAACGCCCGACAACCTGGCCGTGATCTTTGAAGACCAGTCATTAAGCTATCGCCAGCTCAACGACAAAGCCAACCAGCTGGCGCATCACCTGCTCAGCCTGAAAACAAACGCGGGGACAGCATTATTCGCCGCTAATCCGCTGATCGCGATTGCGGTCGAACGCTCACTGGACATGGTCATCGGCGTATTGGCCATTTTTAAAATCGGCGGGGCTTATCTACCGATAGACCCGGATTATCCAAGCGCCCGCATTCTGGCTATGCTGGACGACAGTGCAACGCCGCTATTACTGACGACAAGCCACACCCAAAGCCGATTACCGTTGGCCGACAGCCAACATAATTATGTAGTGCTGTGCCTGGACGAACTCGATGTCGCGAGCCAGCCCACTGACAACCCGGCCGGAAGATTCGGGCCGGAAGATTTGGCTTATGTGATTTATACCTCGGGCTCGACCGGTAATCCCAAAGGCGTCATGATTGGGCACCAGGCCTTGACCTTGCATAGCCAGGCCATGTTGCAACACTATGGACTCACTGAAAATGACCGGGTCCTGCAATTTGCCTCGCTGAGCTTTGACACCTCACTGGAGCAGCTGTTAGTCGCTTGGCTGAGCGGTGCCTGTTCGGTGCTGCTCAGCAGCAATTTAATGCCGGCACCGGACTTAGTGGCCTTACTGAAAAAACACGCCGTCACCGTAGCCGACTTACCGCCAGCTTATTGGCAGCAACTGCTGGACATCGCCACGCTTGCCGATGACTTGACCCACTTGCGAATGCTTATTTTAGGCGGGGAAGCACTGCCGTTCAGCGTGGCACAGCAAACCCGCAAGCGCTTTCCGGCATTGACCTGTTTCAATGCCTACGGTCCCACGGAAGCGACAATCACGCCTTGTCTTTACCGCTTGCCGCTGACTTTAACCGACACTACAAATTACATTGCCATTGGCAAGCCGCGCGCGAACACGCGCATTTATATCCTGAATGGCCAACTTCAGCCCCAACCGTTAGGTATCGCCGGCGAGCTGTGCATAGCCGGGGCAGGCCTTGCGCGCGGCTACCTGAACCAGCCCGAACTGAGTGCCGAAAAATTCATCGACGTCGACCTGTTCGGCAAAACAGAACGGATTTACAAAACCGGCGACTTGGCAAGATGGCTGCCCGACGGCAATCTTGAATTCCTGGGCCGCATCGACCGGCAAATCAAACTGCGCGGCTTTCGCATCGAATTGGGTGAAATCGAGGCGGTGCTTTGCCAATATCCAGAGGTCAAGGAAGCCGTGGCGAACCTGTACGAGGCCGATGGCGACAAACGCATCGTCGCCTACCTGACCACGACTCAGGACCACTTCAACCCCGATGACTTACGAACCTGGCTAAAGGCCCGGCTGCCCGACTGCATGGTGCCCAGCCATGTGATGCACCTGGACAGCCTGCCGCTGACGCCGAACGGCAAGATCGACCGCAACGCCTTGCCCGCGCCCGAAGCCCAGCAAACGGCGAGCTTTAGCCCGCCTGTCACGCCCTCCGAAGACTTGTTGGTGGCGTTATGGGCCGGTGTTCTCAAACGCGACGCCATCGGCCGCCACGACAATTTCTTTGAACTGGGCGGACATTCCTTGTTGGCGACCCAACTGATTGCCCGCATCCGGGAAAGCTTCCTGGTCGAACTGCCGATCCGGACGGTGTTCGAACACCCGCAGCTGTCGGACCTGGCGGCGGCCATTGACGCGGCCGCAGGCAATATTCGCCTGCCTGCTATTGAGCCGCAGGCCAAAAGTGAATCTAAGATATTGTCTTTTGCCCAGCAACGGCTGTGGTTCCTGAACCAGTTCGAAGACAACCATAGCGCGACCTATAACATGCCGCTCGCCTTGCGTTTATCAGGGCAGTTGAATGTGGACGCTTTGCAGCAGAGCCTGCAATGGCTGCTGGAACGTCACGCCGGCCTGCGCAGCTGTTTTCCGAATCAATCAGGACAAGCGCAACTGCAGATCCGGGCCATTGACGCGATCGACGCCTTGCAAAGCCATGATTTACGCCAGCTGCCAGCTGATGCACAAGCCCAAGAAGTCCAACGCCTGGCTAATGCGCACGCCATTACGCCGTTCGATTTAGGGCAGGGGCCGTTATTCAAGGCCGACCTGCTACAGCTTGACGACAGCGAGGCGGTGCTGCTGCTGAACATGCACCACATCATCAGCGACGGCTGGTCGATGGGCGTGTTCATGCGCGACTGGCAACACGCCTATACCGCTTTTGCGAGTGGCGCCGAGCCCAGCTTGCCGTCACTGCCGATCCAATACAGCGACTATGCGGCCTGGCAACGGCAGTGGTTGCAGGGCGACGTGCTACACCGGCAAATCGCTTACTGGACCGGGCAGCTTAACGGCCTGCCCGAATTGCTGGAGTTGCCCACCGACAAACCGCGGCCGCCGCAGCAAAGTTACCAAGGCGCGCATGTTGCCCATAACCTGTCGGCAACCCTGAGCCAAGCCGTCACCCGGTTGAGTCGGCAACAAGGCGTGACCGTGTTCATGACCTTATTGGCGGCCTTTAACGTGCTGCTGTCGCGCTATAGCCGCCAGCAAGACATTGCGGTCGGCAGTCCGATCGCCAACCGCACCCACCGCCACAGCGAAGAGCTCGTCGGCTTTTTTGTCAACACCTTGGTCTTGCGCAGTCACGTTGAGCCGCAACACAGTTTCGTTGAGCTGTTGCAAGCTACCCGCCAGACCTGCCTGGACGCCTACGCGCACCAGGACATCCCGTTTGAAATGCTGGTCGAGAAACTGCAGCCCAGCCGCAGCCTGAGCTATAGCCCGCTGTTTCAGGTTATGTTTGTGCTACAGAATAACGACATGGCTGAATGGGCTTTGCCCGGTTTGGAGATTACCAGCCTAGGGACAGAGTATCCCATCGCCAAATTCGACTTGTCCTTACACATTGAGGAACAGGACGGACAACGGCATTGCTACTGGGAATACGCGACCGACCTGTTTACGGGCGAAACCATAAAACGCATGGCGGCACAGTTTGAAGTATTGCTCCAGGCCATCGTCGACAACCCGGAGCAGGCTATCGGCAAGCTGCCGCTGCTGACCGAACAGGACATCCGGCACTTGGAGGCCTGGAACGACACCGCGACCGACTATCCGAAAGACCAAACTATTGTCAGCCTGTTTGAACAGCAAGTGGCCGCCACGCCCGAAGCCCAAGCCGTGGTTTTTGATGGGCAGTCGTTAAGTTACCGCCAGCTTAATGAAAAAGCCAACCAACTGGCGCACCACCTGCTCAGCCTGAAAACGGAAACAGGGGCAGCGTTACTGGGCGCTAACCCGCTGATCGCGATTGCGCTCGAACGCTCACTGGACCTGATCGTCGGCCTGCTGGCCATCCTCAAGGCCGGTGGGGCCTATGTGCCGATCGACCCCGATTACCCGGTCATCCGTATTCGCCATATGCTGGAAGACAGCCAGGCCTCGCTGTTGCTGAGCCAAAGCCGTATAAAAGCCCAATTGTCATTGGCCGAGTTGAAACAGGGCTGCGAAGTGCTGTGCTTGGACGAACGGGATATCAGCGGTCAGCCTACGGAAAACCCGGCGAGAAGATCCGGGCCGGAGGATTTAGCTTATGTGATTTATACCTCGGGTTCGACCGGAACGCCGAAAGGGGTCTGCATAGCCCATACGGCCGTAGTCCATTTAGTTAAAAATACCAACTATATTCAACTCCATGCCGAGGATTGCATGGCGCAGGCATCGAATGTTTCATTCGATGCGGCCACCTTTGAAATTTGGGGGAGCTTATTAAACGGCGCCCAATTGGTCAGCATCCCCAAAGACATGCTGCTGTCGCCGCAGCAATTGACAGCGCATTTGCAAAGCCACCGCATCAACATATTCTTTGTAACCACCGCATTATTCAACCAGATCGCACAAACCCAGCCCGACTGTTTTGGAACTTTAAAATACCTGCTTTTTGGCGGAGAACAGGCGGATCCTCATGCAGTCAATACCCTTTTAAACAGTCATCCCCCCGAACAGCTGCTGAATCTCTATGGACCCACCGAAACGACAACGTTTGCATCCTGGTACGTGGCCCCTAGCGGGCAACAAGCGGAGAACCTCAACACCATTCCGATCGGCAGGCCGATTGGCAACACCCGGATATTTATCCTGGATCAGCAACATCAGCCGCAACCGCCCGCTATTCCGGGTGAACTGTGCATTGCCGGTGCCGGGCTTGCGCGCGGCTATTTGAACCGGCCCGAACTGACGGCCGAGAAATTCATCGAGGTCGAACTGTTCGGCAAAACCGAACGGATTTATAAAACCGGTGACTTGGCAAGATGGCGGCCCGACGGCAACCTTGAATTTCTGGGCCGGATCGACCAGCAAATCAAACTGCGCGGTTTTCGCATCGAATTGGGCGAAATCGAGGCGGTGCTTTGCCAACACCCTGAGATTAAGGAAGCCGTGGCTAACCTCTACGACGGCGATGGCGATAAACGCATTGTCGCTTACCTGACCTCAGATAATGGTGGCTTTAACCCCGATGACTTACGAACCTGGTTGAAAACCCGGTTGCCCGAGTACATGGTGCCCAGCCATTTTCTGTGTCTGGACAGCCTGCCGCTGACGCCCAACGGCAAAATCGACCGCAAAGCTTTGCCTAAGCCCGACTTGTCCATTCAGGGCGAACAACAACTGCCTCATACCGAAACGGAGCAATTGCTGTGCAGCCTGTGGTCGCAAGTGTTGCGCCTCGACGTAACGACAATAAGCGCCAATTTCTTTGCAGTTGGCGGACATTCCCTGTTGGCGACCCAACTGGTTTCCCGTATTCGCGAGAGCTTTGACATTGAAATGCCGTTGCGGACTGTTTTTGAATATCCCATTCTCCGGGAACAGGCGGAATGGCTGGACAGGCAGCAACGCGGTTCGGAACTGCCCGTCATAATGCCTTTGGCGGAAGGCGAACCTTTGGCATTGTCTTTTGCACAGCAACGCTTGTGGTTCCTGGCGCAATTGGCAGGACAAAGCGGAACCTATAACATGCCGGCCGCATTGCGGCTGGAAGGCCAGCTCAATAAAGAGGCGCTACAAAGCGCCTTGATCGCGTTGATTCAGCGCCACGAAACCCTGCGTGTCTGTTTTTCGATGCTTGACGGAAAGCCAAGCGTACAATTGATCGAGGCTTATAACCCTCTGACCGTCACTGACCTTGGCGGCTTAGCGGATGCCGAACAAAAAAGCCAAATTGCCGAATGGGTTGACCGTCACGCCAATGCTCCCTTCGATCTGAGTACCGGCCCCCTCTTCAAGGCGCAACTGCTTAGACTTGGCGGGGAACAACATATCCTGCTGTTCAACATGCACCATATTATCAGTGACGGCTGGTCGACAGGCGTGATGATTCGGGATTGGTGCCGGTTATACGAAGCGTATGTCCAAAATCGTGAACCGCAACTGGCCGAACTGGCTATCCAATACGCCGACTACGCGGCTTGGCAAAGAAATTGGCTGCAAGGCGACGTTCTGGAACGGCAACTGGATTACTGGACAGACAAGCTGGCCGGGGCACCGGAATTATTGGAGCTGCCTGCGGACAACCAGCGCCCCGCCGTGATGAGCTACCGGGGCAAGCATCTGCAAAGCACATTGAATCCAGCGCTCACGCAGGAAATCAAACAGTTGAGCCGGAAACAAGGCGTGACCGACTTCATGGCCTTATTGGCGGTTTTCACGGTTTTGCTGTCCCGCTACAGCGGACAAACGGATATTGTGGTTGGCTGTCCGATTGCCAATCGCACCCAAAGCCAAACCGAGGATTTAATCGGCTTTTTCGTCAATACGCTGGCATTGCGCATGCAAATCGATGCCGAGCAGACTTTTGCCGAATTGCTAAAACAGGTCAGAAAAACCGCGCTTGAAGCCTACAGCCATCAGGATATTCCGTTTGAAGCCCTGGTTGAAAAAATCAATCCTTCCCGCAGCCTGAGCCATTCCCCGCTGTTTCAAGTGATGTTCGTCCTGCAAAACGCGCCGGAAGAAGCGCCGGAACTGAGCAATTTGAACATAACGCCGATTGAATCCGATCATGCGACGTCTAAATTCGATTTGACCTTGAGTGTCGATGAGCGTGATGGAGCATTTGTTTGCAATTGGGAATACAACACGGATCTGTTCTTCCCGGAAACCATCGTCCTGATGACCGAACGTTTTCAGGTCTTGCTGGAGGGGATTGTTGCCGGGCCGGAACAATCGATAGCTGATCTGCCATTGCTGACGCTTGCCGAACAACAATTATTGCAAGCCTGGAACCGGACGGAAATCGAATATCCCAAAGACCGGACGATTATCGATTTATTCCAGACCCAGGCCGGGAAAACGCCCGACGCTATCGCGGTGGTTTTTGAGGACCTGCAGTTGACCTACCGCCAGCTGAACCGACAGGCCAATCAACTCGCGCATTATCTGCTCGACCTTAAAACCGGCAACTGCCTGGTCGGTATTTGCATGGAACGTTCGCTGGAGATGATCGTCGGCTTGTTGGCGATAGTGAAGGCAGGCGCCGCTTATGTGCCGCTGGACCCGGATTACCCGGTGCAACGCCTGCAATTCATATTGGAAGATGCCGCCGTGCCGGTATTGCTGACCCAAAGCCACTTGCTGGAAAAATTACCCGTATCGAATGCCAAAGTAGTTTGCATGGATAAGGAGAAGGAGGCGATTGCGAACTGCTCCGTGGAAAATCCGGCACAACAAAGCGGTCCGGATGATTTGGCCTATGTGATTTATACCTCCGGCTCGACCGGAAAACCCAAGGGTTGCCAACTGACTCAAGCCAACGTGACGCGGCTGTTTACCGCAACCGATGACTGGTATCGATTCAACGAGCAGGACGTTTGGACACTATTCCACTCTTACGCGTTCGATTTCTCGGTATGGGAAATCTGGGGCGCATTATTCTATGGCGGCAAACTGGTTGTGGTGCCGTACCTCACCAGCCGTAATCCCGCGCTTTTTTATCAATTGCTGATAGAGCAGGGCGTCACGGTACTTAACCAAACGCCGTCGGCATTTAAACAATTGCAGGATGTCGATAACCGGCCGGATAAACTCAATTTGCGCTTTGTGATATTCGGCGGCGAGGCGCTGGATTTTGCCGCGCTGCAACCGTGGTTTTCCCGTCATGGCGACAGCCGGCCGCAGTTGGTCAATATGTACGGCATTACCGAAACGACGGTTCATGTCACCTATTATCCGGTGGCAGGCGGGGACAATCACGGCAAGAGCATCATCGGCAAACCTATTCCCGATTTGCAGGTATGGGTGGTTGACGCTCGCAACAACCTCCTTCCGATCGGCGTGCCCGGCGAAATGCTGGTCGGCGGCGCGGGCGTGGCGCGCGGCTACCTGAACCGTCCCGAGCTAACGGCTGAACGATTCATCGACATCGAACTGTTCGGACAACGTCAACGCGTTTATAAAAGCGGCGATTTGGCGCGCTGGCTCCCCGACGGCAACATCGAATACCTGGGCCGCATAGACAATCAAGTTAAAATTCGCGGTTTCCGGATTGAATTGGGCGAAATAGAAGCCTGCCTGACCGCCAATCCCGCCGTTAAAGAAGCGGTGGTCCTGGCATCCGGGGAAGGCGAGGCAAAAGCCTTGGTGGCCTACGTTACGGCAAATTCGGTCTTGAAAGTGGAAGAACTCCGGGCGACCCTCAATGCTATGTTGCCCGCTTATATGGTTCCTGCGTATTTTGTGCAGTTGGATGCGCTGCCGCTGTTGCCGAACGGTAAAATAAATCGCAAAAATCTGGTCGGTCTAAAACCCATTGAGTCGTTAAGAGAATTTCGTCCGCCGCAAAATGAGCTGGAATCGGAATTGTTGTCGATTTGGCAAAACCACCTTGAAACGGAAGACATCAGCACAAACGCGAATTTCTTTGAAGTCGGCGGCAATTCGTTGTCCTTGGTCAGGGTGCATTGGGAAATCGAAAAGAACTATCCGCAAACAACACTGATGGATTTATTTGCGCATCCGAATATCGCGGAGTTGGCGCTGTTTCTTGCGGGAGGGGAAAAGACAAGGATAGCAATAGAAACCCTGCCGTTGGATAAAAAATACTTCTCGGCAGGGGATGGCGGCCTATTGGAATATAGTCTGGACGAGGAACTGGCCGCGCGGTTAAACGGGCTGGGAAATCGGGATGTACAGGACATACAGGACATACTCAGGGCCTCGTTCGGCTATCTTCTGTTTGAAATCAGCGATCAAAAGAGAGTTCCGTATTATGCCGCGTTGAATGAACAACAAATCATTGCCCTGCGCCATGATTTTGAGACGATTGATTCGATCAAAGAACTGTTGCAGGAATCGCGGAGCCAGTTTCTGAACCCGGAGGCAATACATCCGCTTGACAGCTTTTTAAAAACGGGGGCGAATCCGGGTTCCAGCGAGGTCTTGTCCGTTTATTCCGATGCCGTAAACGGCGATTTCGATAATGCGGACTTGCATTGGCATACCGATACAAGCAACGGCACGCTGAACATCGCTTTCAGGTTCAGCTCGCGGATGGACAGGGAAGAAATGAAATTGTTGCCCGGGCTTTACGTGTCAATTCTGGAAGAAATAGTAAAAGAAGCGTAAGGATGTAACAAGAAATAAAACATCACGAATGACATCGTTCCCACGCTCAGGCGGTACGGAACGCTGGAGCGTCTCTAACTGAATTGCGCTGGTTCCCAAGCTCCTGCTTGGGAACCCAGTTAGCGAAGCTCCAGCTTCGCGAGTCGGGAAGCTGGAGCTTCCAAGACTGCATTCCCAAGCTGAGCTTGGGAACGAGCGAATTCGTGTCCTATTGAGAATATGCTGAATAGTTACTAAAAAACAAGTTATAAACAATTGTGCTGCACCAGCACCCGGATAAAAAAAGCGTAAGCGCATCATTACCAAGAATCAGCAAATCATGAAAAAAATTCTCACGATACCAAAGCAAGCGAACGTCAACATTAAGGAAAGCTCGACAAAGGATATAGCCATTATTGGTATCAGCCTGAAACTTGCCGATTATGAGGATACGGAAAATTTCTGGGAAGACTTGGTTTCCGCCAAGGATCGAATCCGTTCCATTCCCGAGCAGCGAAAAAAAGACGCGGACGACATCCTGCGTTTCATGGGCCAGGATCCGGAGCAGCTGCGCTACCGGGAAATAGCCTATCTGGACAGAGTGGACGAGTTCGACTACCGTTTCTTTCACCTGTCGCCGAAAGAAGCCGAAATAATGTCGCCCAATCAGCGGCTTTTCATGCAAACCGCATGGAAAGCACTGGAAGATGCCGGGTACGGCGGCATGAAACTCAAAGGAGCCAAGGTCGGCGTATTCATGGGCATGAGTTCCGCCCACGAATACGGCGAACTGGCCGGCCAAATTTACCGGGATGACAGCGAACAAATTTTCCTGAGCAACGTTCCTTCCAACACCGCGACCCGGCTTTCTTTTGTGCTGGATTGGCGGGGCCCCGCACTGATGGTGGATACCGCCTGCTCGTCATCCCTGACAGCGGTCCATCTGGCCTGTCGCTCATTGCGTGCGAATGAATGCAAGCTAGCCTTGGTCGGAACGGTAAAAACGGCGATTTTGCCGGTGGCTCTCGAGAAAGTGGAAATTGAATCCTCGGACGGACGGACCCGGACATTTGATAACGCCTCGGACGGCACAGGCGGCGGCGAAGGCGTCATTGCGGTGCTGCTGAAGCCGCTTAATCAAGCTTTGAAGGATGAAGACTCCATTTACGCGGTCATCAAGGGGAGCGCGCTCAATCAAGACGGCACCGCTGCCGGCATGACAGTGCCCAATGCCGACGCCCAGGCGGAATTAATCGACCAGGCCTGGAAAGATGCCGGCATAGACCCGCGAACCCTACGCTTCATAGAAGCGCACGGCACAGGCACCAAGTTGGGCGATCCTATTGAAATAGACGGCATTAACAAGGCCTTTGTCAAGTACACCGACGACAAACACTTCTGCGCGGTCGGTTCGGTGAAGACAAATTTCGGACATTTGGATCATGCGGCAGGCCTGATCGGTCTGGTAAAGGCGGCGTTAAGCCTGCAAAAGAAAAAAATCCCGCCGCTGGCGCATTTCAAGAAAGCCAATAGCAAGATTCCTTTTGAAAACTCGCCGGTATTTCCGGCCGACCGGCTGATCGATTTGAGCGAGGCTGAGCAGCCGCTGCTTTGCGGCGTCAGCGCTTTCGGCTTAAGCGGCGTCAATTGCCATGTCGTGATGGAAGAAGCGCCCGCGCCAAAGCAAGCCCATGTTCCTCCCAAGGTGTTCCACCGCTTCGAAAAAAAACGCTGCTGGCTAAAAGTACCTGCGGCTCCTTATGCAACGAATCGGGACGCGGTATTCATCAAGCAAGCGCTGGTCGAAACTCCCGGACAAGTTATTTACGAAATCGGTATGGATAGCGGCGAGGATTGGCTGCTGAATGAACATAAAGCGGGGGGGCAAACTTGTCTGGTCGGAGCCGCCTATTTTCAGCTGCTCTCGGAAATCGCCAAAAAACAGGGTTACAAATCGCCGTTGGAAGTAAATGAGCTGTTCTGGGAAAACCTTCTGGCTATCAGCCCGGAAGAAATACGGACATCCCCGGACAAACTGATCGCGACGTTGAAAGCGTCCTCGAATGGACATGCGGTTTCGATACTCCGGAAGCAAACCACAGGCGCTTGGATGCAGTATGCCACTGCGGAAATAAAAACCGCGCCCGAACAGGCTCCGACACGTCTCGACATAGAACAAATAAAAGCACGATGCGAGGCAATAAAACTTTCTGAAAATGGTTTTGGCAACGGCAATCACGGTCTGGTCGAAGTGGGCAGGCGCTGGGATTGCCTGGAAAAAATCTGGAAAAACGATAACGAACGCCTGACCCTTTTAAAATTAAAGGATGAATTCAAGGCGGACTTGAACCGCTTTGAATTCCACCCACCCTTGCTGGACGCGGCCTTGAGTTCCGGTCTGACGGAACCGGGCTTCCTGCCTATAATGAGTGGAAGCGCAAAATTATATCGCCCCATCAGCGGGGAAATTTACAGCTATGTCAAAGGCAAAAGCGAGTCGAAAGAAATACAAAAGTACGATGTCGTTTTAGCCGATGCCGATGGACAAATAAGCGCCGAGTTTCATGGGCTTACGTTCAAACGGGTTCAAAACGAATGCCAACTGTTGAGCGCGGTTTGGCTTCCCAAGCAACAACAGTATTCCCAAACACCGGGAGAAGTTTGCGTGCTGGGGCATTTCCAGCCATTGCAGGGCATCCAGGCCTTTGACATTCCACGTTCGGAAGATGAGCGTCTGGCCCTGATCCAGACCCTGGAAAAGCAACAGATTGGCAAAATAATCTACTCACCTTCGCTGCCGGATCGCGACTGCGCTTCTCTGGAGGAGCTGGAAACAAGGCTGGACCTGGGCGTAATTAACCTGTTCCGCCTGGTCAAAACCTTGATTAAACATGACGGCACACGGCCGCTGGAAATCCTGGTCATCGGCAAAAACACTTACGCGGTAACCAACAGCGAGGCACATTTAAACCCAGAGAATGCGGCGCTGTCAGGACTGGCAAAAGTCATACATTGTGAGTACGACAATATCGCCTGCAAATTTCTCGACCTGGATGATGTCACCACCGGAGAACAGGTTTTAGCCGAGTTGACCGGATTCGACAGCCCGGCTCGCTCCGCTGCTTACCGCAACGGCATACGCTACGAGCAGGATTTCCAGGCCATTCAAAGTTCGGGAACAGCTATTGAAATAAAAGAGGAAGGCGTTTACCTGATCACCGGCGGATTAGGCGGAATGGGGATGGAATTCGCAAAAGACCTGGCTGCCAAAAAACGCGTGAAATTGGCGCTGATCGGACGCTCCGGCTTGCCGCCCCGCGAGGAATGGGCAGCAACGCAGGACGGCAAAGTTGCCGAAAAAATCAATGCGATCCTGGCAATGGAGGCAAGCGGTTCAACCGTGCTGGTCATTGCCGCCGATGTGTCAGACCCGGTGCAAATGGAACAGGCAATCAACGAAACGCGTGAAAAGCTCGGCAACATAGACGGCGTGCTGCATTGCGCCGGAATCGCCGGCGATGGCTATTTGTTCAGAAAAGAAGAGGAGACTTTTACCAACGTACTGCGTCCGAAAATACAAGGAACCTGGCTTCTGGACCGGTTGACCCGTGAAGACAGTCCCGACTTTTTTATTCTTTGCTCGGCCCTGTCCGCAGTGACCGGCTCCGCCGGTCAGGGCGATTACATTGCGGCGAACGCCTATCAGGACGCCTTTGCGGCCTTTCGTAACAAACAAGGCCTAAGAACACTCTCCATTAATTGGCCCGCCTGGAAAGAAACAGGCATGGCCTTCGACTGGCAAGCCAATCAAAGCCAGTACGCGCTTACAACCAAAGAAGCAATCGATCTGCTGCACAAGCTGTTTGCTTATGAAGGGAGTCAGGCGGTCATTGTTCCTCCCGGCTTTAGCCTTCAAGATGCTTTCCAATCGTCAAAGATGGGGGAACGCACAGAAACACAAGCGAATGTGCAGGAACAGCCCGCAACGGTCATTCTTTCCGGCAGGGACGATGGCAACTACAGCCCTGTGGAAATAGCGGTGGCTCAAGCCTGGGCAGAGGTTCTGGGCTATGACGAGATCAACGTGCTGGACGATTATTACAGTCTGGGCGGCGATTCAATCGATGCCAATAAAATAAGCAATATGGTTGCGAAAAAACTCGGCACAAAAATTTCCATGGAGGTTATTTTCAGTCATCCGACCATCGAAAAATACGCGGCCTTTATTGCAAAGAAAAGCCGGGAGAGCGAATCCCGCAACGCTATTGAAGTCGTTGAAAAACAGCTTTACTACCCCGCATCCGCGGCTCAACGTCGATTGTACATTCTCTGGGAGCTGTCGAAGCAGAGTCTCGGCTACAATCTGCCGAGTATCCTGTTTATCGAAAACAGCATCGAAAACAAAGTGGATGTCGGACAACTGGCCCGCGCTTTCGACAAGCTGATAGCCCGGCACGAATCCTTGCGCGTTTCGTTTGAGATGAAAGACGGACAGCTTGTGCAGCTTATTGCCGATCACGTGGATTTCAAACTGTCCGAAATAGCGCTGAAAAAATCGGAGCTGGACACCTACGGCAGAAAATTTTCCCGGCCTTTCGATCTTGCCGAAGCCCCGCTGCTCAGGGCCGAAGTTGCAACGCTTGATACCGGCGAGCAGGTACTGCTGTTCGATGTTCACCATATCGTGGCCGATGCGTTTTCGTTGCAAATTATTTTTCAGGAATTGAATGCCTTTTACAAAAACGAAAATCTTCCCGAACTGAAAATACAGTACAAGGATTTTGCCCGCTGGCAGAATGCGCATTTTGAATCGGAAGCCTTTAAAGTCCATCAGGATTATTGGCTCAAGCAATTTGAACAAGACATTCCGGTGCTGGATTTTCCGTATGATTTCCAAAGACCTCCGGTAATCACCTATGAAGGGGCAGTGCTGACGTTCAGCGTTGATGAAGACCTGCTGGCAAAGGTCCGCAACTTTTCCGCAAAAAATGAAACCACGCCTTTCATGGTGTTCCTCAGCGCTTTTTACCTGCTGTTTCATAAATACAGCAGGCAGGAGGACATCATCATCGCGATTGCCGATTTGGGCCGGAATGCGCCGGAAGTCAGCGAAACCGTCGGCATGTTCATCAACCATCTGGCTATCCGGGCTTTCCCGAAAGACGATAAAACGCCAACGGAATTCCTGGCCGAGGTAAAAGACCTGATGGTCAACGCCTATGTCCATCAGGAATACCCGTTCGACCAATTAGTCCAGAAATTAAACCTGCCCAGGGACATGAGCCGCGATCCGTTGACCGGCATTACTTTCTCGTATATGAATTTCAAGCAGCCGGAACAGGACGAAAGCGGACTGCAATTCAGGCCTTACGAGGGACAAGTGAAGGCTTCGTCGAAATTCGATATGGCGATTTTCGGCACGGAATTCCCGGACAAAATCGATTTTGCAATCGAATACTATTCCGCTGTTCTCAGCGAATCCACAATGCAACAGTTCGGTGCACGCTTCCTGAAAATCCTCGGCGAGCTGGTCGGGGAAGAAGCGAAGATCATAGCCGACATCGATGTGTTAACGGCGGAGGGGCGGGAAAAAATCCTCGTCGATTTTAACCGGACCGATGCGCCTTATCCGGCCGATCAATGCGTACATGAATTTTTCGAGGCGCAGGCGGAAAAAACGCCGGATGCGATGGCCCTTGTTTTCGGCGGAAAATCGATAAGCTACAGCGAGCTGAACAGCCTCGCCAACCAAACGGCCCGCCATCTGCAAGGTATGGGCGTGGGGCCGGAAGTCTTGGTCGGCGTTTGCATGCAACGCTCCATTGAAATGATCGTCGGCATGTTGGGCATACTCAAGGCCGGTGGGGCTTATTTGCCGCTGGACCCTGAATACCCGGCCGAGCGCTTGGCCTTTATGGTTGAAGACGCGCAAATTTTGGTTTTGTTGACGCAATCACGCCTGACTGAAACATTACCGTCTACGCAAGCGCAAGTTCTGTGCATGGATAGCGCGATTGGCAGCCTCCGGCAACTAAATCCCTCAAATATCCAAAGCGGCGTCAAGCCGGACAATCTGTCCTATGTGATCTATACCTCGGGCTCGACCGGCAAGCCGAAAGGGGTTGCGATCAACCATCTAAATACCGCGGCCTTTATCGCCTGGTCACAAACAGTCTTTTCAGCGGAAGAATTGGCGGGCGTTGCGGCCACGACATCAATCTGCTTTGACCTCTCTGTGTTTGAAATATTCGTACCGCTGAGCGTCGGCGGCAGCATTATCCTGCTTGAGAACGCGTTGCAGTTGCCCGATTTGCCGGCTGACGCGAATGTGACGCTGCTGAACACGGTCCCCTCCGTTATCAATGAATTGGTCAAGTTGAATTTGATACCGGCGTCGGTACAAGTGGTTAACCTTGCCGGAGAAGCGTTAAAAAACGATTTGGTGCAACGCGTCTACCGGTCCGACACCATCAAGAAGGTCTACAACCTGTATGGGCCAACCGAGGACACAACCTATTCGACGTTCGCGTTGATGAAAAAGGGTGACACGGAAGCGCCGCTGATCGGCCGACCTATCGACAACACCCAAGCCTTTATTTTGGATAACAACTGTCGTCCGGTTCCTATCGGCGTGGCAGGGGAACTTTATCTGGGTGGCGCGGGCCTGGCGCGCGGTTATTTGAACCGGCCGGAAATGACGGCCGAACGATTTATCGACAATCCTTTCGGCGAGGCAGGCACACGCCTCTACAAAACCGGCGACTTGGCGCGCTTTTTACTGGACGGCAATATCCAATACCTGGGACGTCTGGACAATCAGGTGAAAATTCGCGGATTCCGGATTGAAATCCCTGAAATCGAAGCCACGCTCGGAAAATACCCGGCTATAGCCGAGAGCGCCGTGCTGGCGCTGGAAAACAGCGACCGGAAAGAAAAGACGCTGGTTGCCTATATCGTTGCGGACAACAACCTTGATTTGGCCGAGCTGCGAAAATTCCTGAATAAATGGCTGCCCAATCATATGGTCCCATCCTCATTCGTCTTGCTGGATGCGATGCCGTTGACCCCGAACGGCAAGATGGATAGATGCGCCCTTGAGGCCATGGGTGGAAATTCCGGCGCGCCGGAAAACCATGCCGTTATGCCGCAAACGGAACTGGAGGGACAGATTGCCGGCCTTTGGAAAAAAATCCTGCAAGTCGAAAAGGTCGGGATTCATGATAACTTCTTTGAAGTCGGCGGGCATTCGCTGTTATTGCTCCAATTGCAACAGGAATTGCAGGCGGTGCTGGGGAAGCGTCCGCCGATAGCGGACCTGTTTCACTATCCGACCATTCACGCCTTTGCCGCGCATCTGAGCGGGGGAACAAAAGCGCCGGAAAGCACTGCGCCATTGACGACTTCTGCAACGAACGACATCGCCGTGATCGGCATGGCCGGACGCTTTCCCGGAGCAAACGACGTGGACAGCTTTTGGAAAAATGTATGCGGCGGCGTCGAGTCCATCTCCTTCTTCTCGGAACAAGAACTGTTGGCGGAAGGCATCGATCCGGCGCTGCTCAATAATCCCGCCTATGTCAAAGCCAATGGAATTCTGGAAGGCATTGAGTTCTTCGATGCGGCCTTTTTCGGTTTTTCGCCAAGAGAAGCCGAAATCATGGACCCGCAACAGCGCTTGTTCATGGAGTGCGCCGCGGCAGCGATTGAGCATGCCGGTTATGACACCGACCGCATAAACAGGCCGGTCGGGGTTTTCGCCGGAGCCGGCATCAACACCTATTACATGGATAACTTGGCCCCCCACCGGGAACTGCTGCAATCGGTTGGCGATTATCAGTTGATGGTCAGCAATCAAAACGATTTCATAACCACCCGGACATCCTACAAACTCAACCTGAAAGGGCCCAGCGTCAATATCCAAACGGCTTGTTCCACATCGCTGGTTGCCGTGCACATGGCCTGTCAAAGCCTGCTGAACGGGGAATGCGACATGGCCCTGGCCGGCGGCGTCTCGATTAAAGCAAACCAGAAGCGCGGCTATCTTTACGAGGACGGGATGATCCTGTCTCCCGACGGTCATTGCCGGGCTTTCGATGCCGGTGCGCGGGGAACGGTTGGCGGCAACGGCGTCGGCATTGTTATGCTGAAAAAACTGGATCGGGCCATTGCCGACAAAGATTGCATTCACGGCGTCATTAAAGGTTCGGCGATCAATAACGACGGTGTTTTGAAAGCGGGATACACCGCTCCGAGCGTGGCAGGCCAGGCTGAAGTGATCGCACGGGCTATGCGCGGGATTGACCCGGAAACCGTCAGCTATGTAGAAACGCACGGCACCGGGACCGCGATGGGGGATCCGATTGAAATCGCGGCCTTGACCCAAGCTTATCAAGCCCATACCCGGAAAAAACAATTTTGCGCGATTGGTTCGGTAAAGACCAATATCGGCCACCTGGATGCGGCGGCAGGCGTAGCGGGACTGATTAAAACCATTCAGGCGCTGAAACATAAATCGTTGCCGCCGAGTCTTCATTTTGAAAAGCCGAATCCTGAAATCGATTTCGCAGGCAGCCCGTTTTATGTCAACAGCAAACAGGCTAAATGGACATCCGAAGGAATGCCGCGCCGGGCTGGCGTCAGTTCCTTCGGTATCGGCGGAACCAATGCCCACGTGGTTTTGGAGGAAGCGCCGGAAGCTCCACCGGCAAGCCATGAGCCGCGCCCACAAGTTCTGCTATTATCGGCGAGAACGGAGTCCGCTCTGGAAAAAGCCACCGCAAACCTTGCCGAACATTTCAGGCAAAATCCCGGCATCGATCTTGCCGATGCGGCTTTCACGCTGAATACCGGGCGAAAAGTCTTTAAGCATCGCCGCATGTTGGTTTGCCGGACCGTGGACGAGGCTGTAAAGACTCTAATGACAGCAAACGGACTGTTAAACCGAAAATGCGAGAGCGACGGACATCCGGTGGTGTTCCTGTTTTCCGGTCAAGGTTCCCAATACGTCAACATGGCATCAGGACTCTATGCAGAGGAGCCCATCTTTCGCGAGCAGGTCGATCTCTGCGCGAACATCCTCACGCCGTTGATGGGGCTCGATATAAGGGAAATACTGTATCCCGATAATGGGGCAACGGAGCAAAAAGCGACGGGACTCGAACAAACGGCGGTCGCGCAGCCGGCCCTGTTTGTTATTGAATACGCCCTGTCGCAATTATGGATGGCCTGGGGCATTCAACCCGTAGCGATGTTGGGTCACAGCATCGGCGAATACGTTGCCGCCTGCCTGGCGGGCGTCTTTTCGCTGGAACAGGCGCTGGAGTTGGTTGCCCTGCGCGGACGCTTAATGCAGTCGCTTCCGGCAGGGGCTATGCTCAGCGTGGTTTTATCGGAACAGCAGATTCAGCCGTATTTAAGCCCGGATATTTCCCTGGCCGCCGTCAACGCCCCGGCCTTATGTGTCGTTTCCGGCCCAACCGAAGCTATAGAGGCTCTGGAAAATCGCCTGGCCGTTCAGGATATTCAATCCATACGCTTGCATACGTCCCACGCTTTTCATTCGGCGATGATGGAGCCTATTCTTCCGGCTTTTGTGGATTGCCTGAAAAAAATGGAACTGAAAGCGCCGCAAAAGCCCTATATCTCCAATTTGAGCGGCGACTGGATCACTGCCGGACAGGCAACCGACCCGAATTACTGGGCTCAGCACTTGCGCTCCGCGGTACGTTTTACCGACGGAATGGAAACCCTGCTGAAAGATCCGGAATCGGTGTTTCTGGAAGTAGGACCGGGGCGGGTGTTAACGACATTGGTCAAGCGTCATTCCCCTTCAACAGGCGAGCCGGAAACCGTTTCCTCCCTCCCTTCGCCAAAAGACCCTGTTGACGATCATCAGGTGGTTCTTGCCGCGCTGGGCAAACTATGGCTCGCAGGGACATCGGTAGACTGGTTTGCTGTCCATGAACCGATGCAGCCTTCCCGCATAGCGATGCCGACCTATCCTTTTGAACGGCAACGCTATTGGATTGACGGGAAAGAAGCGCAGGATGGGAATTCACAGGTTCCCCAAAATAAAAGAGAAAAACTGCCGGATTGGTTTTATCTGCCTTCGTGGAAAATTTTGGCGCCATTGAATATATGGCTGGAGGAGGAACAAATACCGGAACCAGCCAGCTGGCTGTTGTTTGTCGATGATTGCGGCCTTGGCGACTCATTGGCCGAACAACTTGAAAGGCTTGGACAGGCGGTTGTCACAGTCAAGACCGGCAAAGAATGGCGGCAATTATCGGATAATGCCTATGTGCTGAATCCGGAAACAGCGGAAGACTACGAAACCTTGCTGGAGGCGCTGAGCGTAAAACAAAACCTCCCGCAGACCATTGTTCATTTATGGTCGGTCAATCGGGGAAATAATGGCGGCATGGAAGCCGAAATCACCGCACAGGCGCAGACAATGGGCTTTTACAGCTTGCTATTTTTGGCGCAGGCGCTCGGAAAACAGCAGCAATCGCCGCTGGAACTGATTGCCGTCTCCAACAATATGCAGGCCGTTACCGGAGAGGAACTACTGCAACCGGAAAAAGCGACGTTGCTGGGACCCGTTCGAACCATTCCCCAGGAATATCCCAACATTCAATGCCGAAGCGTGGACGTGGCCCTGCCGATCGAAAATACCGAATCGGAACAAAGACTGCTTGAGCAGATGTTAGCGGAAATACTAAGCAAAACGGATGACAGGGCCATAGCTTATCGCGGCAAACATCGCTGGTTGCCGTCTTATGAGCCTGTTCATTTGGAGCAAGCGAAAGCAAAGAAAAGGTCATTGTTAAAACAACAAGGCAACTATCTGATTACCGGCGGTTTGGGAGGCATCGGACTGACGCTGGCGGAATATCTGGGGAAAAACTTCTCCGCCAACCTGATTTTAATCAGCCGCTCGGCTTTTCCCGAGCCAAAAGACTGGACTGAGTGGCTTGAAAGCCACGACGCGGGCGACGAAACAAGTTTGAAAATTCAAGCTTTGCAAACGCTGGAAAACCAGGGGGCTCGACTATGGATCGCCCAGGCCGACGCTGCAAACCTGCAACAAATGCAGGATGTCGTTGCCAAGGCCGATGAACGCTTCGGCCCGATTCACGGCGTCATTCACGCGGCGGGACTTCCCGGCGGCGGCGTCATCCAGCGCAAAACGCCGGAAATTGCCGCATCGATTCTGGCGCCAAAGGTCGACGGGAGTGTGGTTCTGCATACGTTGTTTAAGGATGCGAAGCTGGATTTTGTTCTTCTTTGCTCTTCGCTGAGTGCAATCTTTGAAGCGTTCGGCCAGGTGGATTATTGCGCGGCCAATGCCTTTCTCGATGCTTACGCCAATTATCTTCGCGCGCAGGGAATGCCCGCCATCAGCCTTAACTGGGATCTGTGGCGCGAGGTGGGCATGGCGGTCAAAACAGCAACGCCCGATTCATTGCGGGAGCGGCGGGAGCAAGAGATGAGGATCGGCATTACGCCCGAGGAAGGCCGGGAGGTATTCCGGCTGGTTATGGAATGCGCGCTGACAAGGCTTGTGGTTTCAACGCAAAAGCTGGAGACGCGACTGGAACAGGCCAAGGCAGCCGATTTCATTGTGCCGGAGCCGAACAAAGCGGACAGTGCGATGCGAATGCATTCACGTCCTGAGCTATCAAGTCCTTTAACTCTCCCGCGCTCGAACATTGAGCTTTCGCTGGCTAATATCTGGCAGAAACTTCTGGGGATTGAACCTATTGGAGTCCTGGATGATTTTTTTGAGTTGGGCGGCGATTCGCTGCTGGCAATAGGTTTGATATCGAAGATAAAAGAGAAATTAAACAAAGAGCTTTCCACCGCGAGCCTCTATCAGGCTTCCACCGTCGAAAAACAGGCCATTCTGCTTATGGGGCAGGATGATTCATTGCCGTGGTCGCCGCTGGTTGACATTCAACCGGAAGGATCGAAGCCGCCGCTGTTTTGCGTCCATCCCGCGGGCGGCCATGCGATCTGTTATTACGATCTTTCCCGCTGCCTGGATAAGGATCAGCCTTTTTACGGACTCCAGGCATGCGGACTTGAGGAAGGCCAGGAACCTTATGCCACGGCTGAGGAAATGGCGTCTTTTTACCTTAAAACGATAAAAGAGCATTTCCCGCATGGCCCTTACCGGTTGGCGGGTTGGTCCTTTGGCGGACTGATTGCGTTTGAATTGGCCCAACAGTTTAGGGCGCAATGGGATGAGGTTGCCTTTCTGGCTTTATTCGACACTCAACTGTCGGACACGTTGACAGGGGCTCAGCTTACCGAAGAGGACAGCGCTGAAATTCTGGTCAATGTCATGTCGGAGATGATTCCGGATTTGTCGTTGGAAGAACTGAGGGCATTGGAAGAGGAGGAAGAGCAACTGCATTATGTGATGGATAAGGCCTTGGAGGTAGGGTTCTTTCCCCCCGGCACCGATTTTATGGTGTTCAAGCGTTTATGGGATGTGTTAATAACCAACCGCCGGATCATCCAGACTTATATTCCGAAGAACTACGAGGGGAAAGTCTCCTTTTTTCAGGCCACCGAGCTGGGCAAGGGCTTATATGTTAAAACCAGCGAGGCTTGGAAACAGTTTGTGGGCCAAGGACTCGATCTTCATATCATTCCCGGCAATCACTACAACATGGTCAGCTCTCCGCAAGTTGAAGTCCTTGCCGGGAAACTGACCCAGTGTATGAAGCGTATAAGTGAATCGAGTCCAAATCAACGATGTAAAAAATGAAAATACCCTGTTGACATCGAAAATGTCCCGAAAGCTGGTCACATCGTCCAGATTATAACCGGGTGCATGCGGCATATCGGCTTTAGAGTCGGTTGCAAAAGTGCATCTGGTGAAAACCATTAAGGTAAGTTTCTTACCCTAAAACTTTAACGACTCAACAGCTAAGAAGTTAAAATAATTTCAATGGCATAAGCAAGAAACGAATTTCCGAAAGACCACTATAGTGGAAAGCGGCGTCTAAATTTTGCCAATTTTACAGCAAAAAAGCCTTTGAATTTTCCAGTAGCCACCCACTATCTTGTTGATAGTAGTGCACATGCAATTTTTTTTGATGAAAAACTCAACGCTGATTGGTGGTAAATATTGAAAGCGTGCGACGTGAAGTCACACCAGTTATTGTCTCACCTTGAAAAAGGTAGCGAGACTCGTTGTTCCTTCAACGGTAGCCTACCGGTGCAGGCGAAGCAGG
>Ga0208270_100172_pt1 | contig 28886 bp, 20 predicted proteins | sample LakWasM109_LOW13_2_FD_183925 | JGI IMG/M metagenome (GOLD analysis project Ga0208270, IMG submission 183925) | Freshwater sediment methanotrophic microbial communities from Lake Washington under simulated oxygen tension - Sediment Metagenome... | ecosystem: Environmental > Aquatic > Freshwater >...
GTATAAATAATAGGATCACCATTTATTGAATAGATAACAAAAAGATTATCTGCCAATATTTGCGGGCCTACACTGATATGTAAGGTAACAGGTTCTCCGGGACGCGGATTTTGAGGTACGATTTTGTTAGAATGTTCTACCCCAAATTTGGCTTCAAGTATAAATTCTGCTGATTGATTATCAATATTTTTGTAACTGGACATATATTATATATTTTAGTAATTAAATACTAAATTTTCGGAGTTCATTATTTTTATAAAAAAATGTAAATAAATGATTAAATCGATTGTGCAGAAAGAAGATAATTGTATTGAAACGGCAATTATAAATCATTTATTTATTATATGGCATATAAGTAAAATGGAACGGTCTAGCCAGACGATTGCCATGTTAAATGAAAAAGAAAAATAAGCAGTATTTATATGGATTTAGTGTTTTTAATAAATATCATATTTAATGGTCAGCTTAAAATGAACGCAGAATATTTAATTAAATAGAGTTTCCGTGTAAAGACAAGCTGATAAACCTTTTAGGCTTATTGGTTAATTTTATTGTCAGCGATAGCGCAAGTCGGTGACATTTAATAACCCATATTAAATGCGTTTATCTGCCAATTGTTGTAATATTAAAGCGTGTCTTTCACTGCTTAAATCATAGTGGCTACAAAACCATAAGGCGACTGCGGCAAAAATAATGATGAAAGGACCATAAAATAAACCCAGTTGAAAAAGCACATCTGCTTTAATATCGGTAGCTTGAATATTGGCGCCCGTTGGAAAATGAATTAAATCAAGAACCACACCGGCGGCTAATGTACCTAGACCATCAGAGCATTTACTGGCGAAAGAGCTGGCTCCAAAAAAGATACCTTCCTCGCGCTTTCCTGTCGCTAAAGCATGTTCATCTGTAATATCAGCTAGCATGGAACCGAAGCTAACCGCCGCTTGCACAAGAAATAAGCCTTCTAAAATTCTAAATAGGATTAGAATCCAAAATATTTCACTGCTACCATTTTCCGGAAACCAGCCTAATAAGCGTAAACTTGTTGGTAATATTAAAGAACCTATCCAGCCAATAACCCCATAAAATACTGCATGTTTTTTATCAAAATGGCTATGTAATAACGGTGTAAAAAAAACGCCTGCCAGTATTCCTAAAAAAATAGCACTGGAAACTATCGCAATTTCATCGGTGTTTAATTCCCAAAAGAAAGTGACTATAAAAAAATTAAGATTATTAATAATCCCAACCATTATATAAGAAACAATTAAACTAAATAAAAGCCAACGAAATGAGTTGTTTTTTAAGGCAATGGTTATTTTACCGGCATTATGCTTAAAAGCTTGTGAAATTGAATGATTATTCTTTTGTGCGGGCGTTGTTTTTATTAAATAGGGGATTTCTTTATGCGTACCAAACACCGAAATAAGAATGCTAACAGTCATTAATAGACTAAGGCAAAGCGCAAAAGGCGAATAAACGGCTGGATTCATTTGCCCGTTGGTAAATTCTTCTGTCGGGATAAAAAAAAGTTGAAAGCCTATTACCAGGGCAATAATGACACCAATATTTGAAAAAGCATAGCGATAGCCGACAATCTTAGTTCGCTCTTTAGTATTCTTGCTTAACTCTGCTCCGAAAGAAAGATAAGGGACTTGAAAAAAAGTCATCCACAAACGTGTCAGCATCGCTAGAATGGTGAGCCATAGCGCTAACATTATGTCGGAGCCCCTTAAAAAATCAGGCGGCGAAAATAGCAAGTAAAAACAGACAGCTAAAGGAATGGCTGAAAATAACATAAAGGGATGCCGTCGTCCCCATTTAGAATGCCATTGGTCTGACATAATACCCACCCAAAGATCGGAGAAAGCATCAAAAATTAATGCAATGAATAAAGAAATACCCGTGTAATAGCCAGGAATCCCTAATAATTGAGTGTAAAAAAATAATATAAACAGATTAAAGGAAATGGTGGTCATTCCTTCTGAAATTTGTCCGATACCATAAAAAATTTTGCTACTCAGTGGGATAATACGAAGAGAGTACATTAGATAACCTATTTTGTAATACTTCTGCGATAAGAAGGGCGAAAGGGGTGAATAGCATTTTCAAGCACAGATTCTGTTGGCGGAAAAGAGAGACTATCTTCAACGCCAACGACTTTAGGCGCTTTTTTATCTTGCCAAGTAAATGACTTGAAAATTAAATCCCATAACACAATGTCAGCACCATAATGACCGGCTTCTTCATAAACAACGCTGTGATGAAGACGATGAGATTCGGGGCAGGCAATAATATAGCTTAGCCACCCTAAGCTGACATTAATGTTTGCATGAATAAAATAGCCTTGTATTGCCGTAAACATTCCAGCAATGAACATGGCTTCTTCTGAAAATCCAATTAATAATAAGGGTAATTGAGAGCAAAAGGTTGAGCCGATTACATCAAATGAATGCACAACGCTATTATTAGCTAGATTAACTTTATTGGGAACATGGTGTATTCCATGAATCCTCCAAAAAAAAGGCACACTATGTCCAAGTCTGTGGAAGCAATAGCCGCCAAAAGTTGCAATCAATAATGCTAAAAATATCTCGGACCACAATGGCATAGCGCCTAAAGGCTTGGCAAAATAAAATGCAATTTCATAAACCAAACCTTGTCCTATAGCCCCCGCAAGTATAACCAAAATAAAATACAGTCCATCTCTTTTCCATTCAGGAATGGTTGGGTGCCAATCTTTTTTGTACGGCATTAAACGTTCTAACAAAATAAAAATTGCTATAAATAGCAAAATTGTACTAAATGTCACCGCGCCGTAATCTAACGAGTTTTTAATTGCCCAATTACAAAGGGTAAAGTTAATTGAAAACATTAATAAAACAACAAGATAACTTAACAGTCGTTGGTGCATTTTTAAATCCAATTATATAACTAAAAAAATAATCAGCTGCTTAGTGGTTGCGAGTAGAGGGCGCTTATGCTTCGATTAGCTCAATACAAACGGCTTCTACTCGGTTCAACTGTGTTTATTAGGTTCATGTATTCAATTTTTTTGTAGCCAGAGTACAATTTTGCAATCAAGGCTCAAAAGCAACAAATTTACGTCCATCATTGTTACAAACATATTGTGCTGCATGGCGACCTGATGATGCCGTGGTAATTAATCCGCCACCTTGTACCCATTGCCCCGCCATATAAAAGTTTTTAAGCTCGGGTAAAACCGGACCATATTTTTTAAGATCTTCTTCAAATGGCTCCACTTGTTTTGCAAAAGGAACCCAACCTAATAATGCGCCTCCCATTGAGCCGGTATAACGCACCACTGTTAATGGGGTAGAAACATCGGTAACCTCAATTTTATCGGCAGCATCGGGATAGATTTGCTTGAAACGGTTGGTGAAAATAGCTGCGACTACTTTTTTTGCCTCTTGATAAGCTTTGGAGCGTTTACGGGCCGTGTGTTTTTTCGGCAGCGTTTTATTGCCATTCTCCAGAGCATCCAGTTTTTCCCACGCTCGGTGGTCGCATAAACACGTTACCAATACCACCGACTTTCCAGCTGGAGCGATACTTGGGAATAAATTACTACGGATTTGGATTGAAAAACTACTGTCTCCAACGCCGGGTAAAGCTTCTATTTCTTCGCTGGTGAAAAAATAGGTGGTGTTGTGTATTTCATCTTTTAAATCTAAATTCACCCCTAGAAATACCGATAGAACACCTTGAAACATTAAACCTTCAGGTGTTTCTATTGCCGCTTTGTAAAGATCTTTTAAATTGGGAGTTGTGTATTTGTCTTCTAACAAACTCATTAGCGTTTGATAACCATCCATTGCCGAAACAACATAGTCGGCAAGGTATTCAACGCCTTCTGAATTATGCACGCCGATGGCTTGCTTATCCTCCACTAAAACTTTACTAACTTTTTGATTATAAATAATTTCACCGCCCAAATCTTGATAACGTTTTGCAATAGAGGCGGATAACGCTAAAGACCCGCCTTCTGGAGCCCCCGATAATCGGCGTGAAGAAAAAGCGAGATTATTTAAAAATGGCAATAACGATAAACCGTCATAGCGGGTATAAAAAATACAGTTCATTGCTTGTGCTATCGCTTTAGACTGAAACTTATCAGCAAAGTCGACCATTTGAATGCCGCCCGTTTTCATAAATAAACGCATGAAAGGTAACAGACGTATAGACTGCATGATTTTTTCCGGAAGCGTTAATAAACCCTCCGGTTTCAAAATCATTTTGGCAGAAACATCTACAAATTTAATAAACTGCCTTAATCCGGAACAAAATTCCTCGATTACTCGTTTGTCGACTGGCGAAATTTCAAGTAAATGCTGCTGTAGTCTGTCGGGATCAACATAAAAATTAACCCGCGTACCATCGTCACAAACCACACTGTTAAAAATATCGTTATGAATAATAGAACGGTTTTGCAGCGCTCCTAGTTCGCGCCAAATTTGACTTAAATCTTCGCTTAAATCGCCACAGCCCGGCATCCAGCCGATGCAGTAGTCACAGCGATAACCTTTAATATCCCAAGCAGTACAGCACCCGCCAGGCATGGTATACATTTCTAAAATTTTTGTCTCATAGCCGTTCATTTGCAGGTAACAGCCGGTTGATAAACCTGAGATACCAGCCCCTATAATAATGGCTGTTTTTTTAGTGTCGGTCATAAAAAATATAATTTTGTTTAAATTTAGGGGGCAAATTTATATACCCTAGTAGGGTTTAACCCGAGCTACAAGCTTTCCGTGCATTTTGTGTTTTGCCGTGGACAAAGAAATTAATTCTCTTCTGGTATAGAGGCGACAAATTCTTTACCGTCATCAGCGCAAATAAATTGAGCGACATGCCGACCTGCGGCGGCGGCGCGAATCAAACCACCGGTTGTTGCCCATACTCCCGAAAGATAGAAGTTTTTTAAACCCGGCAAGCCTGGGCCATGAGTGTTTATTTCTTCTTCTAAGGTTTCCCCGCCTTCTACAAACGGTTGCCAGCCTAATACGGTTCCATTGTAATTTCCGGTATATCTGACTTGGGTCAGGGGCGTTGAGGTGTCGATACAGTCAATCGACTGTTTTAGTCCCGGATGCTTTTTGTCCAGATAATCAATTAAAAATCTCGACACTGTTTTTTTAGCCGCGCGGTATTCCTGTGTTTTTTTCACCGGTTTGGTATAGCAAATATTGTCCCCTTGTTTTACCGCACTGGTTTCTGGAAGTCCCTGATTTAGTTTTCGCCACGGGCTTATATCGCAAAAATAAGTAATATAAAGAATTGATGTTTCTTCTGGGGAAAGCTCGGGGTAAATATCGCTACGCAGTTGAACATTAATACTTGGATGAGTTATGCCAATTAAGTGTGCGGCTTCATCTTCCAGAAGTAAATGTGAACTGCAACGATCAAAGTCAGGAAACTTTTTATTTAACGCCAAAAACAAAATAAAATAGCCCGGAAAAATCATTTCTTTTTGATTAATGGTTTCCGTGTAAAGACGCCTATAAGTCTCGGTTAAATACTGCCCCTTTAACATTTTTTGAAAACTGGTATAACCATCGCAGGCAGAAACAACAATATCGGCAAAATGCTGTGTGCCATCAGTGAGTTCAATGCCTACTGCGGTATCGTTTTCGATTAAGATCGTTTCAACTTTTTTGTTGTAATATATTTTGCCATTTAATTGTTGGTAACGGTCTTCTATTGATTTCGCCAACCCTAATGAGCCGTGTTCAGGGACACCTGCGGACTGATTGGCGTGACTTGCAAGGTTAAAATAAAAAGGTAACACTGGAAAATTAGGCATTCTCTCAAAGAAAATATAATTAAACGCTTCTTTTAAAAATGGGTCTTTACATTGGGCGGAAAAATCGCTCATTAAAATCGAAATGGATTTGCGAATTACATTGTAATAGGGAATGAATCTGGCCATCATCAATGTACGCTGCCAAAAGCTCATTAATCCCACCGGTTTTAAAAATGGATACACGGTTATACACTTTTGAAATTCACGTATCCCATGACAAAATTCTTTAATAACTTTTATGTCATCTGGGAAATTTTCCAGTAAATGGCGTTGCAGTGTGTCGGGATTAGAATAAAAATGAATTTTGCGTCCATCTGGATGCTCAACTGTGTTAAAAATTTCGAAATTCCTGATTTCTTTTCCTTGAATCGCGCCTAGCTCCAACCAGATTTGGTGCATTTCATTTCCAGGGCCGCTGCCTAACAACCAGCTAATACAACAATCGAAAGTATATTTTTTACGTCTTACCCAAGCGGTACAGCAACCTCCGGGAATTTCGTGCATTTCAAAAATTTCGCTATCATAGCCATTCATTTGTGCATAACAACCGGTCGACAGTCCACCTAAGCCGCCGCCAATGATAATGATGCTTTTTCTTGCTGTTTTCATATTGAGTAATATCCCGATATTCCCTCGTTTATTATTGTGGCTTAGCCGTTTAAAATATTGTTAATAATATCGGCATGCGCTTTAGCATAGTCGCCTAATAACATGTCTTCGTGTCGGCCTTTGCCTATATATCGGTGCGCTTGGGTTTTTGAGCTACCCTCCCAACTTTTAAGTTTATTAATTCTGTAAGGATCGTCATTATTGTCTTCAACAATATAATGCACCTCGGCATTGACGGGATGCAGGTTTTTTTGTTGATAACTAAAATCAATATAATTATTCGCCTGCACCATGGTATGTTCTTCTACTGTGTCGGAACCTGTATGTTTTTTGAAATGTTCGCGCAGTTCTTCTCTAAAATCGTTGATGATTTGCTCTGAAATAGTCAAATCATCGGTGATTCGGTAAGAATCCATAATAATGACATGATTAACGCTATGTCCTCGTCTTTCAAGCTCTGCGGCGACTTCGAAAGCAAGATTGCCGCCTAAGGAATAACCGAATAAATTAATTTTACCGTGCGGCTGTAGTTTTAAGATTAACTCGACATACAGGTAGATTTTATTTTCAGCGGTCAAATAATTAAATGAAGTCAGTTGCTTGTTAGGTAAGTATTGGGCCAATGTTCGATAAACAATGCTATAGCCGCCTGCGGGTGGAAAGCTGAACAAGTGATTATCAGACTGATTGTTGTTATAGCAAATATAAGGCAATGCACCTTCTATTTTGCCTGTTACAACGTCTTCAACGGTTTTCGCCATTCCTGCTAAAGTCGTAAGCTTAAATAGCTGGTTAACGGTAATTTTTATATTAAAAACTTCTTGAATTTGTACCATCAACTCAATCAGGTACAAGGAGTTTCCGCCTAAATCAAAAAAATCGTCATAAAGTCCAATCGATTGTGTTCCGAGCATTTTTGCCCAGATTTCCGCCATCTTGATTTCATAGAGGGTTTCCGGGGCATGAAAACTGCTTTGAGTTTGCGACCACTGCGGTTTTGGCAGTGCATTCATGTCGATTTTGCCATTTTCAAGTTCCGGCAGTTTGTCAATTTGTTGAAAAAACGACGGTATCATGTAACTAGGTAAACGTTCTGCAAGCGTGTGCTGAAGCTGTTTATCATCAACACTCGCTCCTGCTAAGACTTTATAATAAGCCGATAAACACGGCTCCTGATTCGGGTTGTTCTGAATCAGGACGATAGCCTCTTCAATGCCGTCACAGGACGATAATACATTTTCAATTTCGCTTAATTCGATGCGATTACCACGAATTTTAATTTGGCTGTCCCTACGACCTTGAAAATGCAACACGCCATGTTCGTCCCATTTCACTAAATCTCCGGTTTTATAAAGACGCTGGCTAGGCTGTCCCTCAAATGTATGTTCAATAAACACAGTTTGTGTTTGCTGACTATCGTTGACATAGCCTAAAGATACCCCATCGCCACCGATATATAACTCGCCAATAACTCCGACAGGGACAGGATTTAAGACATCATCTAACACATAAAGACAATTATTGTTAAATGGTCTCCCAATCGGAATACAATCGCTTAAGTCGGTTAGCTTTGCAATGGACGCCGGGGTGACTTCAAAATAACTGCTATCTATAGTGGTTTCAGAAATACCGTAAGAATTTATGATTTTAGCGGAAGTAACGGCGCGCAAACATTGATAGTCTTCGACTGTCCAACGTTCAGAGGCCACGACAATGGTTTGCATCGCTAAGGTTTTGCCTTTTTGCTGTACATAATTGACTAATTTGCGGATTACCGTGGGCACAAACTCAGCAAAATCAACTTGATTATTTTCGATGGTTTGTAACAACAGCGGCATATTTAACAGGGTGTTACGCGGACACAGTTGCAAGGTTTTACCATTGCTTAAAGCGCGAATCCAGTCACCGCAAAACACATCAAAACCAATATTTGCCATTTGTAAATGCACTTGGGTTTTCTCAAGTTGGTATTGAGTTTGCCAGGCATCGGCCATAGACGCGATGTTGTGATGGGTAACTAACACCCCTTTAGGCAAGCCAGTCGAACCTGAGGTGAATACAATATAAACGCCTTGATGGCGGTCAATCGTAATATTTGGATTATCGCTGTCCGCATTTTCGCTATCGATTCCGGCTAGAGCGTGGGTTTGAATTTCAAAGCTGCTGCTATCGGTTTCGGCACTCGCTTTTAACATACAGCGCGCACTTGATGTTTCAAGCATTTGTTTTAAACGCTCTTTAGGTAATTCAGGATCTAATATCAAATAGCTGGCGCCGATTTTTAAACAGGCTAGTAATGACGAGATTAATTGAGGTGATTTAGATAGATATAAAGCGATTACATTGCCTTGAGTTATCCCTTGTGCTAACAAATAATGACTGATTTGATTTGCGCTGGTATTTAGTTGTTCATAACTTAAGGTTTCGCTGTACCCCTCTTCAAAATCCATACGCACAGCGGGATGGTTGCCAATCTGCTCAGCAAGACTTTGAATGCGTTGATGAAGTAGCGGCGATTCTTGATGGTTTTGTTGTTCAAGCCCTGAATAGTGTTTCAATAACTGTACCCGCTCTTGAGCGGTTAGCAAATGATAGGTTGATACCGCGCTGGCAGGCTCTGCAATCGCTTGCTTGGCTAACTCTAGGAAATGCCCAGCCATTCGGGCAATCGTAGCTTCAATGAACAAATCGGTGTTGTATTTAAAGGTTGCATAATAAACACCTTTTTCTTCATAAACCGATAAAGTAATATCGAACTGGCCTTCTTCCTCCGGCATTTGTAATAAACGCATAGGAAAGCCTTCATAATGCGCCACATTGTTTTCATCAATATGGCTGCTATCAACTTGGTGGTTTAATAATACAAACATGACTTGGAATATCGCCGAGCGACTAGGATCGTGCTTCATTTCCAGTCTGTCGACTAATAACGAAAATGGGAATTCCTGATTTTCCAGGCCCATTAGCGTTGTTTCTCGGACTTGTTTTAGTAATTCAACAAAATTTGGCTGTCTGTCAAAGTTGACCCACAACGGTAAAGGATTAACAAAATAACCGTAAATGTCGGCAAAATTAGCTTGAGTGCGCCCGGCAACCGGACTGCCTATAATAATATCGTTTTGCTGACTGTATTTATGCATCAATATAAAATAAAGGTTTAACAATGTCATAAACATGGTCGCGCCTTCACTTTTTGCCAAGGTTTGCAATTGTTTAGTCAATTCGGCATTAATCACAAAATTATATGACGCTCCGTTATTGGTCATTACCATCGGGCGTTTTTTATCGGTCGGCAAAGCAAGTTGTGGAATATTGGCAGGCAAGCGATTACGCCAGAATTTATATAAGCCTGAACCGCGAATGCTATTAATCATCCGTGATTCCCATTCAACAAAATCACGGTAACTGGTTTCCGGTGGCTTAATGCTGACATCGTCCTCATTGAGATAACGCGCATACAAAGCCTGCATTTCATTTAAAAACATATAGTTAGACCAGGCATCGGAGACTATATGATAAATCGTGATAGCAAAATAATAGCTATTTTCAGCTTGGCGATATAAGCGAATCCGTAGTAACGAGTCGGCTTCCAAATCAAATGGTTGTTTATTGTCGTTAATAACTTGTTGGCGAATGTCTTCCCAGTCTTTGCCTTCAACATTAACCAGCATAAGTTTATAGGGCCGGTTGGCATAAATACGCTGTACCGGCTCACCATCAACAACATGAAAATTAGCCCGCAAACCTTGGTGTCTTTGAATTACGCCATTAATGGCCTTTTCTAAAACTTCCAAATTTAAACTGGCAGGAATGTGCATTACGCCGCCGATATTATAGGCGGCGCTTTGTGGATTTAATTGATGGGTGAACCAAATGGCTTTTTGTCCGAATGACAGTGGATATTCATCCTCAATCTCTAAATTGCCGCAGGCACTATTAGAGCAAGCACAGTGCTTATCCGCTTTAGCTGTTTCAGCATGAGGTTGATCATTCGCTTTGGCTTCCGCCAATACTGCGATTTTTTCGTTTAGTTCAGCGGCCAATTGGGCAATATTAAGACTTCCAAGCAATTTAACCACGCTCAGGCGTTCGCCAAAATGCCCTAATAGGCGGATATTTAATTCCGCGGACATAATCGAATCGATACCTAATGAGACCAATGTATCGCTAACAGCAAAATTGTCAGCGCTGGTACGTAAAATATTGGAGACTAAAGTTTTAAACTCTACTTCAATCAATTCGGCTCTTTTATTGGTTTCACATTGTAAATACGTCGATAAAAAGTCGTCTGAGCGCTCATCAATGTCATCATCATTGACTAAATTTTTAAACAAATTAGGTTTTATAGGATACCAATCGAGCACTTTACCCCAATTAGCATCGCAGACTGAGATTTGAGGATTGGGTAATTCTAGAATACGCTCTAAAACTTTAATGCCGGCTTCAGGCAAAATTGGCGGCATTCCGCGTTGATTTTTATAATGTTCGCCCAAGCCTAGCTCTTTAATCATGCCAATTGCCCAAGGTCCCCAGTTAATGCTCAGTGCTTGCAAACCCTGGCTACAGCGATAATGCGCCAAAGCATCTAAAAAGCTATTAGCGGACGCATAATTGACTTGCCCGGCTGTGGTAACTTGAGCGGCAATTGATGAAAACAGCACAAAATAATCTAAAGGTGCATTTTTTAAACATTGATGTAAGGTTAACGCTCCAATGGCTTTTGTATCGTAAACCTCATCAAAATCTTTAGTTTCGATGCCGGAAATTAAAGTGTCCTTGACAATACCGCTACAAAAGAAAACCCCACGAATAGGCGGGTAGCCTTGTTGTTCAAAGCTATCAAAATAATAACGTAACTCACGCTCGCGGCTGACATCAATATCGGCCAATATAACTTCAGCTCCCATCGCTTCCAGCTCGCTAATAAACTTTATGCGATCATAAAGCCTGTGTTGCTTGTCTATTAATTTCCAACTTTCGCGTTTTGGGAGGGTGCTGCGGGTAATCAATAATAAACGTCTTGCGCCTTTATTGATTAACCATCGGCACACTAATCGCCCGATCGCTCCAAAACCACCTGTGACTAAATAACAGCCATTCGCTTGTAGCCTAACAGGGAAGGGTGGTTTTAATTGAGTAGGCGATGATAAGCGGCTGACATAGCGTTGTTGTTGGCGATAACTGATTTCTTCTTCGCTGTTTAAGGCTAATTCGGCGAGCAGGGCATCAATATCAATATCGGCTAAATCAATATGTCCCCCCCAATTATCACACAACTCATGTTGTGCCAATACACGGCAAATGCCAACGATTGAAGCCGAGAGTAAGTTTAATTTTTTGCTGTCATCTTCTGTTACCGCATGTCCATGACAGGTTAACACCCACAGCTTGGTTTTAATTTCTGTTTCGGCGACGACCTTGGCAATGAATAGCAAGGAGTGCAGGCGCATTGTTTTAAGATGCTCAAACTCTCGGATGTCAATTTCATCAAATGACGGTGTAGCATCTAAGCCAAGACAATGAACTAAACCGCTATTTTCGCCATATTGCTGGTAAAAGCTCTGTAAACAGAGGCGTAGATGGGAAATATTATTAAACTCAAGCGTCGCCTGAGTAAAATCATCGCTGATTGTATAAGTATTACCCATGCTTACCAGGCAAGCTTTACAACCTTGGGCTCGTAATTTTTCAGCTAACAATTGAGCCGTGCCACCTTGGTCTGCAAAGATCAAATAGGCTTGTTTAAGATCTAGCGCCTTAAGTTCGTTGCTTGTTTGTAGCAACCATTCAGGTTGATATAGCCAGCTGTCAATGGTGCTGACATTCATGCCTCCGGCAACCGTATCAACCGCTTGAGCATTGAAGCCGGTTAAATGGCCGATAACTTCACCTTGTTGATTGCACAGGGTTAAATCACCAACAATTTTTTCTTCATCACGTTCTACAATTTTAGTTAAGCACCAAAACTCATTACCTATATTCGGGTTAAGGTTGATTTCTTTAATAGCAATGGGTAGACGTACAACAAACTGCTTTTTGTCTGAGAGCCCCTCAATTTCATTTAAAATTAAAGTTTGTAAACATGAGTCCAGTAACGATGGGTGTAAATGATAACCTGAGCTGTCAAGCCCTTGTTCAGGTGGGAGAGTGATTTTTGCCAAAACTTGATTATTGGCTAAGAAGGCTTGCTCAATTCCCTGAAAGCGTGGCCCATATTGATAGTTAAATTGCCCTAGCAGATGATAACAGGTTGTTTTGTCAATGGATTTGTAACTATTTGCGCGCTCTTGCTCAAGATCAATAGCTGTATGTAGTTTTGACGAAGCACGGCTACGGATAAAGCCGCTAATATGTTTTTCTTCCAGAACAATCGGATGCGCGCTTCCATCAGTAGTGGACATCGTAACGCTTGTGCTGATAATTTTAAATTGGGAATTAGATTCGTTAATTGACAGTTTTAGCGGTGGGTTTTTATCCTCAGTTAAAAATACCCCTTTATCTATTTTAAAGTCATCAATACTATAAAAACCATCGCCCCAGTGTTGATACAAAGCCCCGTAAATCATTTCCACATAGCCGGCGGCTGGAAATAGGCAGCTGTCTTGAATCACATGGTCATTAAGATACGGATATTTTTCTAAGCTAACATCGCTATCCCAAAGATTTTGTTGTTGCGAACTGACGCCGCCTAGCAATGGATGTACGCTTTTACCTTGGCGCAAACTTCGATAAAACGGCGTTTCATACCAGTGTCTATCCCGTCGCCATTGATAACGCGGCATTCTGACAAAATTTCCGTTTGGATACAGAGTGTTCCAATCTAGCTTGAAACCTAATCCGCAAAGACTGGCTAACGAGCCGTAAAAATCTTCCTGCTCAGGATATTTACGTCGAATCGAGTAAAAAATACGTTGTTCATTGTTTAAGCTTTCTGAGATTTCGGAGATGGAGGCGGCAAGTACCGGATGCGGACCGACCTCAAGAAAATAGTGATAGCCATCATTAAAAATATTGGCAACGGCTTTTGCAAAGGCGACAGGCTCTCTGACATTTCGCCACCAGTAATAAGCATCGCCTTCGGTTCCGGTGATTTTCTGACCGCTTACGGTTGAATATAAAGTAATTGTTGCTGCTTGTGGGGTGATATTGTCTAGGGACTCTAATAATTCGTCCTTAATTTTTTCCATGATCACGCTATGATAAGGCACTTCCACATGCAAGAATTTATTAAAAACTTCGTTAGTTTTTAATTTTTCGGCGATGCTTTCCAAGGCTTGGCTGTCGCCTGTTAATGTCACTGCACCTGGGCTATTAACAGCACCGATTGAAACTTTATCTTGATAAGGGGCTAAATACGAGGCAACATCTTGTTCTGATAAACCCACCGCTAGCATTTTCCCCATTCCTCGGGTTAAATGCTGCAAGCGGCTTCGATGCACCACGATTTTAACCGCATCCTCCAAGCGATAAACTCCGGCCAAATAAAAGGCCGCAACCTCGCCGGTACTATGTCCGACAATTGCGTCAGGTTTGATGCCATAAGACTTCCACAGCTCTGCTAATGCTACCTGTACTGCAAAGTTAGCAGTTTGCGCTAACCAAGTCTCGGCCATTTTCGAATTTTCTTCGCTGGCAAACATCTCCTCTTTTAATGACCAATCCACCCATTTTGAAAATTCATGGTCAATTTTATCCAGTGTATCCCGATAAATAGGTTCGGATTTATAAAGCTCATGCCCCATTGCCCACCATTGAGGCCCCATTCCCGTTAGAATCCATACCAGTTTTAAATCATTGTTTTTCAACTGCTCAAGATAAGCTCCTTGAATGGCTTGCCCATCAATATAAGCCTCTAAGCGTTCTAACAATTGTGCCTTATCCCTATAAATAAACAACGCCCTATGAGGGTGTTGTTCACGAAGACAGGCACTACTATAAGCTAAATGATAAAGCTCAATTTCATCAATTTCTTGAATTCGCTGATAATAGGCTTGGGCTTGGCGAATTAAGGAATCCTTATCACTATTAGTAATCACCAGTATTTTAGGCTGTTCAACATTAAGAGGAACTTCAGCTATAGCTTTAGGATGATATTCTCTCAAAACGACATGTGCATTAGTCCCGCCAAAACCAAAGGAGTTAACACCGGCTAAAGCTAAGCCTTCATGTTTAGGCCACGGAGTTAATTCGGTTGGAATCGAATAAGGATATTGATCAAAAGCAATGTCAGGATTTGGATTAGAAAAATGCAAATGTGGCGGGATCTGCTGATGTTTCAATGCCATAATGGTTTTAATCAAGCCGGCGGAGCCAGCGGCGGCTTCGGTATGGCCGATATTGGTTTTAACTGAGCCGATATAGCATTTATCTTCTGGTTTACGATCGATACTCATAAGACGCCCGACCGATTGCGCTTCAACGGGGTCGCCTACCGGAGTTCCTGTGCCATGAATTTCAATGTATTGAACTTTTCCGGGAGAAACCTTGGCGCGGCGATAGACTTTTTCCATTAAATTAAACTGTGCATCAGAACTAGGCACAGTAATTCCATTGGTTCGCCCATCTTGGTTAACCGCGCTGCCTAAAATAACGGCATGGATATGATCACCATCGGCCTCGGCTTGGGATAGTTTTTTTAATACTAAAACGCCAACCCCCTCAGAACGCACATAACCGTTTGCGGTGTCGGCCAAAGCATGAGAAGACCCTGTTGGCGATAAAAATCCACCCTGGGTTTCAGACACGGTGTACTGCGGAGCTAAGGTCATTAGTACTCCTCCCGCTAAAGCGATTTCGCTGTCGCCTTGTTGTAAACTGCGGCAAGCTAAATCAACGCTGACTAATGATGAGCTACAAGCGGTATCAACCGTTAAACTGGGGCCTTTAAAGTTATAAATATACGAAATCCGATTTGATAGCATCGTCATCATCACCCCCGTTGCGGTATGGGCATCGATGTTATTAAAGTCGGGGTTAGTAAATTGCAGGATTTTATAATCAACGGTAAAGCCGCCGATATAAACGCCTACCGACTTGCCACTCAAATTAGAGGCTTTAAAGCCACTGTCTTCTATTGCTTCCCAACTAACTTCCAACAATTTGCGTTGTTGAGGGTCAATATAATCAGCCTCTCTAGGTGAAATACCGAAAAATAACGGGTCAAACTCATCCACGCCATCGATATACCCGCCCCATCGGGTATTCATTTTACCTTTTTTATTCTTAACCTTAGTAAAATAGGCATCCGTATTCCAGCGACTTTCAGGCGTAGGTTCTAAACAATCAAGCCCCTTTTTTATATTTTCCCAAAATTGATAAGGGTCGTTCGCTCCTCCGGGATAACGACAGCCCATACCGACAACAGCAATCGCTTCGTAATCTGAGTTTTTATCGGTCAATTGTGTTGCAGAATTTAAGTCTTGTTTAGTCATTATAATTTTAAGTCGCTAATATAGATTTTCAGGGGTATAGCAAGAATATTGTATTGATTTTTTTAAAGTTAAATACTAAATTTCCGGTGATCATTTTTCAATAGGTTATTGTATAAACGTAAGTGAAAATCGGCATTACTTGAAGGCTGGGCATCTATTTATTCGTATGGAGACGAACTTGTCTTGCGAGTAATTAACCTACTGTTTTATTATCGAATTTAAATAGCTTAAATAGCTTAATCAGCTTTATTGCTTGTATAGCTTATTGTAAAATAATTTTATATACCAAGCTAATTACCGAAAATGAACTTCGAAATTTTAGGTAAAATTAATTGATAAACGCTGTTTATGTAGCTAATGCTACAATGAATAATCAAATCACTGTCATAATATTTTTATGGCGCTTTATTTCAGGTCGCTTGCGATTTTAATTGAATAATTATCTCAGCGCCAATTAAGAATTCGCGTTTTAGTAAAAATATTAAATTCCATATTTTATTATAATTTACAGGAGATAATGGTAGAGGTAAAGATAATTCTGCATTATTTAACTTGTCAATTTGTGAGTGATTTTAATACTTAAAAAATTAATATCTTGATACTCAAGTTGATAGTCATATTACGATTTAAATTACAGGGTTCATAATTTTTCCATCTTCTAGCTTTAATACTCTGTCGGCGCAGTTAAAATACTGTTCATCATGAGACACAACAATTATCGTCCTGCCTTGCGCTTTTAAATCTTGCAATACTTTTTCATAGAAATATTTTCTAAATTGGGGGTCTTGATCGGCGGCCAATTCATCAAAAATACAAATAGGGTGTTTCCTTAGCACTGCTACAATAAAAGCGAGACGTTTTTTCTGGCCTGTAGAAAGATTCATGTTGCTAAAGGTGTAGTTGCTAAACCGAGTCTTTTTTTCAAGTTGCATTTCTTTTAGCCAAAATTTAACTTCAGTTTCATCTAAATCAGGTAGGCCGTATACGCGGTCAAATAAATGAAAATCGGTAAAAACAATTGAAAATAATTCTCTGTAAGCTGGATATTGCTCGGCTTCAACCGCTTCATCATTAAGATAAAGAAAGCCGCACTCAGGCTGATATAATCCGGTCAGCAGCTTTAAAAAAGTAGATTTGCCACTGCCGTTACCGCCTACAATGAATAATAACTCTCCTTGGTGTAAGTTAAATGTATGTGGGCCGGAGGTAAATAAAATTTGCCCTGCCTTATCTTGATAATGAAATAGCACATCTTTCATTGCTAATGTTTTAAATTGAGTAAACGCCGGGTAGTCATTAACGGCATGAGAAGAAGCCAGGTTAGCAGCATCTATTTTGGCCTCAAGTTCATATAGTCTGCTGATTGAATCCTCTGTTTTAGCAAAGACAGGGATACCTGTCGCTAACATGACTAAAGGCCCCATAATAAAAATAATACTTGAAGTGATGCTATGAATCACGTCGCTATGCGTTGGGACAAATTCGGGGACAATAAAAACGGTCACCAATAACAAGACATAAAGAATGCTGCTTGAAAAAATCATATCAAAAATAAAACTCATATTTGACTTGGTCGTAATGTCCTGCATCTCAACGGCAACGCGACTCAACTGCGCGAAAAGATCGTCGTTTTCGCGTTGGTTAAGTTTCAACTCCTTAAAGCCTTGTAAAATTGAATTAAAGTAACTTAAGAAATCAGCTTCTTTTTGAGAGGACTTTTTCATCTCATCAGCCGTTTTATTAAACTTCTTTGAATAAACCGGCATTACACAGATGACTAATGCCGCAATGGCAACAAAAGCAGCGGGTGACATAGCTGTTAAATACAGACCGGTGACAGATAGCATCAAGCTACTTTGTATTGAATATACACTTTGAACAACGCCTTCTGCAATCATATTGGTATCTTGAATTAAGGCTGAGTAGGCGCCAATCCCCCGGTTTTCTTCAATAAAGCGTAGTCCTGTAAGACGTACTTTGTCAGATACCCGAATTTTAACCTTTTGTAAAGCATCGCCAACGGCGATCAACGCCTGAGTTAAAGCATAATTTAGAGTGAATACATAGACTAAAAAGGCTATCAGCAGAAAAACAAGCAGGTAAAGCACCGTTTGTTTATCGGTTACATTATCAGCAGCAATATTGATAACCATTAAAATTATGCCGTTTGCTATTCCTGAAAGGCCGGCCATTGTCACGATAATCAGCCCTGGCGCCTTTGTTTCTTTGTTAAGAAAACTAACTAATTTCATCGCTATTTATGATTGAAAGTTTGTTTTTCCAGTGACGGAAACAATATGTCCATCCTGCAATTTAATAACACGATCAGCTACATGGAAATATTTATCATCATGAGAAACCACAATAATCAAACGACCTTCCGCTTTGAGCGAGGGTAAAATTTTTTCATAAAAATGATGTCTAAATTCAGGGTCTTGATCGGCAGCAAGTTCGTCAAAAATACAAATAGGGCGTTTTTTAAGCACTGCAATAATAAAAGCTAATCGTTTTCTTTGGCCGGTAGATAAATCAATGTTGGTGAATTTTTGATTTTCGTACCGGGTTTTTTTATCAAGTTGCATTCGTTGTAGCCATTGGTTTACCTCGTTTTCATCAATGTCGGATAAGCCATAAATTCTATCAAACAAATAAAAGTCGGTTAATACCACCGAAAAAAGCGCGCGATAATCGTTATAGCTTTCCATATTAATTTTTTCATTATCGACATAAATATCGCCTTGTTCAGGATGATATAAGGTCATCATTAATTTCAAAAAAGTTGATTTTCCACTGCCATTGCCGCCAATAATAAATAACATTTCATGGCGCTGAATGGTCAAATTATGCGGCCCGGATATAAACAGCGTTCGGCCGTTTGGGTCGTTATAATGAAATTTTAAATTATCTAAACGTATTTGTTTGAAATACTTATATTTTTCGGTATCTTGATTTGATTTGGTTTGGGTTGATGTATCCAATCGCTCTTCCAGTAAATAGAGGCTTTTAATTGCCGATTCTGTTTTTATAATTGTGCTAAGAGAGCCTGTAAACATCCCTACAGGCCCAAATATAAATAAAATAGTAGCAACTATTTTATGTGTATCTTCACTGCTTGATGGGATTATTAATGGAAACAAGGAAACAACGACTAGCAATAATAAATAAAAAACAAAATTGCCTAACATGGCATCAAAAAAGAGTCGGGTGTTGGCGCTAACTTTAAGATTTCGAGCATCAATAACCGACTCGCTTAAATGAGCAAACATGTCATCGCTTTCATGGCGATTGACTTGCAGTTCTTTAAATCCATATTGCATTGCTGAAAAGCGATTTACAAACTCGCTTTCTTTTTGTTCGGCGGCATATAGCTCTTCGCCGGTTTTTTGGAAATGACTGAAAAAAACCACAACGCCTATAGCAATCATAATCAGCGTTAACAGGAAGCTGAAAGGCGATAACCATGCAAGATAAATGCTACTGAAAAGTAAGACGAGTAAGGATTGTGCTGCGATGACTATTTTCATCGCGGCTTGGGAAATAAGCGTGGAATCCTGAGTAAGTGCGGTGTAATCGCCCATGTCAGGATGTTCTTCAATAAATCGCAGCTCAACTTGACGAATTTTATCGGCAATACGTAATTTAACCTGATGTAAAGCTCGTTCGACAGAGCTAATGGCTTTGATAAAGGCAATACGCTGAGTATAAAAAAATAACAGCAGGCAAATGATGTAGGCGATAAATAAACGAGCTTCTAATTCTCTGTTGAAGACTTGTTCGGTGGCGAGATTAATAATCGCTAATAATAAAGCATTGGCTGAACCTGAAATAGCGGCCATGAACAAAATTAACTTTCTCGGGGCGTCGGATTCGCTGCTTAGAAAATGATATAACTTCATCTAACAATCACGCCAAGTGGTCCCGCTACGCACTACCCGTGCAGGAACGCCCGCAGCGACAGAGTTTGCCGGAATGCGGCCTGTGACCACGGCGCCCACCCCAATCACAACATCGGGTTCAATGTGAGCGCCTTTAAGAACATTCACGTTTCTTGCAAGCCAAACTCTATCCTCAATAATCACATCCCGGCTTTGATTGACGCGCTGCCCTTGTAAGTCAAAAATGGGATGATGATCGGTGGTGCGAATATCGGTAGGATTGGCAAATAAGCAGTCTTTGCCAATTACAATGTTCTTTCCATCTTGGGCTGTTATGAAGGAGTTATAAATAATACTGCCATCGCCAATGGTGATGCTGTTATTGTCGCCCATTAACTCAATTGTTATGGTATAGCTGCCTTTGCCGAGATAAAGTTTGTTGAAGTTACCTCGCACGACAAGGCTTAGGTCGTAGATAATAGCCCCTGAGGCTATTTCGATTTCATTGTTCTTACCTTTAATATCAATCGTTTTTTTATGAACAGCCATGTGTGGTTAATCCTCAAAAGGTGCGGGTTTAGCCTCTAGATCGTTTTCAATATAACAACTATGGCCTATTGTGAGTCGGTTGTCCTCGCCAGTGATCTTTATATCAATTTTGGCTATATGGGTGTTCTCGCCAATAATAAGGCTATTCCTGCCATGAATGCGAATATGGGTTTTAAATAAATCGCCCGCGCAAATAAAAACCGATGATCTAGATACCCTGATTTTATTAGACCAACGATATTTGTTTTTTAATTGTCGTAACCAAGCTTGCATTATTCTACTCAGATTTATTAGGGCGATGATAGGGCATATCTGCACTTGCTTATGATATTAATTTACAATGGCTTGCGAAGTACGTGTAAGCCTGACATAAAGGGCTGTTCATTTTTCCATTGGCCTTCTTTTGTGATTTCATGATGAGCTTCATAACGGACAATATGGCGGCACATAAAGCCTGCATCAATCAAATTAAAGCGCTCTACAGCGTATTGAACGGCATCGCGAACTTGAAAATAGGCGGCATCGTCTACCAAAATATAACCGCCTGGTTGTACAAACGGAATGGCTAAAATAATATCGGCTAAGGCATAATCGTACGTATGATCGCCATCGACTAGCAGCACATCAAAAAAACCCTTAACTTGAGCCTTTGCTTTTTTCATTGCTTCAAGTGAGCTTTTTTCCTCAAAAAAGGTGAAGTTTTCTTGTAAGGCTTGCCTAACTTCGGGCGAGGTATCAAATTTTGGGTCAATACAAACGCCTTGAAAATCATTAAAACCGAGTGCTTTTATAGCGCTCATTACAATCATCGCAGAACCGCCTTCGGCCGTTCCAATTTCAAGATAGCGTTTTGGGCAAACGCCATAGATAAAGCTCCATAAAAATAATCTTTGTGCAATTGGCATCAAGGCCAGATAAGGCAGATTATCAATGCTACATAGCAATGATTCAGGAGCTTTCCATAAAGGTGCATCAGGTGTGTAATCAGGTAGTTTTAGATGTCGCTCTGTATCTAAAAAATTAGGGTTTTTAGGGTATTCTGCGTCAGGAGGTAGTGCTTTGTTAATTAAGGTCTTTAATGGGTTTTGAGTGGCTGGCATCTGTTTTTCCTTATTATAGTAAAGTGTTTGTTAATAAAAAATAATTATCGAACTGTTATGTCGCATAAAGAGGAGAAAAACATTTTGCGATCTTTGATTTGTTGCTAGAATGATAACTTATAATGACAAGCCTTTAAAATATTATTTAGTTTGTTCCTGATTAAGGTTTAAAAGCATCGGCTAATTAGCCGTCAAGGTTAATCTATAATTTTTTGACGTATGATTTTTGCTCTGAAATTAAACGCATCGGGGTGGCTAATGATTGTAGATATAGATGAGGATGAATATATGGGTGTTTTTAGATGGAAAAATTGATGTGATTGTTTGATTAATATTAATTTATTTCATGATTTTTTCTGGATCGATAAAAATTTAACGCTAATAACGGATATGGTCTGATATTTTAACTATTTAGTTTTTTTGAATAAAAATATTACTATAGTTATACATGATGGCTATTTTAAAAGGCATTGCACCATAATAGTAACACAATAAAAAATAAGGATTATTAGGGTGGTTTTGTTTTGAATTATTTTTAATAAATCTAAGGTTTAATTGCATATTACGATGATAAATAACACTACATTTTCCTTTATTTATGCTTGATAATTTATTGGCTTTCTTTAAAAAAATATTCGGTTTTTTTCTAAATTTTTTAGTTATTTTTAGGGGTTGGATACGAGAAGTTATCCCATTTCTTGTTGTGGGGATGTTGGTTTTTATTTTAGGATTTTCTTATTTTTTTCCAGAGATTGTTATAACTGTCAACTCAGGTGAGGCCGGTGTATTATATAAACGCTTTTTTGGAACAGTAACCGATGAAACTTATCCTGAAGGCATTCATGTTATTTTCCCCTGGGATACTCTATATGTGTACAATGTCCGCATTCAGACTATTTTGCATGAATTTGATATTATAACTAATAAAGGTTTGCCTATTCGACTCAGTCTTGCTATACGCTTTCAACCGGATTATGAAATGCTTGGCATGCTGCATCAGCAAGTAGGTCCGGACTACATTAATGCTATCATTATTCCGGAGGTTGAATCAGTTTTAAGAACGCTATTAAGCATTTATGACCCTGAAGATATTTACGCTAATAAAGAAGATATATTAACCAGGGTTATTGTTGAGGCTACAGAAGAGCTTGAGAAAAAATATATTACGGCTAAGGGTATTGTCATACGTTCGATTATTTTGCCGGATTCTATTCGTGCGGCAATAGAAAATAAACTGGTGCAGCAGCAGCTTGAAAAGGCATATATTCATATATTAGAAAAAGAAAAAAAAGAAGCAGAACGAAAACGTATTGAAGCGCAAGGAATTACAGATTATCAAAATATTGTAATACAAACCCTTTCGCCTGATCTTATTAAATGGCAAGGGGTGCAGGCTACCTTGGAGTTGGCTAAATCTAACAATGCTAAAATTGTAATAATAGGCTCAGGAAAAGAAGGCTTGCCAATTATTTTAGGTAATGATTATAACGTTGCTCCATCGTCAGCCCCTTTAAACTCCTTAATTGATAGCAATGTGCCAAGGGATACTAAAAAATCAATTAATAATGTTAAGTAATAAAATAATTTTCTTTATTTATGGCTTGGTTGCACTATTTCTTAGTGGTTGTCTTGATGAATCTTATCAAGAAATAAAGCATGAGCGAGCCGAGCTTGCAATTGAAAACAAGCATGAAATTCTAATTGGTATATCGTGGCCTTATAAAGACGACTTTTTTATAAAAGGTATTAAACTGGCTATTAAGGAAATTAATAATGAAGGTGGCGTATTAGGTCGTCCGTTAAATATTATTATTAATACCGAAGAAGAAATGCTTTTAAATTCAAGATTGCCAGCAAGAATATATCAACGTATTGCACTTCATATTGCCAATTCATTTGCAAGCAATCCCGATATTATTGCGGTTATCGGACATTATACTTCAAAGTTGGCGATATTATCAGCGCCGGTTTACGACAATACCGGAGTTGTTTTTTTTGCGCCAAGTGCAGCAAGTCATAGATTAATAAATAATTACTTTAAATATATATTTCGCACTATTCCAAGTAATCGTGAGATGGGGGAGCAATTAGCTCAGTATGTTACGGAGAAAGGCTATAAAAAAATAGCTGTTTTTTATGATAGGGAGGATTATTCAATCGAATTATCCGATAATTTTTCTGCTGCTATTATTGATAAAGAAGATGTGGAAATTGTTTTTAGTCGTTCTTTTTATAAAGATAGACTGGACTTGGAATTATTGATTAGTGAGTTAAAGAAAACGGGCGATTTTGATATTGTCTTTGTCTCAACTGATAGTATTACTGCATCGAAAGTTTACCAAAAGATCCGTGATATGGGGATTATGGCGCCTTTTGTTGGTGGGGAATCTTTAGCTAGTGCTGATTTTTTGCAGGGTGTAAAAGATTGGAGGGATGAGAAAACTATTATCCCTACGCTATTTAATAACTTATTGCCGGAAAATAAAGAGTTTATAGCGGCTTTTAAGCAAGAGTATGGAAATGATATTGAACCTGATTATCTGGCGGCGTTGGGTTATGACAATATTATGTTGTTAGCTCATGCTATCAATCTTGCCAAGACTGCGGTACCCATTGGAATTGCTTATGCTTTGCGTTATATGGATTCTTGTCAAGGTGTTGCTGGTAAATATCGGTTTTCCGAAAGCGGCGAATTACTGAGCAAGTTATTTTATTTTGAACAGTTTTATCAAAATAGATATAAAATTGAAAAAAATAGTAATAATGTTAATGGTAATGTGGCAGCCAGTGCTGAGGTTTGTAACGAGATAGATCGCGATAATGACGGTGTTATTAATAGGTATGATACGTGCCCCAATAATACAGGGCTAGAAATATCTAGTGGCGTTGAGTCGGCGGGGCTATCTAGAGGTTGTCCTGTCGATGCTGATCACGATCTGGTTGTTGATTATAAGGATAATTGTCCTAATAGCACAGTCGAAGAAATATCAAATGGAATTAATATAACAGGTTGCCCTGTATCGTTGGATAAAGTTACCCGTTCCAAAGGTGGTTATGGCGATAATTTGTCTAATTAACGGTAACTAGTTGGTCGCAAAAAACTGTTTCGTTGATGGGGGTGGATGGGGATTTATGATGATAAATGCTTGCATAGGGCATATTTCATTATTAATGAGGGGCGTGGGGTTATTAAGGCCGGAGTCTGTTTTATATCGAAATATTAAGTTTTCATAAAACGTTAACGTTTTTTGTTGGCTAAAATTATGTAACTAATTAATTATCTGAACACTCCCATAAAATTGAAAATTAGAATGTCTAGAATAACGTCGCAGAAAAATAAATTAAATGTCGATGCTTAGTCTGAAAATCTAATTAAGTCAGGTCAATATAATTATGCAAAAAATAATGATTATTAATATTTTAGCCTGTTTTTTAATTGCCTTATTAGGCATAAATAGAAAGATGGGATTTTGGGGGTATCTTTTTTCTTCATTGCTTTTAAGTCCTGTGATAGGTATACTTTTATTGCTTGTTTCGGATCCAAAAACACGTGCTTATGAGCAAACAAAATAACTACTTGCTGGTGACTATTTCTTGGTTTTTTTAAGTTTATATTTGATGTGTCTATTATTTTCTTTACTGTAAATATTGGTAATATTATTTTGATTAAAGCTCTGAATATGTGATTATCTAAAAACTAAGTGAACAAATGGAATTTGTTGAGTTAAATAAAAAAGGATTTTTGAATGCTACTTTTGATGTTTATCCAAAAACAATATCTATTGGAGAATAAAAATGGAAACAATTGTAAAAACAGCAAATACTGGAAAAGAAACTAATGCTGGAAAAACAGTTGAAGTTGAAGTTGAAAGCACTGAATCTTCGAAAGATCCTTTAGAAACGCGCATTGAACGGCTTACAAAGGCTCATGAGTCCGTTAAAAACTACACTATGGCGTCCGTGGCCGTTGGATTTATACCTGTCCCATTAGTCGATATTGCAGCATTAACAGCAATACAACTAAAAATGTTAAATACCATTGCAAAGGACTATGACGTTCCTTTTTCAAAAAATATCGTTAAATCGCTGCTTAGTTCATTAGTTGGAAGCTCGGTTGCCGTTACTGCCGCGATACCTTTTGGTAGCTGGTTTAAAGTGGTGCCTATTATCGGCCAAACTTCAGGTATGATTAGTATTGCATTAATTGGTTCGGCTTCAACTTATGCTGTTGGCAAAATTTTTGTTGGTCATTTTGAGTCAGGCGGTACCTTTCTTGATTTTAATATTGAAAAAGCTAAAGTACACTTTAAAGAGCTTTATGAAGAAGGCAAAGCCTTTGTCAGTATGAACCGGCAGCAGACTAATAACTAATCTAAAGCTGATATTTTAGCTGAGAAAATTGCGCTTTTAAGTTTGTTGCTACTAATTGAATGTTATATATTTTAAGTAAGCGGGAGTGAAAAGCATCTTTTTCACTCCCTCAATTACAAAAAAATTTGAGATTTGAAAGAATCTTAAAATCAATGCGCAAGATGTGAAAATTTCCGTAATATTAAAGTCCAGTCCTCCAAAAAAAGAATTGGCCAATATTTATAATGTCCAATAGGTAAGTGAAAAGCAGTAATTCTTATGATGAGCAAAAACTCATCCAAATTTAGCCTTGAAAGGATTAACGACTTGATTTTTTTAGTATGAGTCATCCTTGTTGCATAAAATAGAGTAAATTTCCCCTTGGAGGCTGGTGCAAAGTGGTAAGCGCCTCATGACGTTGATATCAGGCGCCGAAGATAGTTTTTGCCGAAGTAGGCAGTTTGTCGTTCATTAAATTCAGTAGCGTGTGTGTCATGTAGGCGAGCAACGTCGACCTTACCCTGAAGGGGTAAGAATTTCTGTCATGTCTGAGGTTGTGCTCAAAATGAGGGGTATTTTTCTTTATAATGTTGTTTTCATTGTAAATTTTTATCTTGTTTGGCTGGAGTGTCCGTATTTCGGATTCTGCAATGGTAGGGCAGTCAGGTTTTTTTGTTGAACTTCAAGAATGAGGTTGGCGTAGGCGCGAAGAATATGGTGAATGTCGATTTGCACTGATAAGTGATTATACCGAAATCAGGGTGCGACTATATCGGTCACTTTGGGTTGAACCGTCAGAGCCGTATGTATTTGTAAATGTTGGCTTGCCTTTTAAAATATCCAACGAGCGTTTGGTGTGGCGCGATAAAAGATCAATGCTGGCGCCGTTTTGTTCATTCAGATTTCTGCATTCTGCGCAGGTAATCATGAGCTGCGCCCAAGTGCTAATTGCTTGGTCTACTAATAAGCCGGCCGATTCAGCCCGTTTAAAATATTCCCTGATACTTTCCTGGTCGTTGGGTAGCTTTTCAGTTGCCAAGACTTGGGAGACTTGTGTGTTGAACTGCTCTAGCTGCGCAACCAGCTGCTTTTTATTGGCGGCAATATTGTTGATCAGCTCAGCTTGGGGCGTTTTTTTTAAGGCGTCGGCTTCATGTGAGAGTTCCTGGTGAAGTTGTTGCGCCAATGTTAAAGCGTTGAAGATTAACTGTTCTGTAATCGGAAATGTTTTTCTTATCATAACTATGTGCTATTTTTTGTGGGCATTAACTGTTCAAATTGAATCAATTTTTGTGCAACTTTATCAGCATTGACCTGATAACTTCCGTCAGCAATCGCTTTTTTAACGGAGTTAACTCTACCAATATCTATAGGCGAAGCAGGTGATGAGCCAAAGGCTTTTTTTATTTCTTGCGTTGTGCTTGTAAGTGCAATGCTGTCGATTTTTTCTGCGTTTGTAACGACAGCTTCCTTTTCGCCATAGACTTCAGTTTTTGGGCTGGTTTTAATGGGCGTTGGACTATTTGTTCTGCCGGTTATTTCGATAGCCATGTCAAATTCCTCAATATCTTTTTCATTTGAGGTATTTATCGGCAGTGCGTTGAAAAACTTTAACTGTTTATTGGGCGGGTTTGTATGAGTTTAGTAATTAACAGAGACCAATCCCGGTTCGATAACTGTTGCATTAATAAGGCGTCCCGAGTTCTGATTTTTAACACTGATAAGTTGTTCTTTAGTGCCATCCATCATAGCTATTCCGCTCATTCTTATAGAAAAATCCGGTTTTGTTGTACTAATAACAACTGTATCTCCTCTTTTGATAAGTTTGGGTTCAACAATATATCTCAAGCTAAGAATAGTTCCGGTGCTTAGTTGGCGCATGGCCTGTTTGTTTTCAATTTGTTCCAATTGAGTTACAAAGTTTTCTCTGAGTGTAGATACCTCTCTTTTTTCGATAGCAAGATGTTGTCGTGTAATGATTTCGCCGCGTTGTACCGGTTGAGACAAGACGACAACCATTTGATAAGTCTTGATAATGACGGAAGTAAAAATTGACCATTTCTTTTCCGCATTACAACGCACGCCTATGGTTGTCCTGCCGGCCTTAATTAAATCAGTTGTTGTGAATACCGCCAGCGGTTCGGCGCATTGAGGTAGGCTTAGGCGGCTGTCTAATGGGGTTAGACTCATTTCGTATTCGCCCGGCAGGTTTATATTTTGCTCTACATAATATTTGACGGCCTCAGCGATAGACTCGAGTGATTGCGAGCTCTGTTCCGCATGAGCCGTAGTGAAAAGAATAAAGGCCAATGCCAAAATGAGTGAGGTGTTTTTTATCATTGTTAGTGCCTGCTTTATGACTTGTGTGTGTTATCAAGCATGATTGATGCCAGATTATTTCTAGAAGCTAGTCAATTTATTGACATATAGCTTTGCTTACCTTTGGCCCCATTTGTTTGCTATTTATTTGCGGCTATATTTTGCCGAATTATGCAGGGCGTTTTAGGTGTAATTAAATGTGGATTAGATGAAAATAAATATCTAACTGATTTTTAATGAATTATAAGTTTTTGGCATATGCTGTGCTTTTATTTTTGTACAAGTAATCAGTGAGGTAACTATCATGGCTATTAATTTTGACGCAGCACTCGGCATTGAGCCTAAGGCCCTGGCTTTTCGAGAAAAACGAGGTGAGATCTTGGCGGCTAATTTAGCAAACGCAGATACGCCCAACTTTAAAGCCCGCGATATGGATTTTAAGTCGGTTCTAAAACAAAGCATAGCTTCAGGCGTGGCTATTGAACGTACTCATGCGGGGCATGTTGCACCGCAACAACAAGTATTGGGCGCTAACGTCATGTATCGGAATCCCTCGCAGGCGTCATTAGACGGCAATACCGTGGAGACTCATGTTGAACAAGCTAAGTACGCTGAAAATGCGGTGCAGTATCAGGCCAGTTTGCAGTTCATTAATAACAAATTTTCCGGTCTGATGGCCGCATTGAGAGGGCAATAGTCATGGCTTCTTCAAGTATATTCGATATTGCCGGCAGCGGCATGAATGCTCAGTCGTTAAGACTTAATCTGGTCGCAAGTAATATATCGAATGCGAACAGTGTCGGCAGTAATGAAACAGATGTTTACAAAT
>Ga0208270_100174_pt1 | contig 28283 bp, 26 predicted proteins | sample LakWasM109_LOW13_2_FD_183925 | JGI IMG/M metagenome (GOLD analysis project Ga0208270, IMG submission 183925) | Freshwater sediment methanotrophic microbial communities from Lake Washington under simulated oxygen tension - Sediment Metagenome... | ecosystem: Environmental > Aquatic > Freshwater >...
GCGGCTGAGCAACTACAAAAAGAACGCTCTAAATTATTTAAAACCATTAATGAACGAGACTTAAAAAGCGGCTGAGTTACCGGGATTTAGTTCATTCTTCAGACTCATTTATCTATTGGAAAATACTGTTATCGTCAATCTTATGCTTCCCCCATGTGCTCAAGGTGGATGCCTGGGGAATCAGCATTCCGGTAAGTCGCGAAGCGTATGTTAATCGTAACGCAGGGCTTAATGTCGTAAAGATCACGACTCCCGGTATTTGTACAGCCATGGCTGCATCGCCAAAGAATCAACGGATATGATCATATTTGCCGCAGCCACCAGTGCCAGATAATGGTCGGCGGATGCCTTGCACCAATCCCCCAGGTTAACGATGCGGTCCGGATGATTATTCGATAAACCTTCAGGCAATGGTTGAGTCAGCAAAACGCAAGCTTCGGTTTCTCTCAACACATCTTCAGTCATTTTGGCAAAAAAAGCTTCCGGCATCGAACGAATAGGTGTGGATATGCCAACCCCTGAATCAAAACTACTTTTCTGCCTTGACTCATTTCGCCTAATATCGATTTCGCTTCCATAACAAGTGCCGTCGGTAGACGCAAATCGGGCAGTTTTTCGGCGGAGTCGACACTTTCAGGATCAATACCCAGATTGTTCAGGTAAAAATCAATCAAAGGTAAGGCGTTATATCCTTCCATGCGAAGTAATGCGGAAAAATCCCAATAAGCATCATAACCACAAAGACTGTCTAAGGTAATGGAGTGTCCCTGGACATAAGCAATTGCAGGTGCACGGGCCATTATGTTTTCTGTTCCCGGTCGTGCATTCCAGGCAAGAATGGCATGAACTTCGACCGCCCCAATCGCTTCAGTCACCCGCCGTATTGCAATTTCCACAGCAGAAGACCCTACCAGCGTATCTCCCAGCATTGTTCCGACCCCATTGAGTAATGCCAGCTTAATCGGCTCATGACGTTTTTCTATTGGCCGGTTACGGATAATATTTTGTAATTGCATAACAAGATCATGACCCACAGACCATGGCGTAATTGCAGGAGGAAGAATCCGCTGAATTTCCGGCGTGTTGGGCAGAGTAACGACACCAGTTTCACCCAGAGTTTCTCTAGCATGAATCACCTCCCAGACAATATTTCCGCAGTAAACGTTTTTTGTCGGTATTTGCAACGTGGCGAGGGCATCCAATGACGGCGGCAATAGTTCATGCTGTTTATGAGGCAATTGAAGGGTAACGTTATTTTTGACGTAGAAATACTGCATGACGGTATGGTTCTGTTGATATTGAAGCAGACAGCCCGGATGCTGAAATCAGCGATAATTTCAGGCGGCCAAAAGTTATTGATCAAGTATAACGCGTCTGCACTCTGTTTCCCAAGAACGCTGCTAAGATAGCTGCACTTTATGACAGGCAAAGGCTTGCTCTACAAAGCAGGGCTTTTCTGTAATAATTTGTCGGCTAATCAAGTCATCATACAACCAAGGCCATATTAAAATTTGAATGAGTTCATTCCCGCAAACTGCTACCGATCACGATTACCCCAAATTGGCCGCTGAACCCGACACCGAATGCCGTTATATTCCGCTCGACAGGGAAGCCATGCGCAACGCACTACGGCAGCAATTGAATGATCCTTCGCTGTACCGTATGTTGATTGAAGAACGCCCTCATCAATTCGCCGAAGCTATCGTTTTGGTCGCTGAAAGCAGCATACGAAAACAGCATGACATTATTACCGCCATAGAAAGCGTAATGAGTATGCCCGCTTATCAGCAACTTGTTCTGGCTTATGCCCCCGCCACTGCCCAATTCATTCCCAAGGCGCACGGGGTTTTCTTCGGCTATGACTTCCATCTAAGCCCCAAAGGCCCTCAGTTAATTGAAATCAATAGCAATGCCGGAGGCGCTATGCTCAACGCAATTTTGGCTCGTGCGCAAACGGCTTGCTGCAATCCGGCTTTAATAAACACGGTTAAGGCCCAAAATCCGGAACCGGCATTCATCGCGATGTTTATTGAAGAATGGCATGCCGAACGCGGTCAGCAACCTTTGCATTCAATCGCTATCGTCGATGGAAATCCACCCGCCCAATTTATGCTGCCGGAGTTTTTATTGTTCAAAGAATTGTTCGAGCAAAACAATATTAATACCGTTATTTGCGATCCTTCCGAGCTTGATTACCGGAATGGAGGTCTTTGGTATGGTGATATGCGTATAGATCTTGTTTATAACCGCTTGACCGACTTCGGCCTGGAAGCGGGAGCGCTGCAACCATTACGCGAGGCTTACCTGACCAAAGCCGTCGTCATCACGCCCCATCCAAGAGCTCATGCGCTCTATGCAGATAAAAGAAATCTGGCGATATTGACTGATGAATCCGTATTGAGGGATTTGGGGATTGCCGCCGAAACCAGAGCCCTGCTTCTTAAAGGCATTGCTCACACAGACTGCGTACATAAGGAAGACGCAGAAACCTTATGGGCCAGGCGTAAACAGCTATTTTTTAAACCAGCCAAGGGCTACGGCAGCAAAGCCGCATACCGTGGCGACCGAGTGACCAAAAGGGTATTCGGTGAGATTATTTTACAGGGGAATTATGTCGCCCAGGCCTTGGTGCGACCTACCGAGCGGCAATTGAAAGTGGACGACGAAATGATCGATCTTAAGCTTGATCTGAGGCAGTATGTTTACAAAGGACAGTCCCAATTGACCAGCGCCCGTTTATATCAGGGACAAACCACCAATTTCCGCACTCCAGGCAGCGGATTTGCCGGGGTTATAGCGATTTCAGACGATAACAAGGGCGACCGCGACCGGGCCGCCCTTGCACTCACTTAATCGAGAGCCAGGTTTTTTAAATAATCCCGGAAATCGACTTTCAACTCGTCATGGTCCAAACCGTATTCAACGGTAGCCTGCAAATAACCGAGTTTTGATCCGCAATCATAGCGTTTGCCTTCAAACTCATAGGCTAACACCTGCTCATCAGTCATCAATGCGGCGATAGCATCGGTCAGCTGAATTTCGCCACCGGCGCCGCGTTCTGTTGTTTCAATCTTTTTAAAAATCGCAGGCGTTAATATATAACGTCCGACGACGCCTAGATTTGAAGGAGCCCGCTCAGGAGCAGGCTTTTCAATAATCAGTTCAACCTGGCCTACCGACGGAGATAATTCCTTGGTTTTTACAATGCCGTATTTATCGGTTTCCTGCGGATTGACTCTTTCTACGCCTAATATGCTGCACTGGTTTTTATCGTATTGTTCGACCATTTGAGTCAAGCAGCCATCACCTTTACGATTTGTGATCAAGTCGTCGGCCAGGATAACGGCAAACGGTTCATCACCAACCACAGACTTGGCACAATGCACAGCATGACCCAGTCCTAATGCCTCCGGCTGACGAATAAACACGAAAGACACATTCGGCGGCACCATTCCCCGGACCATTTTCAATATTTCAGTCTTGCCACGGATAGTCAGCTCATTTTCCAACTCGTAAGCCTTGTCAAAGTGATCCATGATGACGTTTTTGGTACGACCCGTAACAAAGATCATTGTGTCGATGCCGGCTGCTACGGCCTCTTCAACGCAATACTGGATCAAGGGTTTGTCGACAATCGGTAACATTTCCTTTGGGCTGGCTTTTGTAGCTGGTAAAAAGCGGGTCCCTAAACCCGCAACCGGAAAAACCGCTTTTCTTATTTTTTGGTTCATTTAAAACTCCGATAAGACATATCATTAAAAATTAGATGCCATGCTAAGCATCTGGTTATCCCTACCCTTAAAAAGAGCGATTGTAACTACTAAATTGATTTCCAGGAAAGGATATCCCGAAGTTAGGCATTATTACTTACCCGAAGACACACTTCTGTCGTCGTTATGTATCGGTATATTCTTTACCACGGTTACCGCTTAAATAGTTCTATTTATTCAAAAACTAAAAAGTCTTCAACCAGCGCCGTAAAAATATCCGGTTGTTGTACATGCAGCCAATGTCCGGCATTGGCTATTGTGTTGTAAGCCGCAGCCGGAAATAATGATTTTATATTTTCCGGCTTAACGAAGTCTGAATCGGCCCCAGCAATAAATAAGGCGTGGCCGGTAAAAGGCGCCAAATGATCGGCATTGGGAAAAGCAGCAATATTGGACGCCATCCGCTGAAAAATATCCAGGTCGATCCGCCAACAATATTTAGCGTCTTTCAAAATCAGATTCTGCAACAGAAACTGGCGATACCCCAGTTCGGGTATATGGGGCGCAAGCAGCGTTTCGGCCTGTTTACGGTTGGTTATTTCAGCCAGCGGCAGCGCTTTTAATGCCAGGACAGTGTTGTCGAAGCTATGGCTATAACTGACCGGTGCGATATCGGCCACAATGAGTTTGTTTACCCTGTCCGGATGTGTAAGCGCCAACCACATGGCGACTTTACCGCCCATACTATGCCCTAACAAGCCGGCTGTCGCCAAACTGTTATCATCCATAAACCGTAACAAATCGGCGACCATGACCGGATAATCCATTAATGGATGATGCGGCGATGCGCCGTGATTACGCAAGTCGGGAAGATAAACATGAAACCGTGCGGCCAGTCTTTGCGCTATTTGCCGCCAGTTACGCGACGAAGCAAAAAAGCCATGCAGTATAATCAATGGGCGGTTATCCGGGTTGCCGAATTCCTCAAAAGCCAGCTTTACTGTTTCCATCAGGCAAAATTGAACAATGCGCCCATTAAGCCGCCGAAAATGCCACCCCAAACTACCAGCCAGCCCAAGTGTTCGCGAATGATAGACTGGACCATTTCTTTAACCAGCTGCGGGGTTAATTCACTCAGGCGTTTATCGATGACCGATTCAATTTTGTCGACAATATCACCACCGATTTTGTGTGCATCGAGTCCCTGTTTTAATGCAACTTTAAACCGGTCGGACTCAACCACTTCAGCCAAGGTAATTTTCATTTTTTCGATAAAAGGCTCTTTTAACGGCGCCAGCGCTTCTTCGCCGCCCATCATCATTAACATGCCGCCGAAAGAAGAGTCCATAATCGAAGACACCAAGCCTTGATACACCTTGTCATAATCGACTGCATTCAACAAAGGCTCCAGGTTCAGCAGGTTTTTGCCTTGCTGTTCCTCGGTCTCAATAAACTGTTCGATGTTGCTGGCGGTGAAAAACTGTTGCATCATCAATTGTTTGATCGACAGTTTAAACTCTTCAAACCGGTCCGGTATAACGCCGGAACCATATAGATAAGGTACTTTCTCAAACAGCATGTAAATAGCCAGCCAGTTGGTTATGGCTCCTGACAGCGCAAAAAAACCGATGGATTTGATGAATTCCGTCGAGCTAACGTAGCCGATAAAAATGATAATAACTGCGAGAAAATTGGTAACAAAGCTTTTGTTTTGTAATTGTTCTTTCATCGTTTCTTGATAAATAAATCAGTAATAGTGCCTTCAATCATTTCAGCTGAAAAGCCCAATGTTTCGGCCAAAGTTGGATGCGCGTGCACCGTTAATGCCAAATCTTCAACACTTGCGCCCATCTCTAAAGCCAATACGGCTTCGGCAATCAATTCACCGGCATTAGTGCCGACGATGCCTGCTCCGAGAATACGGCCGGTTTGTTTGTCGCTCAGCAATTTAGTCACGCCTTCTTTGCGCCCGATGCTTAATGACCGCCCGCTCGCCGCCCAAGGAAATGCGGCTTTTTCATAAGCGATGTCTTGCGCTTTAGCGGTATTTTCAGTCAAGCCCATCCAGGCTATCTCAGGATCGGTATAAGCGACAGAAGGAATGGTTAAGGCTCTCCATTCGGTGGATTTACCGGCAATCACTTCAGCCGCTATTTTACCTTCATGAGTGGCTTTATGCGCCAACATCGGGTTACCCACGACATCCCCGATCGCAAAGATATGTTTCACATTGCTGCGTTGTTGCTTATCGACGCTGATAAATCCGCGCTCGTCGACTTTAACACCGGCTTTGTCGGCATCGATTAAATGACCGTTGGGGCATCTGCCCACTGCGACCAGTACTTTATCGAATACATCGGTTTCGGGTACGTCTTTGCCTTTATCGCCAGGGATGGTGTGTATGCCGCTAGCCAGCCGGGAGCTGGCGCGGTCAAAAGTGACTTTTAAGCCTTCCGGCAAGGCTTCAATACTTTTTACTTGGGTTTCCAGGAAAATATTGTCATATTGCTTTTTGATCCGTTGCATTAACGGCCTGACCAGATCCTTGTCACAACCGGGAATAATCTGATCCTGCATTTCTACTACGGTGATTTTACTGCCCAGCGCGTTATAGACTGTCGCCATCTCCAGGCCTATGATGCCGCCACCGATAATCAACAGCTTTTTCGGGATACTTTCAAGATTGAGCGCATCGGTGGAGTCCATCAATCTGGGATCGTGATAAGGAAATGATGGTATTTTTACCGGCTGTGAACCGACGGAGATAATGGCTTGCGCAAACTCTATAGTCTGAGTGTCGTCGCCGTCTTCAACCAGTACCTGTGTGTCGGAAATAAACCGTCCGATGCCTTTAACAACCGTAACATTGCGCTGCTTTGCCAGCGCTGCCAAGCCCGCAGTTAGCTGGGAACTGATATTGTTTTTCCAGCTGCGCAGCTTTTCCAGATCGATGCCCGGTTCGGCAAAACTGATGCCCGCAGGATTGATTTCTTTGGCTTCATTTAGTACCGCAGCCACATGTAATAGAGCTTTCGAAGGAATGCAGCCGACATTCAAACAAACTCCGCCTAAAACCGGATAACGCTCAACCAAAGTGACTTGTTTACCTAAATCGGCCGCACGAAATGCCGCCGTATAACCTCCAGGGCCACCGCCCAACACTAAAACTTCTGTTTTCAATTGCACACCTTCAAGTTAGAGTAAGGAGAATTTATCGGTATATCAAAAGCCGATAAACATGACTTTTTATTTCAGCTTTTTAATGCTGATGAATTTATTTTCGGGTGTTAATTCCATTTCAAAATAACCGTTGATGCCCTGCTTAGTCAAAAAAGATTGAATCCTGCCCGCCGGAAAAGCGATTCTTCTACCATCATCGGCCAGAACGGAAACATTTTTGGCTATGCCTTGATAAACTTTAAGATATTGGTCGTATGACAGTTTTAAAGCAAAGCGGATATATTGATGTTGGCTCATGATGTAGGGGCGACTTAGCCTAAAGCGCCTATTTTGGTAGTCGCCCGGTGTTGTGTTAAAGGGCGACTAAAGGCGCCCTTACAGTAAGTTAATTTAACGGCTGTTTTGTAACGCAGCAATTCGCTCTTCCAATGGCGGATGGCTCATAAATAACTTACTCACGCCCCCACCGTTAATGCCGAAGGCCGCCAATTGTCCCGGCAGGTCTTCCGCTTCGTGGCCGCGCTGCAAGGCACGCAGAGCGCCGATCATTTTTTCCCGTCCGGCCAGGTTGGCGCCGCCGGCATCCGCCTTAAATTCCCGGTAACGGGAGAACCACATGACCAGCATCGAGGCCAGAATACCTAAAACAATTTGAGCCGCCATCTGGGTGATGTAATAGGCAGGCCCATAACCGCGCTCGGTTTTAAACACAACACGATCGACAACATGACCGATGATCGTGGCAAAAAAGTAAACAAACGTATTTACTACGCCCTGCATTAATGCCATTGTTACCATGTCACCGTTAGCAACATGGCTGATTTCATGGCCGACAACGGCTTCAACTTCATCGGTATTCATGTTTTGCAATAAGCCGGTGCTGACCGCTACCAACGCGCTGTTTTTGCTCATGCCGGTAGCAAAAGCATTCGATTCAGGGGTTTGGAATATGCCGACTTCCGGCATGCCGATTCCTGCTTGCCTTGCTTGCCTGGCCACGATGTCAATCAGCCATTGTTCGGTTTGATTTTGGGGTTGGTCGATAACGTGTACGCCCATCGCCCTTTTGGCCGACCATTTGGACATCGCCAAAGAAATTACGGAACCGGTCATACCGATTATTGCAGACATGACTAAAAGAGCATTCAGATTTAGGTCGATGCCTTGAGCATCCAGAGTGCCGCTTAAGCCTAAAACATTAAAAATAATACTAACCACAACTAATATTGCCGCATTGGTTGCAAGAAAAAGAAAAATGCGCATCATATGTTTGAGCCTTTTGAGAATGTTAAGGTTTAATCTATATGGGGGTTGAATAACACATTCCAACCCCATAAAAGTACGAACATAACTTAAAGTTTATTAACGGAGGGTATCCTGATGCATATTATAAAAGCAATATTATTTGCCTTGTTTTTAATTAATCCTTGTTCAGCCTTTGCACTACAAAAAAGTTATCAGGACGTTTTAAAGCAACTGCATGCACCCGCAGGCTTCACTCTATCTGTTTTTGCCGACAATCTACCCAATGCCCGCAGCTTGGCGCTGGGTGATAACGGTGTTGTGTTTGTAGGTACCGGATCCGGAGACTCGGTTTATGCGGTACAAGATAGTAATAATGATGGTGTAGCGGATAAGCGTTATGTGATCGCCAACCATTTATATATGCCCAACGGCGTTGCTTACAAGGACGGTTCACTCTACGTCGCCGAAATTAATCGCATTATTCGTTTCGACCGCATCACGCAACAATTAGCCAATCCGCCTAAACCCGTTGTAGTTTACGATCAATTCCCGTCAGACCAGCATCACGGCTGGAAGTACCTGCGCTTTGGTCCCGATAATAAGCTATACACCGCAGTCGGAGCGCCGTGTAATATTTGTGAGCCTGAAAAAGCGATTTATTCCTCTCTGTTCAGGTTAAATGCCGACGGTAGCGGTGATGAGATTCTTGCCAGGGGTATCAGGAGCTCGGTTGGCTTCGACTGGCAACCGGAAACTAATTCCTTGTTTTTTACCGATAACGGCCGCGATGACATGGGCGACGATCTGCCGCCCGATGAACTTAATCAGTGGACGACTGTTGGTGAGCATTTTGGATTCCCTTATTGCCACGGTGGCGATATCCCTGATCCCGTGTTTGGCACCGATAAAAAATGCGAGCAATTTACCGCGCCGGTGGGGAAATTCAAAGCCCATGTAGCACCGCTGGGAGTGCGCTTTTATCGAGGCAAGCAATTTCCGTCCGAACTTAAAAATCAGTTGTTTGTGGCGGAGCACGGTTCATGGAACCGGTCTGTGCCGCAAGGTTATCGTGTCGTTTTGATAAAATTCAATCAGGGTAAACCTGTCGCTGAACAAGCATTTATCGACGGTTGGTTAACCAAAGACCACAATGTGCTTGGACGCCCCGTCGATATTCTGGAAATGCCCGATGGCAGTTTGTTAATCAGCGATGATAAACTCGGAATCATTTATAAAGTTGAGTACAAAGGCAACAATGGATAAAAAATATGAAATTCTAAACAAGGAAGTCATTTATCAAGGTTTTTTCCGCGTAGAAAAATACCGCCTTAAACATACGATGTTTGGCGGAGGATGGAGCCCTGAAATAACGCGCGAGTTATTCATGCGAGGCAGTTGCGTTGCAGTTTTGTTATATGATCCTGATGCCGATAAGGTGGTGTTAATCGAACAATTCAGAGTTGGCGCAATTTTAAACCCTGATAAAGCTTGGCTCGTCGAGATTGTTGCGGGAGCGATTGAAGAAGGAGAAGTTGCAGAGCAAGTCGCTTATCGAGAGTCTCTGGAAGAAGCCGGTTGTGAAATTCAACAATTGATGGTCATCAATGAGTTTTATACTACGCCGGGTGGTTCATCCGAATGGATTACCCTGTTTTGCGGCAAAGTGGATAGCACACAAGTTGGCGGTATTCATGGCTTGGACCATGAGGATGAAGATATATTGGTACGTGCCGTTGATTTTGATGAGGTGTATTTTATGCTGAAAAATGGCGAGATAGAGTCGGCAATACCTATTATTGCAATTCAATGGCTGGCATTAAATCGGCAAAATCTCAAACTACAATGGGGGATATAAAAATAGGTTTAACGCTTTTACTTAAAAACTGTAACATTAAAGCTCTGCATAAGTTTTACAGAGCTTTAACACACTAACTATCAGTCAACTATCTTGCATTTTTCCCGTGAAGCATCCACTCGATCACGCAATTCCTTGCCTGGCTTAAAATGCGGTACATGTTTTTTTGATAATGCTACAGATTCACCTGTTTTAGGGTTGCGCCCCATACGAGGAGGACGCAAATGCAGTGAAAAACTACCAAATCCCCTGATCTCGATTCTTTCACCGGAAGATAACGCCTGATTCATTTGTTCAATGATGCATTTTACCGCTATTTCTACATCTTTCTGTGCCAGATGCGGCTGATGTTTGGCAAGTGCTTCAATTAATTCTGATTTTGTCACATTCTATCCTGCGAAAACAAATAAAATTAAAGGAGCATGCATGGGTGCATGCTCCTCATGATTTTTATTTTTCCATCTGCTTAAAGATATCAGCGAAAGTAGGAGCGCCAATTGATTGCTGAGAATGATCTTTAATAGAATGAGATTCTTCGTCGTTGTCTTTAGCTTTAATCGATAAAGAAATTGATTTGCTTTTCTTATCTACGCCGATGAATTTAGCTTCAAGTTCATCGCCTTCTTTTAACAAAGTTCTGGCATCTTCAACGCGATCACGTTGAATTTCAGAAGCACGTAAGTAGCCTTCAACATGATCAGCCAAAGTGATAACCGCGCCTTTAGCATCAACTTCTTTAACAGTTCCTTTTACCAAGCTGCCTTTTTCATGAGTAGCCAGGAAGTTTTGGAATGGATCTTGTTCAAGCTGTTTAATACCTAAAGAGATACGCTCACGTTCAGAATCAACCGCTAAAATAACAGTTTCCAACTCATCGCCTTTCTTGAAGTCGCGAACCGAAGCTTCGCCTTCATCTGCCCATGAAATATCGGACATATGAACCAAGCCATCGATACCGCCATCCAAGCCGATGAAAATACCAAAATCAGTAATTGATTTGATTTTTCCTGAGATTTTATCGCCTTTGTTATGCGTTGCTGCAAATTCATCCCAAGGATTAGTTTTGCATTGTTTCATGCCTAAAGAAATACGACGACGTTCTTCATCGATTTCCAGAACCATGACTTCGACTTCATCGCCCAATTGAACGAGTTTAGAAGGATTAACGTTTTTGTTAGTCCAGTCCATTTCTGAAACGTGAACCAAGCCTTCTACGCCTTCTTCAATTTCAACAAAGCAACCGTAATCAGTTAGGTTATTTACTTTACCGAATACGCGTGTGCCTGCTGGGTAGCGACGGGCAATGTTTTGCCAAGGATCTTCACCCATTTGCTTCATACCTAATGAAACACGGTTTTTATCTTTGTCGTATTTCAGGACTTTAACTTTAATTTCCTGACCGATTTCTACGCACTCGGACGGATGACGTACGCGTCTCCATGCCATATCAGTGATGTGTAACAGACCGTCAATACCACCAAGATCGATAAACGCGCCGTAATCGGTCAGGTTTTTAACCACACCGGTAACCACTGCGCCTTCTTCCAGCGTTTTCAGCAATTCTTCTCTTTCAGCACTGTATTCTTTTTCTACAACAGCACGACGAGACAGAACCACGTTGTTACGTTTTTGATCGATTTTTATAACTTTGAATTCCAGATCACGATTTTCCAGGAAAGTCGTGTCTCTGATCGGGCGAACATCAACCAGCGAACCAGGCAAGAAGGCACGTAAGGCACCAACAGCCACAGTGAAACCACCGCGAACTTTGCCGGTAATACGACCGATAATGGTTGCTTCTTTTTCAAACGCATGTTCAAGTTCGGACCAAGCTTTGTTTTTCTTCGCTTTATCACGAGAAAGAAGTGTAGCACCCAAGCCGTCTTCAAATAAATCAAGGGCAACCTCGACTTCGTCGCCAATGGCAACTTCTAATTCGCCATCATTATTTAGAAACTGCCATTTTGGAATGACACCTTCTGATTTCGAATGGGTGCTGACGATGATCATATCGTTTTCGATATCAACAACCGTACCCATTAACATGGCACCAGGACGCATTTCCGTCTTGATTAGACTTTCTTCAAATAATTCAGCAAAGCTTTCGCTCATTTTCCATTCCCAAGCCTGTCGAAACACGAACAAGCCTTTTCTTTATCAAAGTTAAAAAAAGATCACACCCAAACCATTTTGAGGCGACCACATAAAAAATCCTTATTGGATTAAATTCAGCACTTCATCAATAACAGATTCTAATGTCATATCCGAAGAATCAATATAAAGCGCGTCACTCGCCATAGCTAACGGAGCTGCCTTGCGCTCCATATCCCGGCGATCACGCTCTTCTATCTCATGAGTTATCTGGGCTAGATTAGCATCATTCCCTTTTTCTATCAACTGTTTATATCGCCTCTTAGCTCTTTCGGCGGCACTGGCGGTTAAAAACACCTTATTTTCAGCATCAGGAAAAACTACCGTCCCCATGTCGCGCCCGTCTGCAACCAAGCCTGGCAACTGTTTAAAATCTTTCTGTTTTTGCAATAAAACGCTTCTGACTTCAGGCAGCGCGGCAACGACGGAAGCGGCATTTCCGGTACCTTCAAGGCCTAATTGGGCGGATATATCTTCGCCGTCCAGCTTGACAATCAATTCATCGCCGCAATCAAACTCCAGCACCATTGCCCTCGCTATATTGACAATAGCTGCCTCATCTTCCAGGTCAGCTTGCTGCTTTAACGCAGCAACTGCCAATGAACGATAGATAGAGCCGCTATCCAGATAGTTCCAGCCTAGCTTTTTTGCCACGGCTCTACTAACAGTGCCTTTTCCGGCACCGCTTGGACCGTCAATCGTCAATACAGGAACAGTCACTATTCTTCCTTGCAAACAAGGTCAAGACCTAAGCGTAAGGCCAAATCCCTAAACTCGGGGAAAGAGGTATTCACGTTTTCACAGTCATGAATTGTAATTGACGCGTTGGCACGCAAGCCGGCAATTGAAAATGACATCGCAATCCGGTGATCGCCATGCGAGATAACTTCGCCGCCGCCAATCGAACCGCCTTGAATTACCATGCCGTCTTCGGTCGGCTGAGCATCCACACCTAATATTTGCAAACCGTCCGCCATGACCTGAATACGGTCCGACTCTTTAACTCTAAGCTCTTCCGCTCCGGTTAACCGTGTTTGGCCTTCTGCGCAAGCAGCGGCAACAAACAAAACAGGGAACTCGTCAATAGCCAGCGGCACCAAGTGTTCTGGAATATCTATGCCTTTAAGAGGACTGTAAACCACATGCAGGTCGGCCACCGGCTCGCCGCCGACAGTCCGCTCGTTAAGGACCTCGATATTAGCACCCATCAATCTGAGAATATCGATGACGCCGGTACGTGTCGGATTAATGCCGACATGCTTCAACAGCAGATCGGAGCCCGGCGCAATGGATGCGCCGACCAGAAAAAACGCTGCCGATGAAATATCGCTGGGCACATCGATATCGGCCGCCGTTAAATAGCCTTCAGCAGTAATGCTGATCTTATTGCCTTCCTGCTTTACCGGGTAATTAAAACCGGTCAGCATGCGCTCGGTATGATCGCGGGTAGGCGCAGGCTCGGTAACGCTGGTTACGCCTTGCGCATACATGCCTGCCAGTAATAGACAGGATTTGACCTGAGCGCTGGCGATCGGCATCGCATAATCAATGCCGGTCAACTGCCCTGCCCTACCGGTGATATGTAAGGGAGCCGTGCCACGCTCGGTAGTTTTTATATTGGCGCCCATTGCTGCCAATGGTGCTGTAACTCTTTTCATTGGTCTGCCGGACAATGATTTATCGCCGGTTAGTACCGAGTTGAATGCTTGCCCTGCCAATAAACCGCTCAGCAAACGCATTGATGTTCCTGAGTTGCCCAGGTACAAATCATTTTTAGGCGCTTTTAAACCATGCTTGCCGACGCCGTGTATGGTTAATTCGCCATTGACCGGACCTTCAATTTCAACACCCATATCGCGAAAAGCCTGCAAAGTTGCCAGCGCGTCTTCCGCCTCAAGAAAGCCTTTTACATGAGTCACGCCTTCAGCCAGCGAACCCAACATGATTGATCGGTGCGACATGGATTTATCGCCGGGCACACGTGCCTCGCCTTGTAATTTACCGCCGGGTTGAACCTGAAATGTGATTGATTTTGACATATTAATTATTATCGAACTGGTCAAGAAAGCGTTGCCGTGCATTTCTGGCATACGTAAAGGTTTCAAAAAGTTGCCGGGTATCGTTACTTTCCAGCAAACGTTGTATTTTATCCAATTCTCCTTTTAGCTGCTCAATTAAAGGGATGATTTCGTCTTTATTGGCGGCGCAAATATCCTGCCACATAGTCGGATCGCTGGAAGCAATCCGCGTAAAATCCCTGAATCCGCCGGCCGCATATTTAAAAATCTCACTCTGCTCGTCTTTATGGCCGAGCATATCGACCAACGCAAAAGCCAGGATATGCGGTAAATGGCTGGTTGCGGCCAACACACCGTCATGATGCTGCACATCCATCACCGACACCAACGACCCCAACCGCTCCCAGAAACACTGGATTTTTTGCACCGCTTCAGGATTGGTGTTGCTAACCGGTGTGATAATCAGGCGTTTATTTAGAAACAAGCCGTTCACTGAAGCTGTAACACCACTTTGTTCTGCTCCGGCAATAGGATGCGCAGGAACCAGGTTATCAGGCACAAGCCCGAAAACATGCTCTGCGGCGGCAATGACGCTGCCTTTGGTGCTGCCTACGTCAGTATAAATCGCATCGTCCGACCAAAACGGCTTAAGCTCGGAAAAAATACTTTCGATGCTCGCAACCGGCGTCGCAATCACTACACAATCGGCGCCTTGAACGGCTTTGGGAAGCTCTAGCGTATAGTCGTCAATAACACCTAATTGTTTTGCCGTTTGCAGATTTTGCTCATCGAACTTGCGGCCGTATCCGACTATGTTACTGCATAAACCCTGTTGCCGTGCTGCGCGGGCGATAGACCCGCCGATCAAGCCGACGCCGATAATGCAAAGCCGATTAAACATTATCCGATAATACTTCAGTTAATGCCTGTAAAAACAGCTGGTTTTCCGCCTGCGTACCGATGGTAATGCGTAGATGATTAGGCAACTCATAAACACCGACTGGCCTGACGATAACCCCTTTGCGCAACAAAGCCTCATAAATCGGCGTAGCGGGTTGCTTCATGTCGACTAAGACAAAATTACCCGCCGATGGAATCCATTCCAACCCCAGTTTTTTGAAACCTTCAGTTATAAACTTCATGCCTTGAGCATTAACAGTAATGGTGTTTTGCAAATGCTCTGTATCCGTCAACGCCGCTTCAGCGGCGGCCAAGGCCAGCATATTATTATTAAAGGGCTGGCGCACCCGATTCAGGATGTCGGCCAGTTGCGGACTGGACAAACCATATCCTACGCGCAATCCGGCCAGTCCGTAGGCCTTGGAAAAGGTGCGTGTAATTAATAAATTAGGATATTTTTCCAACCAGGCGATTGAATTATCAGTGCTATCGTCACCTACAAATTCGCAATAAGCTTCATCAAGCACGCACACGCATGTGTCCGGCAACGCCCCAATAAATGCCTCCAAATCGGCATGGCTCAGCAATGTACCGGTGGGATTATTAGGATTCGCTATAAAAACCAGTCGCGTTTTGGTCGTAACTCTTTGCAGCATGGCATCCAAATCGTGGCCGTAATTTAAGGCAGGAGCGACAACCGCCTTGGCGCCAACCGCTTGAGTCACTATGGGATATACGGCAAAAGCATGCTGCGAAAAAACCACTTCAAATTCCGGCGTTAAAAACGCCCTGGCCACCAACTCCAGAATCTCATTGGAGCCATTTCCCAGCGTAATCTGGCCCATATCAACAGCATACTTTTTCGCTAATGCGAGCTTTAAATTAAAACCGTTGCCATCCGGGTATAAGGCCAAATCATTCAAAGTTGCCTGTATCGCAGCCAAGGCTTTTTTTCCAGGCCCTAAAGGATTTTCATTAGACGCAAGTTTTATAATGTGAGAAAGCCCAAGCTCACGCTCAAGTTCTTCGATTGGCTTGCCGGGCGCATAAGGGATAAGCTTTTGCACTCCGGACACGGCAAGGCTGTAAATTTTATCAGTGTTATTCATGGAGTTTGTTTGAGAGTGTTTAAAACTCACGTCTAAAGGATGAGAAAGAAAAATTAGAGTACAGATTTAGGATAAGAACCCAAAAGTTTGAGCATATTAACGTTGTCATTCAATATAGCTAGAGCTTGGGCAACATCGTCATCTTCACTGTGGCCTTCAATATCGATAAAAAACACATAATCCCATAATCCTTGACGTGACGGCCTGGATTCAATATGCACCATATCGATGTTAAATCTTGCGAAAGGCTCAAGTATCCTATGCAACGCACCAGGCTGATTGCCTGTAGAAACAACCAGCGAGGTTTTATCGTTACCCGTGGAAGCAGATATTTGCTGTCCGATAATGATAAAACGGGTGGTATTATTGGATTCGTCCTCGATATTTTTTTCGATGACATTCAACTGATAAATTTCAGCGGCAACAATGCCTGCTATCGCAACCGCCTGTTTATTGCTTGACGCCAATCTTGCGCCTTCGGTATTGCTGCTGACCGCAGTTCGCTTGGCGTTCGGCAAATGGTTATCCAACCATTGCCGACACTGCGCCAAAGATTGCTGATGCGAAAATACCTCAGTGACTTCATCCAGGCTATCTACCAGCCCCAACAAGTTTTGATGCACCCTGATTTCAACCTCGCCGCATATTTTTAGCGGCGAATTCAAAAACCTGTCCAGCGTATGACTGATGATACCCTCAGTAGAGTTTTCGACCGGCACGACGCCGAACTGGCAGTTACCGTTTTCCACCGCATTGAAAATATCGTTAATGGTTACAGCCGGCACGGTTTTAACCGCCGAGCCGAAATGTTTAATTGCAGCTTGCTGGGTGAATGTGCCCTCGGGACCTAAATAAGCTACCTCCAGCGGTTTTTCCAGCGCCAAGCACGCCGACATCAACTCCCTGAAAAAATGAGCTGCCGTATCATCGGATAAAGGCCCCTGATTCAAGTCTTTGATGCGTCGCAATACCAATGACTCGCGATCCGGGCGATAAAATGTCCCTTGCTCACCCTGTGCAATCTTGGTTTTAGCAACTTCCATTGCACAAGACGCACGCTGATTAATCAATTGCAGAATCTGCTTATCGATTGCATCAATTTTGTCTCTTAATTCAGAAAGGGGTGTGACGGATGACATGGTGGCCTGATTCAAATATTAGGTTTTCGATTAATGGGTGCGTTCAAACTCAGCCATAAAATCAATCAAAGCCTGCACACCGGCCTCCGGCATCGCATTATAAATACTGGCCCGCATGCCGCCCACTGAGCGATGACCTTTCAGCTCAAACAGTCCATTAGCTTCCGCAGCCGCCAAAAACGGCTTATCCAGGTTTTCATCGGCCAGAATAAACGGCACATTCATTCTTGAGCGGGACGCAATTTCTACCGGATTTGAATACAAAGCCGACTGGTCGATGGCCTGATACAGTTTCGCCGCTTTAGCGATATTGTGTTGCTCGATAGACTCAACACCGCCCTGCTCTTTTAACCATTTAAGCACCAGCCCAACCAGATACCAGTTGTAAGTTGCCGGTGTATTCAGCATGGACTGATTTTTTGCCTGTTCGGCATAGTTGAAAACGGAAGGTACTGTTTTTGGCGCATGCCCGACCAAATCGTCTCTGACTATCACCACGGTGACACCAGCTGGCCCCATATTTTTTTGGGTTCCGGCATAAATCAGGCCGTACTGGCTGACATCAATCTTGCGCGATAAAATATTCGATGACATATCCGACACCAGCGGCAAGCCCTTACTGTCCGGGCAAGACTGGAACTCTACGCCGTGAATGGTTTCATTCGAGGTATAGTGCAGATAAGCTGCTTGACTATCGATGGCCCAACTTGCAGCATCAGGAATCGTGGTAAATTTTGTACTTTCTGAGCTGGCGCTAACTACCACATCGCAATAAGCCCCGGCGTCCTTGATGGCTTTTTCCGACCAAGCGCCGGTATTCAAGTAACAGGCTTTGTTTTTACCGTTCAATATATTCTGGGGTATTAACGAAAATTGCGCCGATGCACCGCCTTGCAGAAACAAAACCTTATAGCTCTCGGGGATAGCCAGCAGAGCTCTCAAATCGCTTTCCAGCTCTTCGGCAATAATCGAGAAATGCTTGCCTCGGTGGCTCATTTCCATGACCGACATGCCGCTATCACGCCATTCCAGCATTTCTTGTTGCGCATGCTGCAATACCGACTCAGGGAATGCAGACGGCCCTGCGCTAAAATTATAAACTCTAGACATTATGATTCCTCACCTGATTCAATATCGTCATTTGTTGATTCTTCCGATGTACCCAGCTCTGACTCGGCATCATCTAAAAGAACGTCTTCATCGTCCGCATCATCTACCCCGGCCAAGCCTTCGATACGATCAACGCCGATCACTTTTTCTTTCTTATCCAGCCGGATAATTGTTACGCCCTGAGTATTCCGTCCAACCACAGAAATGCCGTCAACCCGTGTACGGACCAAGGTGCCTCCATCGGTAATCAGCATAATTTCATCGTGATCATTAACCAGCACTGCGCCAACAACAGCGCCGTTGCGCGCAGACGTTTGTATCGCGATCAGGCCTTGGCCGCCGCGTTTATGGCAGGTAAACTCTTCCAGCTTGGTTCGCTTGCCGTAGCCGTTTTCGGTGATATTCAGCACTGTGCCTTCGGTTGCGATAATCAGGGAAATGACCTTCTGCCCTTCTTGCAAACGAATTCCGCGCACTCCTGACGCCGTTCTGCCCATCGAGCGCACATCCTCTTCATTAAAACAGACTGCCTTGCCCGTGCTGCTAAATAGCAATACGTTTTGATGGCCGTCGGTCACTGCGACACCCACCAGCGTATCACCTTCTCTTAAATCGATGGCGATTTTGCCGTTAGCACGCTGACGCTCGAATTCTTTCAATGGGGTCTTTTTGACGGTACCCGCCGAGGTCGCCATGAAAATGAATTTAGTGTCGGTAAATTCGCGTATTGGCAGCAGTGCATTGATTTTTTCGTTTTGCTCCAGCGGCAGCAGGTTGACGAAAGGCTTGCCTCTGGCAGCGCGGCTCGCAACCGGCAATTGATAAACTTTAAGCCAGTAAACCTTGCCCAAGGATGAAAAGCACAAAATGGTATCGTGTGTATTCGCCACAATCAGCTTATCGACATAATCCAGCTCTTTAGTGGCTGTTGCCGATTTGCCGCGACCGCCGCGTCGTTGCGCCTTGTAATCGCTCAGAGGCTGGGACTTGACGTAACCTTCGTGCGACATGGTCACGACCATATCTTCTTCGGTAATCAGATCTTCATCGGATAAGTCCGAATGATTTTGTAAGATTTCCGTACGCCGCTCGTCGGAATACTGTTCTTTGATTGCGACCAATTCTTCCCTGATAATCTCCATCAGACGAACGTCGCTGCCCAGAATAAACAGGTACTCATCGATTTGTTCAAGCAACTGCTTGTATTCATTGACTATCTTGTCCTGCTCCAGACCGGTCAAACGATGCAGACGCAACTCAAGAATGGCCTGAGCCTGGGTTTCAGACAGGCGGTAAATTCCGGCATGAATACCGAATTCCACCGGTAAATCATCCGGTCTTGAACGATCCGCATCGGCGCGGTCCAACAACGCTGCAACCAGCCCTGCATCCCAGTTTTTCTCCAACAAACCGACTTTAGCATCGGCCGGTGTGGCAGCCGCCTTAATCAGCGCAATCATTTCGTCGATATTGGCTAAAGCAATCGCAAGCCCTTCTAAAATATGGGCTCTTTCCCTGGCTTTGCGCAGGTTATAAATCGTTCTACGGGTAACAATTTCCCGTCTGTGGTTGATAAAAGCGCTGATAATCTCTCTGAGATTCATGCAATGCGGACGGCCATCCAGCAGCGCAACCATATTGATGCCGAACACGGTCTGAAATTGCGTCTGCTTGTACAGATTATTTAACACCACCTCGGGCATTTCGCCTCGACGCAGTTCAATAACCATGCGCATGCCGTCTTTATCCGACTCGTCGCGCAGGCCAGAAATGCCTTCAAGCTTGCCTTCTTTAACCAGCTCGGCAATTTTCTCCAACAATCTGGCCTTGTTGACCTGATAGGGTAATTCGGTAGTGATAATCGCTTGCCGGCTGCTGTCGCCGATATCTTCAAAATGGCAACGCGCGCGCAAATAGATCTTGCCGCGTCCAGTGGTATAAGCGTTGTAGATACCGGAAGCACCGTTGATAATGGCCGCCGTAGGAAAGTCAGGCCCAGGGATATGAGCCATCAAGTCATGCACAGTCAGATCCGGTTGGTCGATCATCGCCAGACAGGCACTGATCACTTCGGACAAATTATGCGGCGGAATATTGGTAGCCATGCCCACCGCGATACCGGATGAACCGTTAATCAGTAAGGTCGGCACCCGAGTCGGCAAAACTTTCGGCTCAGACTCCGACTCGTCGTAGTTCGGCGCAAAATCGACTGTTTCCTTGTCCAGATCAGCCAGCAACTCATGAGCGATTTTCGACATGCGCACTTCGGTATAACGCATCGCCGCAGGAGAATCGCCGTCGACCGAACCGAAATTGCCCTGCCCGTCGATCAGCATATAACGCATTGAGAAATTCTGCGCCATCCGCACCATCGTGTCATAAACTGCGGTATCGCCGTGAGGATGGTATTTACCGATCACGTCACCGACCACACGCGCCGATTTTTTATAAGGCTTGTTCCAGTCGTTGCCCAATTCGCTCATCGCATACAACACACGGCGATGCACCGGCTTAAGGCCGTCTCTGACATCCGGAAGGGCTCGACCGACGATAACGCTCATAGCGTAATCGAGATAGGACTGTTTCATCTCATCTTCGAGATTGACAGGTATTATTTCTTTAGCGAAGTTTGACATTGATCCCTATATTACAGTGTGCCGTTAATACAGACCGGCATGGTTTCATGTCTAAGTATGAACACACTTTTCCTGATTTTTTTTGTTTAAGTGTAACTACACGACATGAAATAAGCTGAAGATTATAACAAATTGTCTGAATAGTGTCGAAGCTGATAATGTTTTATGAAGGCTTCTTATGTATGTTCTTTGCATCCAGCAACCTTAAGCTTTTATTTAACAGACATACCTTGTCAGGCGAATATCTCTTTCAAAAAGTTTTGCATCGCTATCCATGAACGCCGGTCCGCATCGGGCCGATAGACCATACCTGACGCTGGATCATTGGCAATCGGATTGGTGAACGCATGCATGGTATGGCCGTATGTATGCAACTGCCAGTCTGCGCCCGCTTCGGTCATTTCCTGTTCAAAAGCGAGCATTTGTTCTGTCGGAGCCAACGGATCGTCCCGGCCATGCAACGCCAGGATTTTTGCCTTAATGGTGTTCCCCTGAGTATTACCCGGCGCAGCCAGCAAGCCATGAAAACTGACTACACCTTTAATATCGACGCCTGTCCTGGCCAAATCAAGCGAGCACAAACCTCCGAAACAAAAACCCATCGCGGCGATTTTGCTGTCGTCAACCCAAGGCATCAATTTCACCGCAGCCAAAGCCGCTTTCATGCGCTGTTGCAGCATGGCACGGTCGGCCATAAAAGGCTGCATCAGCTTCATGTTTTCTTCCGGACCCGAGCCTAAAACCCCTTTGCCATACATATCAACTGCAAAGCCGACATAACCGAGAGCTGCAAGTTTTTTGGCTTTTTCGGCAACGAAGTCATCCCGCCCAGCCCAGGTATGATTGATTAAAACCGCCGGTCTGCGGCCTGAAAGCGCATCGTCAAATGCAAAAAAAGCTTCTAAAACTACATCGCCGTCCATATAAGCGACGGTATTCGATACGATTGCCATGATTGCCTCCTTTACTTAAATGTAACCCGATTCCCGCAAGGCTTTTAGAAAACCGGCGGAAGCCTCTTCTACCATATCCAACACTCGTTCAAAACCGTATGCGCCGCCATAATAAGGATCGGGCACCTGACGTTCCTTTAGATGCGGCGCATAATCGAGAAAATATTTGATTTTGGTTTTGTGTTGTTCGGGACAGGCGCTAACCAGTATTGAATAATTTTCATCATCCATCGCCAATACATAGTCGAAATCCTCGAAATCCCCATGAATGACTTGCCTGGCCCGCAAATTAGACAAATCAATACCCCGTTCAAGCGCCGCCGATTGTGAACGCAAGTCAGGCTCATTGCCAACGTGATATGCATGAGTGCCGGCCGAATCGATAGTAAAATGCGCTTCCAAATTATGATCTCGGACCAGTTTTGTAAAAACGCCTTCAGCCGTGGGTGACCGGCAGATATTACCCATGCAGACAAAAAGCACCTTTATTTTTTCTTTATTTTTCAATTTCTTATACCAATAAAACCATAAGTTCTAAGTCTGTTTTTCGATTTTTTTTGTTAAATTATATCAGATAGTTAGAATTTTATTTTGGGGAATGAAAACAGCTATAAACATGAAATATTTAACCGGTGAGTGAAGCCTGATTACAATAGTAAGTAAAGTTAAAGCCGGTCCATCTTAAGTTGCGCTGTGTCGGTAATCATAACGAAATTGACCGACGGCCGTAAGCACAAGGATGCGCGCGAATCGTTCGCGATTGATGCGCTGCTTCGTACCTCAACTCATCCTACGGCACTACATAGCCGAGTCGTGCATAAGCAACATGCCCGGCGCACTGAACATAATCTCATTCACAAAGGAGATATATCATGAGCAATAAAAAAACTTATACAGGCCGTTGCTTTTGTGGCGAGGTACAATTTACCGTCAACGGCGAGCCGGATGTGATGGGCTATTGTCACTGCGAATCATGTCGGCACTGGTCGGCAGGACCTGTCAACGCCTTTACTTTATGGAAACCCGAGGCGGTGCAGATCACGCGGGGAGCAGACAATATAGGAACTTACAACAAGACGCCGCGTAGCTATCGCAAATGGTGCAAAACGTGTGGAGGACATATCTTCACCGAGCATCCCGGCTGGGGCCTCATCGACGTTTATGCAGCAGTCATTCCTGACTTCCCTTACCACGCCAGCGTCCATGTCAACTATCAGGAGACTGTACTACGCATCAAGGATGGGTTGCCGAAGATGAAAGACGTCCCGAAGGAAATGGGTGGCTCGGGCATCAGCTTAGCGGAATAATACTTTATGGCAATTTCGCTGGCAGGCAAACCGTTATATATAGCGTGGATAGAGCTAAACAAAGTGAAGCGCATCGCTCGCGATTGATGCGCTTCGTGCCTCAGCACATCCTGAGGTCCTTTTTGACGCAGTGAAGCAATTTTCAATTTTTAAAAAAGGTTCGGAATATCTCAAAAAACAGAGTTAAAAAATATATTAAAAATTAACCTCACTAATATGGCTCAAGCTCATAAAGAAATTTTTGTTTGTTTATTCCCTGACTTCTATTATCTAAATCCTTATCTAAATATCATAAGCGGCGATTGATTTTGAAATTCATAATCAACACTTATGATGTATGATGACTGAAATTATCTAAGTCATCGTTACACCATACAGTGTTATCTTGAATGGTGAGGCCACTTTCTCGATGCTTAGCCAGTTGGTTATATACAAATGCCTTACCGAGCAATATTCTTTCCGACAACGAATGGTTCAGTGGAACTGCAATCGATTGGATTGATACCCCAAGACAGATTCGTCTTATTTACTTCTTTCAAATAATCAAGAGCATGGATCCAACCCCATCCACCGACAAAATAATAATCGACAACAAGTCTTTCAGTACAAACTGCCGGCAACTTTGGATCATGTCCAAGGCATTTTTCGCCTCGGAGCGCCAATCTAAAGCAATAAGGCTGGCCTGTATCCTACTCGCTTTAGTCCTTTCCGTCGCAGGGGTACAGGTACTCATGAGTTATGTGGCGAGAGATTTCATGACTGCCATCTCAAAGAAGGACGCGTCCGCCTATTGGCAATTGCTGTGGTGGTATCTAGGTTTATTAGTCCTTGCAGTCCCACTCGGAGCTTACTACCGGTGGACTGAAGAACGTCTAGGCCTACTGTGGCGCGAATGGATGGCGCAGCACCTCATCAAACGGTACTTCAACAATCGGGCTTACTACAGGTTACGCGGCTCTGACAGTATCGACAACCCAGACCAGCGTATAAGTGAGGATGTACGCAATTTCACCACCCTTTCGCTGTCTTTTCTGCTCATCACGCTAAATGCCATGGTGACTGTCTTGGCGTTCATCGGCGTGCTGTGGACCATCTCCGCAACTCTGGTTGGCATGCTGTTCACCTACGCAGTGATCGGCACTGGATTGAGCATCCTCATCGGCCGCCGGCTAATCGGCCTGAACTATCAGCAGTATCAGAAAGAGGCAGATTTTCGCTACAGACTGGTACGCGTGCGTGACAACGCTGAATCTATTGCTTTCTATCGCGGTGAAAAGCGGGAGGGACTGGATCTGGTGGACCGCTTAGGTAAGGCTGTGCTGAACATGCTGGACATCATCGGCTGGAATCGAAACCTGGCGTTCTTCACCAGCAGCTACTACCAAGCCTCCATCCTCCTGCCGGTTGTAATCGTCGCTCCCATGTTCATGTCCGGAGAGGTGGAATTCGGCGTCGTCACCCAGTCAGCTGGGGCGTTCGCCCAGGTTCTGGCGGCTGTCTCGCTGATCATCGCACAGTTTGAGCGCTTGAGCACTTACCTGGCTGGCGTACAGCGCCTCGGCATGCTGTGGGACGAGTTGGATGAATTCGATGCGGAGGAAGATCGCGTGGCAATAGAGGGGAGCCAGGAAGTCGACGAGCACAGCATCAAGGTGAGCCTATACAACCTAACTGTGCGCACGCCGGATGGATTGAAAACGCTGGTGAATGACCTGTCCTTTGACCTACGCCGCAATCAGAGCCTCATCATCATGGGCGCAAGCGGTACCGGCAAGAGTTCTGTTCTCCGCACCATCGCCGGGTTATGGCCCATCGGTTCGGGCACGTTGGAACGGCCGCCATTGCGCGACATCATGTTCCTTCCCCAGCGTCCCTACATGATCGATGGCACCTTGCGCGATCAGTTACTCTATCCGTATCACGATCAAGGCTTTAGCGACGAGCAAATTCTGGAAATGGCAGGAAAAGTCAATCTATCGGATGTGTTGGAGCGAGTGGACAACGATCTGGATCGTGTAATGGACTGGATCAACGTACTTTCCATAGGAGAGCAACAGCGTGTGGCCTTCGCGCGACTCTTCTTGCGGAACCCCAAGTTTGCATTCCTCGACGAAGCAACCAGCGCACTCGATGAAAACAATCAAGAATGGTTGTATCATCTACTTAAAGAATCTAGCACCGGATTCATCAGTGTCGGGCACCGTACCACTTTAATCGAATATCATGATCGCGTCCTTCAACTGGACCGCTCAGGAAGCTGGAAAATAACGGAAGGGGCAGAACTTGGGCGATCTAAACCTGCCCTGGTTTATGCTCTTGATGCGGACAAGACCCAGGCCGGTCCACTATTCAATAAATTGTTTGGGCGAGATCAATCCCGCAAATCGCTTTGAGTGTAATTAAGTGGCCTGAAATCCAACGTTACGAAAAAGTACATTAGTGAACAGCACTCCGACATCGTGCTTTCTTTGTGCTATGTAAGCGAAATTCAATTCAATAATAAAACTTAATCTATTCTCGACTCTGTGACTCGCTATCTTTGCGAAAGTTCTTATGGGCCTTCCCCTGCCCAATAAGCGGCAAAAACGACGAGTCCCCTCATGCCTGCGGCGGCCCCTGCTGTATAGGGACACCTCCCGTTTTGCAAGCACAAATTACTTCTTAAGCCATTGCGCAACCTGCGCAACACGGTCGGACATCACGCTGACCAGTCAATAAATCGACCAGCTGGACTTATTTGCGAATGAAGGAGAAGTGCAAATGGACGCGGACCGTGTCAAAGCGGCTTGCGTGATCGTTTGGAGGGCCTGATCGGTGCGTTATCGGTCGCCACATCCGGCGTTGCCACATCAATCGACGACGGCTAAGAACTGAGCGCCGCTCATGTTGACTGCCTGTCCGACAGCCGCCATTTGGTTTAAGCGGTAAACAAATCCCCCAGTAATCATTCCCTCCGCTGATCTTTCGGCCAATGCTGAATGAAATCAGCGGCCAAATGCCAGATCTTAAGCCGGTAGGGTATGCAGTGCGTATCGTTTTTAACTCGACAAAACAAAAATAAAACTATGCGCAGCGTACGCTACATGACTGAATTCCGCCTTTTGTACGTTAGCGAACAGACTATCGAGTGTAAAACAATAATAATTGCTGAGGATGAGGAAGATGGAGATGGAGATCTGTAAGCGATCCGTCGTTGGAACTGAGCAGCAATTGAGTGCTCTCAACATACCTTATCAAGCTCGAAACTAACCGAGATACAGGATCATTTTACGAAGTTGGAGGGATAATATGAAAATATTTATTTACATTGTAGCCGTGTCTTTTTTGACTACAGCATTCGTGGGCAGCTCCTTTGCAGGTAGCGTCCAGGAGAAGCAACAGGAGGTACAAGAAAAAAAAATTGAACTCAATCAAGAGATCCAAAAGGAATCGGTCGAACGTTCCCAGGAGGCCAACAAGTCGATGCAGCAGGTGAGTCGCGCCAGTAAAATCATCGGTACCAAAGTAAAAAACCCAAACGGAGAAAATCTCGGCGACATCAAGGACTTAGTGATCGATCCGGAGAATGGCAAAGTGGTTTATGGCGTTGTTTCCTTCGGCGGTATATTGGGCATGGGGGACAAACTGTTTGCCATTCCATGGGACGCGCTCAGATGGAATCGTGATAAGGAGTATTACGTCCTCGATCTGGATAAAGAAACCTTAAAAAAGGCACCCGGTTTTGATAAGAAGCACTGGCCGGACACTACAAATAAATGGGATCGGTTGCGTGAAGAACTCAATCAATTTCCTTTCTATCACCCCAAGGGTTGACCGAAAACTGTTGATCTCAAGGAAGATATTCATAGCTGCCGCTAATAAGCGGCAGCAAAGCTAAGTTTATGATTTAGCAAAATTCCAAAATTTCCAGGGGTTAGTTTTTACATACCTGTGAAAAGAAATATTTAACAAAACAATAATTAGGATACTACTATGAAAAATAAACAAATTATAGCTTTAGGTTTAGTTACTTTGGCGTTATTGGCTGGCTGTAACAAAGAAAAGGAATCTACTACCTCTACCACCACCAAAAGCGTTACAACGCCGGCTTCGCCTGAAGAACCAGCTAAAACTGAGGAATCGACCTCAACAACCACAACCGAAACAAAAGGTAAATAATATACGATTACATTCTGTTGAGTGGCGACGTATTGATCCATGAGGTCTTTTGGGGCAGTGAAAGCACCAGCGCCAACATGGTGTTGATAGACTGCGCCGAATTCAACAATGCTGGTTTTGGGAGCGTATTTCCCGCTGGGCTGGCGGCGGGCAAGCTTCTAGTAGCAGGGTCAGCTCATTAAAATGGAAGTTATTTAGAATCAATAAGCTACAAGAACAAAAACTGCCAAAAAATGGCACTAAATACTTTAACTTATTGATTTAACGATACATCTAAAAGTCAAATGAGGTGACCATGCTTCTAGTAGTCAGTCATATTGAAGCGAATCGATAATTTATGATATAGCGATTGACTTTGTCGTAGTGAGGTTCAGTCATACCAGCCATCAAATATAAAGTCAATTTGACCGACGAAGAAAAATTTGAGTTGGAAGCCTTGCTTCATAAAGGTAAAAGCGCCGCTCGCAGCTAAACGCGAGCTCGCATTCTATTAAAAGCAGCCGCCGGTGTTCAGGATAAAGACATTATCCAGGCGCTGGAGGTGTCGCCGCCCATGGTGGCAAAGACCCGGCAAAAGTGTGACCTGATGCCGCCCTCAAAGATCGTCCTCGTCCCGGTCAAGCGCCCAAGTTAACGGATAAACAATGATTGCCATCGCCTGCAGCGATGCGCCGGAAGGACACTCACACTGGACCTTGCGGCTGTTAGCCGACAAAGTCGTGGAGCTGGACTATGCCGCTTCGTGCAGCTATGAACTGATCCGCCGACTTTTAAAAAAACACTTTAAAACCCTGGCAGAAGCAGGAGTGGTG